>Ga0265309_10000289_pt1 | contig 19049 bp, 15 predicted proteins | sample Helome_FD_192492 | JGI IMG/M metagenome (GOLD analysis project Ga0265309, IMG submission 192492) | Marine sediment microbial communities from subtidal zone of North Sea - Hel_20160524 (Illumina Assembly) | ecosystem: Environmental > Aquatic > Marine > Subtidal zone > Sediment ...
ATCGACCAACTCCCTGATGACCAGCACCGGATCGATGCGGCGGCGATTCTCGTAATTGGCAGGCTCCATGTGACGCATCGTGTGGTCGACGACGCCGTACAGTCCGCCGCTTTTCAGCGCCGTGAAGACCTGGCTGTTTAACCGGGCCCTGGATTCAGGATCGAAGTTGTGCAGGTTGCGGAATGTCAGGACCATATCGAGCCCGGAGACGCCGAGTTCGAAATCGTCGAGCTGATAGAAGCGGCTGCCTTCCGGCCGGCGGATGTTGTCGGTGGTCTCGAGGAGTTCGACTTGCTCGAAGCCCGGCTCATTGAGGAGACCCTCTTTGACACGGCGAGCACCGAGCGCGACGTACAGTTTGCCGTTCTCCGCAAGCACCGGAGCCAGAACTCGCGTGTACCAGCCGCCGCCCGGTATCAGTTCGAGAACCCGCATATTGTCTTTAAGGCCGAAGAAATTGAGTGTTTCCAGCGGCTTGCGGTTCCTGTCTCGGTCACGGTCGGCTTCTGGCCGTGATTCGGCGGCGAGTGCCCCCTCGACTTTTGCGTCGATCTCGTTGGCCGCAGAAGCCAGGCTGGCCATCGTCAATAGAACGAGTGCGAGTAGTGCTTTCAAAGGAGTGCTCCGTCAGTCAAATGCAGCGCGGATAGTAGCACCGCCCGTCGTTGATTCCGATCTTAAGTAAAATTAAACTTGACCTAAATATAATTATTAATATAATTAAAAATAACTTTAGAAATAGTAAATACGTGAGCGCACATGGCCGAATTGTGGCTAAGCAAGATCTCGGACGAAGACGCGTCTTTCATCAAGCGGTTTGTATTGGCTTCGGGCTCGCTCAAGGACCTTGCGAAAGCCTACGGCATCACCTACCCGACGGTACGTCTGCGTCTGGATCGCCTGATTGAGAAGATCAAGGTGCTCGACAGTCAGGAAATCGTGTCGGAGTTCGAGCGTTCTCTTCGCGCTCGTTATGCCGAAGGGAAGATCGATATGGAAACGCTAAAGGCGCTACTCGCGGCGCATCAGGACGAATTGGAAAGACAATCCGACTCAGGAAGGAGGCGGCAATCATGAAGACTCTTCTCGCAATTCTGTTGGTTCTTGTGGCATCGGTGCCGCTTCAGGCAGATGAACAGATCAAATCCGTCGCCTATTTTGCAGAACCGCTAACCCTATCGGCGGAGCCCGGCGTAGAACGCCACCTGCTTTTCGAGCTGACTGACCCCGGCGTTACATCGCCGGTCTACGCGCTCAAAGGAATGGTCCGTTATACGGACGTCGAGGGCGATGGTTTTTTGCAGATGGACAGTCATTTCGGCGAATTGGGTACCTTCTTTACGAAAAGCCTTGCCGCATCAGGCCCACTCGGCAAGATAACCGGTAGTTCAGATTGGAGACAGTTCGTTTTGCCATTCAACGCGAGCGGCGGTGGTCAGTCCGACGGTGCGACACCAGTGCCAATGGTAATTACGTTGTCACTTAATCTGCCAGGACCTGGCACCGTGTCTATTCGCGACGTCAATCTGTATCAATACGCCGAAGGCGAAAGTCCCATGCAATCAGCCGGGCAATGGTTTAGGAGCCGTAGCGCAGGGCTAATGGGTGGTATTGGAGGGGGACTGCTTGGCCTCTGGGGTGCGCTGATTGGCGTCCTTGCGTCGCGCGGCAAAGCGCGAGCTTTTGTGCTCGGTTCGGCCAATGTGCTCCTGGTAATCGGTATTGCCTCGCTGGTTGGGGGCATTGTTGCGCTGGCTTCTTCGCAACCCTATGTTGTCTATTATCCGCTACTGTTAATCGGCATCATCCTGGTTTTCGTGATCAGCAAGCTGCGAGGGACACTGGCGGCCCGATACGAGGAAATCGAGTTGAAAAGAATGCAATCTATGGATGCCTAGAGTGATCCTCGAGAAGCACCTCCCGAAATAGGGCGACGTTTCCGAGGATTGCCGCAGGCCTGACTCGTTCGATCAGTGTGCTTGCAGGTTAGTTGCCGGATCAACGTGTGGGAGATGGTGTTCGCACTCTTCCGTCAGATGCTCTGCGTTTCGAATCCAGATGCAGGTTTCGCAAGTACAGGTCGTTTCGTCATGCCGCAACTTCCTGTGCAGTGATTCGACCAGTTTGATGCCTTCGCGAAGCGAAGCGCTCAGGCTTTCCGTCGTCCTGTCCTCGAAATGCCGGAAGTCCTGAAAGCAAGTACCCCAGCCGCAATTCTCAGGGCCTTCGCAGTGATGGCAGCGCTCGCCGGTGGCTTCAAACAGGCTCTTGTGCTCAAAGTTGCCCTCTTCGATGAGCCCCATCACCAGCAATCTTGGATAGGTGAGCGCTTCTATCAGTTGTCGTCGCATGACTATCTCCTTATGACTGTGTATCCATAGTATGCGCATCGCGTAGCGCGCTCAACTCGGTTTTTACGGATTCGGTGCTGGAGGACGTCAGCTTATGGCGGAACGTGCCCGACCTCGGGATTACTTAATATTGAGGGTACTCATTCCGGCGCAGACAGGTATCCACTCCGGTTACTCATTTACGCCCGGAACGGCCTCAATTTAAAGTCGCCAACTGTCACGTTGTCGTTGGGATGCAGAGAGCAGCGAGTAATTGCCTTGGAATTGACGGTTGTTCCATTGAAGCTGTTCAAGTCTTCGATGAAGACGCCTTCATCCGTTATCAGGACCAATGCGTGGTGTCGGCTCACGTATTTGCTGTCGAGTTGCAACTCACTGTCATCACTTCGCCCAATCATAATGCGCGACAGGCCCGGATCGATTTCCATAACCTGTTCGACCTTGCCGCGTCTCGTAACCTCGATACTCGTAATAGTGTTGACCGGTTGTGCCATATCGATATCGACTCCGTGCAGCTTCGCATGCGAAGCGGTTTGCTCCCCGGAGAGCAGTGCCTTGGCCTCCGCTATTTCATCGCTCTGAGCGGCTAACTCGGCTTCCAGATTCTCGATGCGTAACGCCTTCTCCGCGACGGTCTGCATCAGGTCTTTTAACTCTTCACCGCTCGATTTCAACGATTCGCACTCTTCCCGGGATTCTTTCAAAGCGCTTTCCAGTCCGGCAAGTTCCTCTTCCCGTACCGAAAGCTGACCGGAAATTTCCTCGAATTCTTTCTTGAGGGCCTTCTCGTTCTCGTCAAGTGACTTAATCTTGTTCGTTTTCTTGCCGGCCTCGTTGAGGTCGGCCGTGAGGTCGCTGACTTTCGTCTGCAATTGTGTCTTCAAAAGGTCCAATTCTTCAATTTTCGCTTGCGCTTTTTCGACATCCGCGTTCGCATGCTTCGCCGCGCTTTTCTCTTCTTTCAGATCGGCCGTTAATCTGGTCGATTTTTCCTCAGACTTCTGTAGTGCTTTTTCGACCTTGAGCAGGGCCTTGTTCAGCCGCCGGATCTCTCCGGCGCGGTCGCCGACAGAACCGACCAGCATCTCGGTTTCCTTCGCCTGAGATTCCAGCAATTCCTTCAGTTCGTTCAGATCTTCATCACGTGCGGCGATATCGAGTTGTGCCTGTTCCCGTGTGGCGTGCAACGCATCCAGCTGTCCCTTGAGGTCGCCCAGGTCTTTGTCGCGAGAACTGATGTCCTGCTGCGCCTGGTCCCGTTCTGCGTGCATCGCGTCAAGTTGCTCATTGAAGTCACGCAATTCCTTGTCACGTGCATTGATGTCCTGCTGCGCCTGGTCCCGTTCGGCTTGTAACGCATCAAGCTGTTCTTTGAGTGCATCCAGATCCTTTTCACGAGAACTGATGTCCTCCTGTGCCTGGTTCCTTTCGGTCTGCAGAGCATCAAGCTGTTCCTTGAGATTGCCCAGGTCCTCGTCGCGCGCGCTAATGTCCTGCTGCGCCTGGTCCTTTTCGATCTGCAGCTTATCCAGCTGTTCCTTGAGATCGCCCAGTTCCTTGTCACGCGCACCAACGTCCTGCTGCGACTGGTCCCGTTCGGTCTGCAGAGCATCAAGCTGCGCTTTGAGGACCCCCAGGTCTTTGTCGCGAGAACCGATGTCCTGCTGCGCCTGTTCACGTTCGGCCTGCAATGCGTCGCGTTGTTCTTCGAGGTCGCCAAGCTCCTTGTCGCGTGCACTGATATCCCGCTTTGCCTGTTCCCGATCAACCTGGAACTCGTCCAGTTGTTCTTCGAGTTCACTCAGGGCCTTGTCGCGCGAATCAACGTCGAGCCGGGCCTGATCTCGTTCCGTCTGTACCCTGTCCAACTGTTCTTTGACGGCACTCAGCGCTTTGTCACGCTCGCTGATTTCAAGCTGACCCTGTTTTTGCTCGGCCTTCAGCCCGGACAGTTGCTGCTTGAGCTTGTCGACTTGCTTGTCCCGCGACCGGATGTCCTTCCGCGCCTGCTTGCGTTCTGCTTTGAGCTCGCCAAGTTGCTCGGAAAGACCGGAAACCTGCTCGAGCAGTTTCTTGGTATCGACGTCAGGAATGGCGGGGTCTGGGGCAGGTGACTCGACCGGTTGTTTTGGCGGGACCGCCCTGGCGGTTATCCGTTCCTCGGTGACTGCATCTGGAATGGCGAGCTTGATGTCAGAATCAGTGCTGCGTCGCCCCTTGCCCTGAAGAGGGACAACGTGAGGGACCAGTTGGTGGCGATCTGCCACGGTGCGCACGAGTTCGTCGGTAATCACACGAGTCTTCTGCGAGAAGGCCTCGGTCAGGACTTCATTGCACAGCATATTGATCAGGCTCGGTGTCCCGCCGGTAAATCGGTAAATCAGCTGGCGGGCCTCGACCGAGAATTTCGCTGCGTCGGCGCCTTCGGCGAGCCGCAGGCGGTGTCTGACATAGTCTTCGGTTTCCTCTTCCGTGTATACGCGAATCGTGAAATCGATGTGACGACGGAACTTGAGCATCCTCATCGCCGGCGAGTCCATGATTCTCGGAAGGTCGGAATTGCCCGCGAGCACGATGCTGAGCACCCGGGTTTCTTCAACTTTGGTTTCTGCAATCCAGCGTAGCTGTTCGAAGACAGATGGGCTTACCAGGTGCGCGTTGTCGATGATGACGAGTACGGGATCGCCTGCGATACCGCGGTGAATCAGGAATTCCCTGGTTATTCGCCGGAGCTCCTGCAGGGTGCCGGAGATATCGTGAAACCCAAGTTGGCGCAAGAACGCACAGAAGAACTGGTTGCCGTCGACGCAGGTTTCGTCAAATGTGGCAAACGAGACGTCCTGATCAAGGCTCGTCGTGTAGCGATTGAGCAGCGTGGTTTTTCCAGAGCCGTCGGCACCGCACATGACCATCAGGCAGTCGGATTGCTCGGTCGCGCCGGCCAGGTGGGTCATCAACAGGGAATATTGGTCGGAATGAAATATCTGGGATGGCCCGGACAGGGGGGCAAACGGCGGCTGCTTCATACCGAAGAAATCGAGATACGTCGGATCTGCTATCGGGTTCTTGAGCGCACGTGCCATGCACCGATTCCCCTGTTACCTGTTTATTTTTGTCCGACGGGCGCCTGAATCCCAGTGGATCCGGTTGCTCTCTTTGTCGACCTTGTCCGTCGGTCCCCTGATAGTGCAGACTCTATTTTTATACGGAAATCCTCGTCGTTGAAAGCCTATTTCGTGATGTTTCTAGAGAAACTTCCTAATTAACTGAAAAATAAAGTAATTTTGACAAAGAAATTTCCCGTGCATTGGCAACGATCGGGGTCGCACGCGGCATACGGTAAATGCCCGTCCGGAGAACAACAGGTGAGAACATGAAGTACCGCCATTTGGGCAAAGCAGGTATCCAGGTCAGCGAGTTGTCATTTGGCTCGTGGGTCACTTTTCATACTCAGTCCGGAGTCGAGTCAGCGACGACGATGATGGCGGCGGCTTATGATGCCGGTGTGAATTTCTTCGACAATGCCGAGGGCTACGCCGGTGGCAAATCCGAGGAAGTGATGGGTGCCGCGCTCAAGAAACTCGGCTGGCGTCGCGGCAGCTACCTGGTATCCACCAAACTGTACTGGGGTCTGCACGAAGGGCCCAACGAACAGAACACGCTGAATCGCAAGTATCTTATCGAAGCGATCGACGGTTCGCTCCAGCGACTGGACCTCGACTACGTGGACCTGCTGTTTTGCCATCGTGCGGACCCGACCACGCCCATCGAGGAAACCGTCTGGGCGATGCACAACATCATCGAACGGGGCAAAGCCCTGTACTGGGGTACGTCCGAATGGGAAGCGGCGGACATCTTGAGCGCTATTGAGATCGCCCATCGCCACCACTTGCACAAGCCGGTCGTGGAGCAGCCTGTCTATAACCTGTTTCAGCGGCACCGATTCGGGTCGGACTACGAGCGCGTGTACCAGGACTATGGCTACGGCTCTACCACGTGGAGCCCCCTGGCATCGGGCCTGCTGACGGGCAAGTACAACAAAGGTGTTCCGGACGATAGTCGTGGTGCCGTTGAGGGCCTGGATTGGTTACGAAAGGAGCTGACCAATGAAGAACGACTGGCGAAAGTCGTGGCGCTGGAACCAATAGCAAAACAGATGGGTGCGTCGCTCGCGCAGTTTTCCCTGGCATGGTGCCTGCAGAACCCTCACGTCAGCACGGTATTGACTGGCGCCAGCCGGGTAGAACAGGTACACGAGAATATGAAGGCGATCGAGTTCGTCGACGAATTTACGCCGGATGTGCTGGGTGAAATCGATCGCGTCTTCGATGTTTCCTAGCCGCTGACCGTGGATAATTACCTGGCCGCCGCTATCGATGAGGCTCGCAAAGGGGAAGACGCAGGCGGAATTCCCATCGGCTCTGTTCTGGTCGTCGACGGCCGAATAGTCGGCCGCGGACACAATCAGCGTATCCAGAAAGGCAGCCCGGTGTTGCATGCCGAAATGGACTGCCTTGAAAATGCGGGGCGACTGAATGCGTCCGACTATCGACGCTCCGTGCTGTATTCGACACTGTCGCCTTGCGACATGTGCAGCGGTGCCATTCTCCTGTACGACATTCCCAAGGTCATCGTCGGTGAAAACAGAACGTTTCGGGGGCCGGAGGATTACCTCCGCTCACGCGGAGTGGAGCTTGAGATTCTCAATGACGAGGAATGCCAGCGAATGATGCGCGACTTTATTGCCGCACATCCTTCGCTGTGGAACGAAGATATTGGTGAAAGCTGACCTCTGGCAAACGGAGTGTTTACGCCGATTTCCTGAAAAATCTCGTTGCAAATCCGGCAAGCAGTCCCTTGCCATCTATCGAGTCCAGAAGGCTGCCGCCCTGGCTGCTCTTGTCGATCAGTTCGGGCAGAATTTCCGACAGCTTCTCACCGGCGTCGTCAGCGCCCATGCCGAGTTTCCTGGCGAATTCAGCGATTTTGTCCCCGCCGATCGCGTCTTGAACCTGAGAGGCTGAAATCGAATCGTTGGCACCGTCGCCGAGCCATGACTTCGCCATTCTCGCAAAGTCGCCGCCCGAGGCCTGAAATTTGCCGACGATTTCGCCGAGGTCGAAGCCCTTGCTGCCGTCGACGAGACTATCCAGGGCGGCATTGGCATCACCCGAGCTGTTCGCGCCATCTATCTTGTTCATCAAAACCTGAGTGGCCAGATCTTTGAAATTCATGTTGTTTCTCCCGGAGATAAATTCACATAGCGAACGCCAACCATAGCGAACTGTCGCCGCGAAGATTGTGAACCTTTGTTACACGATCGCAATCCTCTACCTGGAACTAATATCCTCGACGTACCACGAACAAGGCTATTCCGATGAATCGACAAAGCGGTCCGCCAATAACGCAGACCGCCTTGGCTGGAGGTTGGCGCTGATGGAAGAAGTATCGAGAAAGAAGACGCGGCGATATTGGCGCCGTAGCGCGTCCCCGGCGTCGTGGTGGCCGTGGGGAATTGCACCAATAGCTGGCTTGGCCGCGTTATTTCTGTTCGGCGCGCTACTAATGGCACCCCGTATCGAAGCGGAAGTTCGTGACCAGGTGTCAGAACGAATCGGGTCCGCTGGCGTTACGGCGACCTTTGTCAGGACCAGCGGCCAGGGCGTCGTTATCAGTGCGCCGGCGCAACCTGAGGTGGAGCCTTATCTTCAGGCGCTGGCGGCCTCAACGACATGTGACACATGGGCCGGACAATTGCCCTGTCCAACAACTGTGGCTATCCGCCAGGTTCAGGTACAGTCGGAACCTGCGGCGTTGAATGCACGACCCGAACATCAGGCGATGGAGATGGACGCCAGCACGAGCGCCCGATCGGCAGTAGTCGTGGACGAGGAACCGGTCGCCAGATGCAATACGGATTTTGATGCGTTATTGAGTAATACCTCGATTCGCTTCAAGACTGGTAGTGCATCGATTGACGTGGGAAATGATGAATTGCTCACGCGCCTGGTCGAAGTAGCGCAAAGTTGTCCGGGAAAACTGGTGGTCGAGGGACATACGGACAATCAGGGTGCAGCAAATGTCAATCAAGCCTTAAGTGTTGCGAGAGCAAACGCTGTGCGCGATGCCCTGATAAGCCGTGGTATCGAGGCCGATCGCATGTTCGCGACGGGTTTCGGCGAGTCACAACCAATTGCTGATAACGACACATCGACAGGGCGCGCACAGAATCGCCGCATTGCAATCATGATTGATGAAGGGGAGGAAAGATGACTTATCTGCTCGCAAAATACACGCTGCTTTTTCTGCTCGCGGCTGTGCTGGGCTTTATGCTCGGGTACTGGTTTTCGCGACGCCATATGGAGGACGTCAGTGAAAGCTTCGAGGACCTGCGCAAAGCAAACAACCGGTCCGATGACGCGAATTGGGAACGCTTGTGGAGTCAACTGAAAGCGATTCCGGAACCAAAAGAAACGGATCTCAGCGATGTCCATGCTCGTCTGGACGGTGTCGCACAGGCGGTGGCCCAGATACCAAAACCGAAGCCGGTGGATATTCAGCCGGTGGTTGATAACCTCTACAAGATCGAGAGCGATATCAAGGCCATGCCCGCGCCGGCCAAACCTGCGCCGGTCGATTTTTCACCGGTAATTGGAAAGATCGAGGCTTTGCAGGCTGCGGTACGCAGTATTCCCCGACCTGAGCCGCAACAGAAAGTCAATTTGACGCCCATTTCTTCGCAGCTCAACGCATTGGATCAACACGTGCAGTCAATTCCACAGGCGCCGAGCGTCGATTTGGGGCCGGTCGATCGGCGACTGAGAGCGATAGAAGCGGAAATCGGAATCCTGGGAAAACGCTTTCCCAGGCAGGACAGGCATGAGCGAACAACGCGCGACGTATCGCGTGACACGCCCATGAAGTCACCGCGGGATGAACCGCGAATTCTCAATGCAGCATTGTATGGCAAGCAAGACAATCTGAAGTTGATTTCTGGCGTTGGACCCAAGCTCGAGAATCTGCTGAACAAGAACGGTGTTTATTATTTCTGGCAGGTTGCAGAGTGGAGCAACCGCGATATCCACATCATGGATGAGCGTCTTGATGCATTCAAAGGTCGAATCGCACGCGATAACTGGGTAGAGCAGGCTGGTCAATTGCGGCGTGATCCGAGCGCGGCCAGAATGCCGGCTGACATTTAGTCATTTGGCCGTCCCGTTATTATGAAGAAAATCCTTCTTGTTGTTATCGCGTTGGTGGGCGCCTACTTCACGTATGAGCAGTCTCCGCAAATCAGGAATGGTTTGTCGACATCACATGCGGCGAATGCTGAGATATACCAGGCAATCAGCGAACAGCGAACGGCGTTCCAGGTGGAAGGCAGTGGCCGGGTGGCGCGCCTGCTTTCTGATGACAACGACGGTAGTCGGCACCAACGTTTCATCCTCGAACTCGAAACCGGCCAGACCTTGCTGGTTGCCCACAACATTGATGTTGCGCCGCGTGTCAACGGACTGAATCGGGGTGACAAGGTGTCATTTTTTGGCGAGTACGAATGGAATGAGCGCGGTGGCCTCATCCACTGGACTCACCGTGACACTCGCGGCAACCACGTTGCAGGTTGGATAGAGCATAATGGGGAACGTTACCAGTAACAGGGCTATTCGCGAGGCGTCTCCCTCTTGAGCGGTGATTAATTGACGGGATCACTGTATACTACGACATGATTGGCAATTCGCTGTTCGTCGCGCACATGTCGCCACATAAAAAGTCTCTTCTCGATGAATGACCAATACTTCGAAATAGTCTCAGTAAAGCCGATGGATCCACCGCCTGATGCGGCAGCGTCCGAATGGCATTGCTATACCATTACTCACGGCGATAACACGATTCGCGGTTACCGAGAAGGAAGCCTTAAGTCTGTTACAAGTGCCGCCGAGGTAATTGTCGCCCAACTGAATGAACGACGAATGGGAAAACGCGCTCGCGCCCAACTCGTAATAGCGACATCGAAAAAAAGTTAATCTGAGAGCCTCTCGGCAATGTCCGACATACCTGATAGTAATCTCGCATTGTTTTGCGATTTCGAGAATATTGCGCTCGGTGTACGCGACGAAAAACACGGCAAGTTCGACATCAACTGGGTCCTCGAGCGGCTTCTTGTCAAGGGAAGTATTGTTGTCAAGAAAGCTTATTGCGACTGGGGCCGCTACAAAGAATTCAAAGCGACTATGCACGAGGCGGCATTCGAGCTCATCGACATCCCGCACCTGCGCCAGTCCGGCAAGAACTCGGCGGACATTCGCATGGTCGTCGATGCGCTCGACTTGTGTTACACCAAATCTCACGTCAACACATTCGTCGTCATCAGTGGTGACTCCGATTTCTCGCCGCTGGTCAGCAAGCTGCGCGAGAATGCGAAAACAGTGATAGGTGTTGGTGTAAAGAATTCCACGTCGGACCTGCTCGTTAGTAACTGCGACGAGTTTATTTTCTACGACGATATCGTTCGCGAGCATGCCCAGAAAAAGAAGCGACCAAAGCCTGCGAAAGGGCCCGCAGCGAAACGCAAGAAGTCCAAAGCCAAACCGAAAGACAAGAAGCAAGAGGGCATCGACCTGGCACTCGAGGTAGCGGTTGCGCTCAATGCGGAACGCGGCGACCAGGAGAAAGTCTGGGGCTCAATGGTCAAGCAGGCAATAAAGCGCGTGAAGCCAAGTTTTAACGAAGGCTATTATGGCTTCGAGTCCTTCAGCAAGCTGCTGGAGGAAGCGCAAGCCAGAGGCCAACTCGACCTGGAGCTGGATGAACGATCCGGTGGCTACATTATTCGCAAGGTAGCTCGCTAACACCGCCCCCTCGACCCGGAAAAGAAACGCCCGCGTTCGAACGATCAGGCGGAGCTACTCACCGGTCCAGCCAGGTCCACGCACAAACCGCCCGGGCGTGGCGCCCGTGTGTTCGCCATCCCTGAGTACTTGCACGCCGTTCACGAAGACGTGCAGCATCCCTGTCGCATACTGGTGTGGCTCGACAAATGTTGCGTGATCCTGAATCTCCTTCGGGTCGAAGACCACCAGGTCCGCGTAGTAGCCGGTTTTCAGTTGGCCTCGGCGGTCTATCCTGAGATTCAGACTCGGTAATGCGGCCAGTTTGCGAATCGCTTCTTCCATCGGTATGAGCTGTTCGTCCCTCACGTACTTGCCCAGCACGCGTGCGAAGCTGCCGTAGGCTCGCGGGTGCGGATTACTTTTCAGGAAAACGCCTTCCGGCGCCAATGAGGCCGCATCCGAATTGAAGCTCACCCAGGGAAGGGCAACGGCTTTCCGCACAACCTCCTCAGACTGCGTGAAATACACAGTATTGACGCGGCTGCCGTCTTCGATGATGAGGTCCATGGCTGTAAACCGTGGATCCGTACCACGCATCTTTGCTACTTCGGCAAGTGTCTTGCCCGTCAATGGCTTTAGCGCGTCATTCTTGAATCCAGTGAGCAGAATATTGTCCGGCGAACCCGCGCCTTTGTAGATGTTCTCCCAGTCCTCGGATTCGACCAGCATTTCAGCCGCGATTCTTTCGCGAAGGGCAGGATCTTTCATGCGCTCAATCGAAGCTTCGAAACCGCCTTCCTGGACCCAGGGAGGAATGGAGGCATTCAGGCCCGTTGCGCCGGCCGGATAGGTATACACATCGGCAGTGATCTCGAGACCTTCGTCCCTGGCGCGGTCCACCCGCGCGACGGCTTCATCGAACAGGTGCCAGTTGGATCGGCCCGACGACTTGAGATGATAGATTTCGGCCCTGATTTCCGCTTCGCGTGCGATGGTAAGAAGCTCCTCAATAGCTTCCAGCATCTGTGCGCCCTCATCACGCATGTGGGAAATGTACATGCCGCCATACTCAGCCGCGACTTCTGACAGGGCGATCAGTTCCTCGGTATTGGCAAAACTGCCGGGCGGATACATCAGTGACGACGCGACCCCCAACGCCCCGTCTTTCATTGCATTACGCACCAGATCACGCATCTGCTCGAGTTCGCCTGGCGTTGGTAAACGGTCCTCATGTCCGATGACGTACCAACGCGGTGTCGCACTGCCAATGAAAGACGCCACGTTTGGCGAAACACCGCGTTGCTCAAGGTATTCAAGGTATTCGGCGAGCGTCGTCCATTCGATGTCGTACTTGATATCGGTTTGAAGCGCGACCAGTTCCGATTTCATGGCCTCATTGAGGGGTCCCATCGACTCTCCCTCACCCATGATTTCAAGCGTAACGCCCTGACGGATATTGCTTTGTGAGCGACCATCCTCTATGAGAGATTCATTGGCCCAGGACATCATGTTGACAAAGCCCGGTGCCACGGCCAGGTCGGAGGCGTCGACATCGATGGGCGCCGTGGCGTCGCCGATGTCACCAACTGCCGCGATCCTGTCCCCGAGGATCGCGACACTACCGACGTAGGGCCGGTCACCGCTGCCGTCATAAATTGTGCCGCCCCGCAAGATGATGTCGTAGGAAGTCGGTGGTGAACACGCGACAAAAAGACAGCAGGCGAGAGTGGCCAGGGCTGCCAGGCCAAAGCGCTTCAATTTGTTCATGGTCTTACTCCGGGGCCAGATCGAAACGCAGTGTTATTTGCGCCGAGACGACCTCGTTGCGAGGTGCGAATCGCCATTGTTGCACCGCTCTCTCGGCACTGGCGACAAAAACCGAGCCGGGCTCTGCTCGCAGTGTTTCGATGCCGCTCACGTTACCGTCAGTATTGACGTCGAACCTCACCTCGACGACGCCGGCCAAGCCGCGCCTTCTCGCGCTCAGCGGGAAACGCGGCGCCACGTATCTCTCGATACCCAGATCGGAAAGTGACCTGATACGCACTGTGGATGGCTCGTTCGTCGCCATCGCTGCCGGGGACTCGTTCGCCGCCGGCGTCGTCGGAGGCTCGACTGCGGCGTCGCGGCTGTTCTGCGTCGTCTGAATGTCTGCAGACGTTGGCACTGATCGCGTTGGGACGACATCGGCAGCCGCTGATCGGACCGGAGGCGCATTCGCCTCGGCGTCGGCTTTCAAGGCTCGTAACAGTGAGCTTCGGGCCGCAGCGACCTCCACCGCTAGCACGCCCAGGGTATCCGCGGCGTCCAGCAAATCGGCAGCGTCGGTGAAGCGCATCGCGTCGGTCGCTAATGTCGCACGTGTCAACAAACGTTGACCGAGGCGTTCCATCGATGTCATGAGGCGCGAGTCGTTTGCATGATCCCGGGTTAGTTCGAGTAGCAGCGCCCGGGCATTGTTGCCGGCTGGTTTTGTCAGTCGACCGGCCGTGATATGCGCATCGGCAACGGCCAGCTGGTCAAGGAAGCTCTGGTCCTCGGTGCGCTGCTCAAGTTGGAGCCTGACAACGCTGATAGCCTCGGCATCAATATGCGCATAACGTTCCGCATTGGACAGGAACTCGTTGGCGCGCTCCACGTCACCAGTGGCGGCAGCGAGCTGCGCATTGGCCAATTGACCGTCGCCCTGGGCAATAAGCAGTTCGCTCACTGTGGCAATAGCGGGGTTCAATGGGTCAACGTCCTTGGCGACGGCGAGCATTGCGGCGACGTCGTCCGGAGCATCGGCGCGTAATGCGGAGATCGCTTGTTGTACAAAGTGATCGCTGATCGTCCGTAAGCCGCCCAACGCGGCCGAGTTCGCCGGTTCGAGCGCCAACACCTCACGATACATATCTCGCGCATTATCTTCGTCGGGTGCAATGAAGCGCTGCTCGGCAACCGCCTGGGCCGCGCTACTCAATAGTCGCTCCGTGTCGGATGGCAAGGTAGCAGTCTCGGTGATATCCGGCGAGCTCTCTTCGGGGTCAGTCTGCGACAGCCATATGAGCCCGGCAAACAGGATCACTGCCACGACAGTGATCGCCGGCAACCAGTCGGCGAATCGACGTCCGGGAAACAGATTCGCCGCACCGAAGTCTGCTTCGGGCACATATTCCTCACGGTGAGTACCCGCTGTGTCCTCTTCAAGGAAAACGCTGGCCGTGTGTTCGGCCACGAAAGCACCCGCAGAAACGGGCCGCTCCGACTTCGTGAAGGACAGCGCGTCGCTCAAAGTCTGCCAGCGTGCGTCTGAAATGCCCGGGATTCTCGGCGCAGTCATGCCGGCCTGTCTGGCTTCAAGCGATGTCGAACCGGCAAATGGGGGCGTTCCACTCAACAGACGGTAAGCGAGACAAGCGAGCGAGAAGATGTCGTCCGCAAACGTTGGAGTTGATCCTGAAAGCACTTCGGGACTTGCATACGTGCGCGTTGCCCATGCGAGCCTGTCATCCGGATCGCCGCCAGCGTCGTCAGCATATCGTGCCACGCCGAAATCCAGCAGCTTGATCTCCTGAGTATCCGTGATGAATACGTTGGATGGATTAATATCGGCATGCACTACGTTTTTCGAATGCGCATGCTGAAGTCCGTTGGCAACGCCCTCGATGATCTGCATGGCGAATTGCGGCGCCAGCTGTCGCCCGCTCGTGCGGCGCAGCAGCTCATTAACGGATTCACCCTCGAGCCATTCCATGACAATGTAGAGTTGCCCGTCCTGCTGATCGAAATCGAATACATTGACAACGTTCGGGTGTGACAAACGTTGTGTCCTTGTTGCCTCACGCTCGAGGGCAAGCCGCGCATCGGCCTGCGGTGCCACGGAGCGCCGCATCATTTTTATCGCGACATGGACCTGATCGGAGCTGCCCGGGTGCCGGCGATTGTCGATTGCTTTGTAGACGTGCCCCATGCCGCCGGAATGGACGAGATCGACGATTTCGAATCGGTCCCGGAGAACAAAACCGGGCTGCAGCGCCTCATCGCCCGTTGACTGAACGAATATTGGGTCTTCCAGGATTTCATCGTGATCGTCGGGCGGATCGGCGTGGATAAAATCGTGCCGGGCGGAACCCACAGCAATTTCTGAAAGATCGGACGTTACCGCTTCGTCGAATTCGTCGCCATCGTCAACTGTATCGAAGGCCGAAAAGGCAATATCCTCTCGGTCACGCTTATTTCCCACGGTTCAATGCCTCGCCCGGATGAATCAGGATTGTCGGTGGCGTCTCAAGTTTTTCGTCGGCCGAGGCTGAGCGGAGTAGTGCTCGGGCCGTTCGCAATATTATGTAATGTCGAGACCTTGCCAATTTACTCAGTATGCATGATTCAAAACGGCGGAGCCAATGCGCGCTGGCATACAGCAAACCAACTTACGCGTAATGCGGATACACCGGTTGGTACATGTGTTCGTGCACATCCGCCAGGATGTCATCCGGCGCCTCGCGGTCGGTAAAACCATTGTCATAGGCCATCTTGGCGACATCGCGCGCGATGAGCGCCGATACCTGGCGAATCAGTGACAATGCCGGGTAAACGCGGCCTCGGTCGAGGTCCGCATCGGTGACCTGGTTGGCCAGCGAATGTGCCGCGGCCAGGAACATCTCATCGGTGACAACACGGGATCGACTGACGATGACACCGAGCCCAACGCCCGGGAAGATATACGCGTTGTTGCCTTGCCCCGGCACGAAAGTTCTGTTTTCGTAGTTCACAGGATCGAATGGGCTGCCACTTGCGAAAATCGCCCGGCCATTGCTCCATGTATAAGCCTGGTTCGCAGTACATTCCGCCTTTGACGTCGGATTTGACAACGCAAAGATAATTGGACGCTCGTTGATATCAGCCATGGCCTCGACAACGCCCTTGGTAAAGGTGTTCGGCTGGCCTGACAGACCGAGTATCGCGGTGGGCTTCAACACTTTTACGGCATCCTCAAAGGAAGCGATGTACTCGTGTTCGTGCGCGTAGGGTTCCTTGTGGACAGCGATATTGTCGCGACCCGCCATGAGTAGACCCTTGCTATCGACGAACCAACAATGTTTTCGAGCTTCCTCGGTCGACATTCCTTCTTCTTTCAGTGCTGCAACGAATACATCCGCAATACCGATGCCTGCCTCGCCGGCGCCCAGGAACAAAATTCTCTGCTCTGAGAGCTTTCCGCCCGTGATGCGCATCGCTGCAATGATACCGGCCACGGCAACCGCTCCGGTGCCCTGGATATCGTCGTCAAACAGGCAGGTATTGCTGCGATACTGTTCCAGCAACCGGAATGCGTTGGTGTTACCAAAGTCCTCGATCTGGATGAGTACGCCGGGGAATACTTCCTTCGCGGCGGTCATGAACTCGTCGACGAGTTCATCGTATTCTTCGCCGCGTACGCGACGGCGTTCCAGGCCGTTGTAAAGCGGATCGTTCAGTAGTATCTCGTTGTTGGTGCCGACGTCGAGCATGACCGGCAGGCACTGAGTGGGGTGGATTCCGGCACACGCCGTGTACAGTGCGAGTTTGCCAATGGGAATACCCATGCCATCGGCGCCGAGGTCGCCCAGGCCGAGAATACGCTCGCCGTCGGTCACGACGATAATACGTGTTTCTTTATGCGGCCAGTTCTGCAGAATTTCCTTGATGTGGCCTTTGTCCTGTAATGACACATAGAAGCCCCTTGGCTTCCGATAGATGTGCTGAAATTCCTGGCAGGCTTTCCCAACCGTCGGCGTATAGATGATGGGCATCATTTCTTCAATGTGATTCATGATCACACGATAGAACAGGTTCTCATTGCGGTCCTGCAGCGCCAGCAGATAGAGATAGCGTTCAAGGTCAGTTGGCTTGGCGCGTACATTGCCAAGTACCCGCAGCTCCTGCTCGGCCATCGAGTGGACGCGCGGGGGCAATAGCCCTCTTAGTTTCAACGCATCACGCTCCGCATCAGTGAAGGCCGTGCCCTTGTTGCGTACAGGGTCATGCAGAATTTTTACGCCTAAATGCAGTTCGGGGGGTGTTTGATCGATCACGAGATTTCCTTGATTTCGGGAGCCCACAAGCAAAGCTCCGGCAGCCATCGGCAATGGAAAAATTACTCCTTTTTTTCTGCATTTATATGTCGGATTTCACGTAGAAAAGTACGCTAGGTACAAGTTCTTATCGGTCTCCGATCAAAGTACGCGTAGCATCTTTAGTCCGTCAAAGCCGTTCAACGGAGCCGCTATGAGCCGAAAGCTCATTATCATGGGAGCCGCGGGTCGCGACTTCCATCTGTTCAATTGTTGTTACCGCGAGAACCCGGACGTCGGGATCGTGGCGTTTACAGCGACTCAGATTCCGCATATCGACGATCGGCGCTACCCGGCGGCCCTCGCAGGCTCACTGTACCCCGAGGGGATCCCGATCTTTCCAGAAGAGGACCTCGATGAGTTGCTCGATGGCAATGAGGTCGACGAGGTCGTGTTCGCCTACTCCGACGTCAATCTGGCTTACATCGAGGAACGGCGCAAACGCGTCGAAGCGCGTGACGTCACATTCTCCACATTCGACGTGGATGCATCGATGCTGCCATCGAAGAAACCCGTTATCGCGATCACCGCGGTACGAACAGGTTGCGGCAAGAGTCAGGTTTCGCGACGTATCACGAATATTTTGCGTGAGCTTGGCAAAAAGACCGTAGCGATCCGGCACCCGATGCCCTACGGCGATCTGGCGAAGCAGGCGGTGCAACGGTTCGAAACCTACGCAGACCTGCAGCGACATCAATGCACGATTGAGGAGCGGGAGGAGTACGAGCCGCACATCAACAACGGCGTCATCGTCTATTCCGGTGCTGACTATGCGGCAATTCTCGCCGAGGCCGAGAAGGAAGCCGACGTTATCGTCTGGGACGGGGGCAACAATGACACGCCGTTTTACAATCCGGATCTGTGGATCACCGTAACCGACCCGCATCGTGCCGGCCACGAACTCGACTATTTTCCAGGAACGGTCAATTTCGAACGTGCTGACATTATTATCATTGGCAAGGTTGGCTATGCGGACGAAGCCAATATCAAAGCGATCGAAGCGAATGCAAGGGCCTTGAATCCCGAAGCGACGGTCCTGCGTCGCAAGTCGCCCCTGCACGTTCCCGATCCGGATGCGATTAGCGACAAGCGCGTGCTGGTCATCGAAGACGGCCCAACCACAACGCACGGCGGCATGCCGTTCGGTGCCGGTGTGCTGGCAGCCATGGAGAACCATGCCGGCGAACTTGTTGATCCCAGACCCTGGGCGGTCGGAGAGATAGCAGAGACTTACAGGCAGTATCCTGACATCGGTGATCTGTTGCCGGCGATGGGCTACGGCGATGCGCAAATCCGCGATCTTGAAGCGACCGTAAATGCGGTTGACTGCGACCTGGTGCTGGTCGCGACACCGATCGACCTCACGCGGCTCATCGATATCGAGAAGCCGAGCATGCGAATCGGTTACAGTCTGCCGGCCGAAGATGGTGCATTGAAGGAGGCCGTAAAGAGAGTCACCGGGTGATTCGTTTGTTGCGGAGGCACTACTCGGCGCTATGCAATTCCGCGAAGTAAGCCTGGACGCCCTGGCGTAGCGCTTCTTCCTCGTCTTCCCAATGCTGCATCGCTGCCTCAACGCGAGGGTCCGCCACGACGCCTGCGAATTGCGCCTGCGAAAAGTCGTCTCGCCAGCCCATGTTTGCGGCAACCGGTTGACTGAATATTTTCCCGAGTGCGACTTCGATCGCTTCCTCAGTCTCACCGCGTATCGCAAGGACATTGACGTGTGTGTTCGGGTCTCTCGTATAGTCGAAACCGAGAGATCTGCCGAT
>Ga0265309_10000293_pt1 | contig 18935 bp, 17 predicted proteins | sample Helome_FD_192492 | JGI IMG/M metagenome (GOLD analysis project Ga0265309, IMG submission 192492) | Marine sediment microbial communities from subtidal zone of North Sea - Hel_20160524 (Illumina Assembly) | ecosystem: Environmental > Aquatic > Marine > Subtidal zone > Sediment ...
CCAGTACCCGGTGGAACTGTTGAAACACTTTCCGGTTAAGGCTGAGGTCGAGTCAGGGCTGATCGAGCAAATCCTGCAGGAGATACCGGAGTTTTCGGTGCCCTACCGCAATATAGCCGGCGACAGTTCGGCTATCACCTGGCGCATCAATCGACTCGCGACGCGACGAGCGGCCGATATCGAGGCCCTGGAAATGATCGATGCCGGATTCTATCGAAATCGCGGCGCTTACCTGGTCGGCAAAATAAAATTTGCCAACGGTAGTTACGCACCCCTGATTATCGCGTTGCTCAACAGTTCAGCCGGAGTCTATTGTGACGCGGTCATTCTCGATCAGCACCTCGCGCATAACCTGTTCAGCTCTACCCTGGCGAACTTCCATGTCACCACCCGCTACTACCACGAACTGAGCGCTTACCTGCATTCACTGATGCCGCAGCGGGCGCTGGGCCTGAACTACTCGACCATCGGCTACAACCATGTCGGCAAGGTCGCGGTCATTAACGAACTCAAGCAGGAAGTCGAGACCACTGGTGGCCTGCTCGATACAGCGATCGGTGAACCGGGCACGGTCGCGATCGGCTTTGCCGGACCGCAATCGGCGTACAACCTGAAAGTGATTCGCGATCGCCCGACCTCGGGCTACAAGTGGGGCGAGTTCGAAGGCATCGACTCGGTAAAACAAAAATACAGTCGTGTACACGAAATCAATCGTACCGGCAGCATGCTGGACAACATCATCTATTTCAACATCGCCCTCGAACGCCAACTGTTTGCCGACAGTCTGCTCGAGGAACTGCTGGCTGAGGCCAGCGAAACCGTGACCCAACAGCGCGACATGATCGTCTTCAAGTACCTGATCGTGCAGCCCCGCATGACACCGTTACCGGTATTTCTTGAAAATGCCGGTGAAAGAGAAGTGCGCATCGTCATCGAAAGCCTGGGCGACTGTATCAAGAACAATGCCGCGGCAAACATTTTCAACAAGGACCTCGACGCGCGCAATTATGGCGTCAGTCATTTTCTCAAGGTTTACCTGTACGATTACGATGCGCTCGAAGTTATGGTCGATGTCAAGATACGCAGCAACCTCGATCGTTTCGACGGCGAAGAAGACATCCCCGACTGGTACTTCGAGGATGGGGTGATTTTTCTGCCCGAGGAAATTGAAGCCGGCCTGTGCATCAACGATCGCGAGCAACGCCAGCTGTTCCGTGGGTTTCACGGCGATCTGCTAACCACCCACTACTGGGAAACACTGCAAAACGAACTCGTGCAGAACCTGGTGCCGACGATAAAGGTTTATCCTGACAGTTGCAGATTAAAACCGGCTCAGGTGTAAATGGCGATAGCATTGATGACCGAGAGTGAATCCATAAAATTTTATTCAAGCAAGCCGCGGCTGATTCACATGGCGGCCAATATCCTGTTCGCCCCGATACTGCTCTACTTGCTGGGCGTCTGGCCCTGGCCACCGACGGTACAGCATTACATTGTATTCGCGATCACTTTACTGATCGCAATAAATTACCTGCGCCAGCGCTGGCATACTCCACGCTTGATACTCGACGACAAGGGCCTTTTTTGCGGCAGCTTTTATCCTGCAGAAAATATTTATCGGGCAGATCCCACGCTGCGTTCGGTACAGTTGACCATGCTCAAGGACGGCAAAGTAAAGCAGAAAATCGTAAGTCTTGGATGGGCCAGCAGGGAGGATTACCGGAGCATTGTTCAACTATTGAGCGAACGCTTCAAGCGCGAAGTCCCTGAGTAGCAGCATGACGAAGAGTTTGCGGGAGAGACGCGGTTAGAGTTTTGCGTATAGGGGCAACTGTTACTGACACTTTAAAATCACCGTTTCGGACACATTATGGTAATCACGATAACCATGATGCACTGGCGATTTTATTACTATTCGTTTTTCAGTAAGCAGATGTTCATTTTGCTAATCATGACTCCTCCTCCCGGCACTTAGCGATCATTGGAGTGAATATCTTTCGATAGCGGCAATCGCACCGAAGCAGACGCTGAGATCTTCAGGATGGGCGGCAAAAAACGACCCACAACTGACCCTCAAGATGAATAATAATAATTAGTTCTAGAACCTGTCATCCCGCGGCTTGACCGCGGGATCCAGAAATATTGAACTGGATTCCGGCTTTCGCCGGAATGACAGGAACTGGCCGAAGATTGCCTCTGTTTAGAAATTATCCAGTCTCGGCTTTGGGCCTTCTGCTGGCGTTGATGCTTACAGTATGGACATCAGTTATCAGGAAATTTATTCATGAATCGGCACTACTATGGTTTCAGGAAAATAACCAGGCTATTGTGAAAATAGCGCCCCTTTGAGTTATTGACCGAAAGTTTTTGTGGGCGAGAAGCGGTGATATTTTTGCAAGAGCGAGGCATCTGCCTGCGCAAAGCCTGAGCGTATATAAAATACGTGAAGGTTTTGCGCAGGCAGATAACGAAGCTATTGTGAAAATAGCGCCGCTTCTCGCCCACAAAAAAAAGAACCCCGCTTTCGCGGGGTAAACAGGGGGTTAAAGGACCGCAGCTCAGAGAAGCCGTTTTTGTTTTATTTTTATCGCTTATTTTTACAGGGGGATAAGGCGAGGGCTCCCCTGGCTGCGATCACGACCTGGATAATCAGGAAAAAAATCAGTAGCATCGCCATACTGCCGCCACCGTGGGAATGGTCCTCCTCGTAATAGAACTCCTCGTAAGGTTCATCCCAGTTACGTGCCTCAATCATGAGGTCCCTGCCAAGATACTGATAATCGAGCACTTCACTGGTTACCATGTAGGCATGGTCCAGACTGTAAACTTCGACCAGCACCGAGTAATAGCCCGGGTCGTAACCCTCGAGCAACTCGGTTTGCACTTCATAAGCATCGCTGACATCATCGATATGGATTGAAAACAGATCGGTAGTGAAATACTGGCTCCAGGGTCCGCCTTCGCGACTCAGGTATAATTTCGCGTATACCGTGGCACTGTCGTAACTGACATCAACATCGAAATAGACATTGATCGCGTGATGGTAACCATCGCCATCGAAGTCAGAAATTGTTTGTACATTGGCATCATAGATCTCGAACAACTGGTCGTGTCGATTAGCAACACCTGCAAACTGCTGCGTCACTGTCGAAGCTGCATAATTCTCCGACTCGGCAGGCCTGGCCCTGCTCAGCGGTTCAAGCTGCTGTATTAGTTGCGACAGATCGGTGTCCTGATCCAGCTTCAGCTTGCCCACCGATCGACTCGACTGCACTTCCCCGGTGGCAAACGCAGGCAGGTACAGACCCGGCAGTAACAGCAATATGAATACAAACAATTTCATTGCAGGTTAATACTGACTGTAGTGGTTGCGCTTCGAGTTCCGGGACCCATTATGGCTGTACTGATTGCGCTTTGAATTGTGAGAGCCACCGTGACCATTATGCTTTCGCTTTGGTTTATGGTATCCAGCGTGATTACCATGATTACGTTTCGAGTTATGGTATCCACCGTAACTACTACTATGACGGGGCCGGTGCCCGTAATGGTGTCGCTTGTGTCGGTGTTGATGATGGTAGTGGTGGCGATGATGGTGGTGATAAAGAATCGAACCCAGTGCGATAAACGCGACCGCCGGCGCAACAACGCTGTGATCATGATCTGCGCTGGCTGGTGTGCTCGCCAGGGCCAGAGCGATCAGGCTACCAACCGCCATGACTCGAAACTTGTTGGATTGCAGCTTTTTCATTTCAACCTCCAGTTCATATCAACGATGGCGGCAATGTAACGCCAGCAGACTTAATCCAGGCTGAATCGAAAAAAATCGAGGAAATCAGGCTGAAGGGCTTCGCGCTGCAACTCGAAAGCAACGCTGAACTGCGCCAGCACGGTGGTTATGAGCTGATGATGAACAACCCCGGGGGAAATAATGGTCAGCCAGGGATGGCAGGCTGAATGACAGAGATAAAAAAGGCCGGGAAACCCGGCCTTTTTTTATAAATAGCGATGGATTCTTACAGTGCCTTGATCTGCGCGTTCATACGGCTTTTGTGGCGTGCGGCCTTGTTGTGGCTGATCAGGCCATGAGTAGCCGAACTATCGAGTACCGGCACCACTTTTTTATAAGCTTCTTCAGCGGCCTTTTTGTCTGCGCTATCAATTGCGGCGACAGCTGCCTTGAGATGGGTCCGCATCATTGAACGACGGCTGGCATTGTTCTGACGACGCTGTTCGGCCTGGTTTGCACGCTTGCGCGCGGATGCTGAATTTGCCAAGGTCTACTCCTGGGATCGGGCTTAAAAAACGAGGCGCGCATTATCTTCACTGCGCCCGGCGCTGTCAACCTAAAAATGACTGCTATACAACCACTTAAATGCTAGAATTCGCCGCTTTTACTGACCCGAAACAAAACTATCCAGACCCCTGAATGAGCGCGCTGATCAAATCAACCGCCGCGGTAGGCTCGATGACATTACTGTCGCGCTTGCTGGGGCTTGCCCGGGATATCGTTATTGCGCGATTCTTTTCCGCCAGCGACGCCGCGGACGCCTTTTTTGTTGCCTTCAAGATTCCCAATTTTCTGCGCCGGCTATTCGCCGAAGGCGCTTTTTCTCTGGCCTTCGTGCCGGTGCTTACCGAGTATCGCAGCAACTACTCGACCGCGCAGACCCGCGAACTGATAGACAGGGTCGCCGGCACACTGGGCTTGATCCTGTTGCTACTCAGCCTGGTCGGTGTCGCCGCATCGCCATTGCTGATCAGCATATTCGCCGCGGGATTTATAGATCAGCCGGAAAAATTTGAGCTGACCGCCGACATGTTACGCATCACCTTCCCCTACATATTGCTAATCTCGATGACGGCGATGGCCGGCGGTATCCTGAACACTCTGAAACGCTTCGCGGTACCGGCCTTCACCCCGGTACTGCTCAACCTGAGCATGATTGGTTGCGCGCTGTGGTTGAGTCCGCGGCTCAATGTGCCGGTTACCGCGCTGGCCTGGGGCGTGTTAATCGCAGGCGTCGCACAATTGCTGTTTCAACTGCCATTCCTGTATCGTGCGGGACTGTTGCCGCGACCGAAGTGGGGCTGGCAACACGACGGCGTGCAAAAAATTATCAAATTGATGATCCCCGCGCTGTTCGGTTCTTCCGTGGCGCAGATCAACCTGCTGTTCGATACCTTTATTGCGTCCTTTCTGGTCACCGGCAGCGTTTCCTGGCTCTATTACTCGGACCGCCTGCTCGAATTCCCACTGGGCGTATTCGGTATCGCACTCGCGACCGTGGTTCTGCCCAATCTGTCCCAGGCGCATTACCAGGAGGGAGACAACAGCTTCAATAAAACCATGCACTGGGCGATCCAGTTGTCGCTGCTGATCGCAGTACCGGCTACCTTCGGCCTGTTTTTGCTGGCGCAGCCAATTCTGGCAACCCTGTTCGAATACGGCGCGTTTAGCGCTAACGATTCGATGATGGCAGCCTACAGCCTGATGGCTTACAGTCTCGGCTTGCCTGCATTTATACTGATCAAGATACTGGCCAGCGGGTTTTACGCGCGTCAGGACACGCGCACCCCGGTCCGAATCGGCATCCAGGCGATGGTATTCAACATGGTACTAAACGTGGTTTTCGTGGTGTCGATGCTACAGGCGCAGTTTCTTGCGCCGCACGTCGGCCTCGCCCTGGCAACCACGGCCTCGGCTTATTTCAACGCCTTTCGGCTGGCGCGCGAGTTACGCCGCGATGCGATTCTCGGTCCACTCGAAACCTTCAGTCGACCACTGCTCAAGATCCTGTTCGGCTGCATCGCAATGGGCCTGGTCATCCATTTCATGCTGCCGGAGCTGGATGCATGGTCCGAATGGCGCTGGCACCAACGCCTGCTCCAACTCGGCTGGATAATACTACCCGCAGTCTTATGCTACGGTTTAATGCTCTGGATAATGGGCTTTCGCCGCCAGCATATCATCGCCTGACATCACCATGAAACTGATCCGGGGACTCTATAATTTAACTCAGCCGCTAAGCGAAAGCGCGGTAACGATCGGCAATTTCGACGGCGTGCACCGCGGCCATCAACAGGTCATCAGGCAGTTAAAGCGGGTCGCCCGACAAGCGTCGCTGCCAACCGTGGTCATCATCTTCGAACCGCAACCGATTGAGTATTTCGCCCCTGGCAAGGCGCCCAGGCGACTCGCCCGGTTTCGCGAAAAAATCGCTTACCTGCAAGCGCAGCAAATCGATTACCTGCTGTGCCTGCGCTTCGATGAAGAACTTGCCAGCCAGAGCGCCGAAGCCTTCGTCCAGCAAATCCTGCTGCAAAGCCTGAACACCAGGCACCTGGTAATCGGCGACGATTTTCATTTTGGCAAAAATCGACAGGGCAATTTTCAGTTCCTGCAACAACATAGCGAGCGCTTCGGCTTCAAGGTCGACGAGACTGAAACACTGATACTCGATGGCGAACGGGTCAGCAGCACCCGCGTCCGGGAATGCATTCAGCAGGATGACTTTGACAAGGCCGCCGAGCTGCTTGGCCGCCCATATTCACTGTCGGGCAGGGTTGCGCATGGCAAAAAACTTGGACGTGAGCTGGGTTTCCCGACGATTAATATAAAAATGGGCGATAAAACCCTGATCGTAAAAGGAATATTTGCGGTTATCGTGAAAGGAATAGATAATCGCGCGCTACGGGGCGTCGCCAGCATTGGTACGCGCCCCACGGTTAACGGCGTCGACACTATCCTCGAGGTATATATCCTCGATTTCGATCAGGATGTATATGGTTACAGCGTCGTGGTCGAGTTTTTACACAAGATCCGCAACGAAGAGAAATTTGATTCCCTGGAGGAATTGACTAGCTGGATTGCCCAGGACACCGAGAAGGCGAAAGCGTTTTTCAACAAGAGATAAATGACAGTTGGCTGACTATAAATCTACATTGAATTTACCCGATACCGAGTTCCCGATGCGCGGCAACCTGGCCAATCGCGAACCCGAGCGTTTACAAAAATGGCAGGATAAGGACCTTTATCAGATCATTCGCGATGCACGCGCCGGTCGCAAACGTTACGTGTTGCACGACGGCCCGCCTTATGCCAACGGTGACATCCACATCGGACATGCGGTCAACAAGATTCTCAAGGACATGATCGTCAAGTCACGCACCCTGAACGGGGAAGACGCACCCTATGTGCCTGGCTGGGATTGCCACGGTCTGCCGATCGAACACCAGGTGGAAAAAAATATCGGCAAGGTCGGAGTCAAGGTCGAAGCCGATGAATTTCGCCAGGCCTGCCGTGACTATGCGCTCAAGCAGATCGACCAGCAACGCCTCGATTTCATCCGTCTCGGCGTGCTGGGTGACTGGTTCGACCCCTACCTGACGATGAAATACGAAACCGAGGCCAACATCGTGCGTTCGCTCGGCAAGATTATCGAAAATGGACATGTCGTACGTGGTGATAAACCCGTGCACTGGTGCACCGACTGCGGTTCAGCGCTGGCCGAAGCAGAAGTCGATTACAAGGATAAAACCTCGCCCGCCATCGACGTGCGCTTCCCGGTGATTGATGCGGACGCATTCATCGCGAGCATGCAAACCGGGGCCGATGGTCCCGGACAAGGGCCGATATCAGTATTAATCTGGACCACGACCCCGTGGACCCTGCCCGCCAATCTCGCGGTAGCACTCAACCCGAATCAGGAATACGTATTGCTGCAAGTCGAAAGCGAGCTGGGACCCGAACGCCTGTTGCTCGCCGAAGCCCTGGTGAAAGATGCGCTGGGTCGCTACGGCATCGACGACTACAAAGTCGTGGCACGTGCCAGCGGTGAAGTGTTCGAAAACCAACGTCTGCGGCACCCGTTTTACGACCGCGAGTCATTGCTTGTCATTGGCGACCACGTGACCCTCGACGCCGGTACCGGCGCGGTGCACACTGCTCCCGGCCATGGCCAGGACGATTTCGAGATTGGTAAAAAGTACGGTCTCGATATTTATAACCCGGTTGGTGACAATGGCTGTTTCCTGCCCGCCACCGAATTTTTCGCCGGCGAGCACGTGTTCGCCGCCAACGACCATGTCATTGAAGTGTTAAGGGAGCATAACGCGCTGATCCATCTGGAGAAGTATCAGCACAGCTATCCGCACTGCTGGCGGCATAAAACCCCGATCATCTTTCGCGCCACCCCGCAATGGTTTATCAGCATGGAACAGGCCGGGCTACGCGATCTCGCGATGGCCGAAATCAAAAAAGTCCGCTGGGTACCATCCTGGGGACAGGCGCGTATCGAAAGCATGATTGAAAACCGTCCTGACTGGTGTATTTCGCGGCAACGCTACTGGGGCGTGCCTATCGCGTTGTTCATGCATCGTGAAACCCAGGAGTTACACCCGCGTACCGCGGAATTGATCGAACAGGTTGCCGAGCGGATAGAGCAGCAAGGCATCCAGGCATGGTTTTCACTCGACGCCAGTGAATTGCTCGGCGATGAAGTTGACGATTACGTGAAATTAGGCGATACCCTAGACGTCTGGTTCGATTCGGGCACCACCCACTTCAGCGTATTACAACAGGACGACCGTTTCACTTTTCCCGCCGATATGTACCTGGAAGGCTCGGATCAGCACCGCGGCTGGTTCCACTCATCGCTACTCGCCTCTTGCGCGATGCACGGTCAGGCACCCTATCGCCAGGTGCTGACGCATGGATTTACCGTTGACGCCAGGGGTATGAAAATGTCGAAATCGGTGGGCAACGTGGTCGCACCGATCAAGGTAACAAAGACACTTGGTGCCGACATCCTCCGCCTGTGGGTCGCGGCGACCGATTATTCGGGTGAAATGTCAATTTCTGATGAAATCCTCAAGCGCACTGCCGATTCCTATCGCCGTATTCGCAATACGCTGCGTTTCCTGCTCGCCAACACCAACGGTTTCGATCCTGCGCAACATTCCGTCGCCGCCGCCGACCTGCTCGCACTGGACCAGTGGATTGTCGCGCAAACGCTTGAACTACAATCGGAATTGCAGGGACATTATGACGACTATCACTTTCATATAGCCATGCAGAAGATTCATAATTTCTGTTCGGAGACCCTGGGCGGATTCTACCTCGACGTCATCAAGGATCGCCAGTACACCACGCAGGCCGATTCGCTGGCGCGGCGCTCCTGTCAAACCGCGATGTACCATGTCACCGAAGCGATGACCCGCTGGATAGCGCCGATTTTGAGTTTTACCGCCGACGAAGTCTGGGAAAACATGCCCGGCCCGCGTGACGACCTCGGGGTTTTTACCGCCGAGTGGTACGACGGACTGTTTGCTTATTCGAACACCGAAATCGATGCATCAACCTGGGATTCGGTCGAGCAATTGCGCACCGAAGTCACGCGCAATCTCGAAAGCTTGCGCCAGGACGGGAAAATCGGTTCAAGCCTGGATGCCGATGTCACCATTCTTGCCGACCAGGCGTTGATTGATCAGCTGCAGGTCATCAGCGATGAACTGCGCTTCGTATTGATTACCTCGGCCGCGACCCTGGCACCACTGAATGCAGTCGAGTCCGAAGAGGTCATTAAATTGCGTAACGGCAGCAGAATACTGGTGCAGGCCGCCCCCAGCGAGCATCAAAAATGCGTGCGCTGCTGGCATCACCGCGAGGACGTAGGTAGCCATGCGGATCATCCCGAGCTTTGCGGGCGCTGCATCGTCAATATCGATGGTGACGGTGAGCAACGCCGCTACGCCTGATAGCGTCAGTTACCTGTCATGAGCGCAGCGTCTCCCAAAGTTAAATGGCTATGGATCAGCCTGTTGGTGGTGGTACTCGATCAGGCCAGTAAACAATTCGCCGAAGCACAGCTGACACCACACCAGGCGGTCAATCTAATGCCTTACTTCGACTGGTACCTGACTTATAACACCGGCGCTGCATTCAGCTTTCTCGCCGACGCCGGCGGCTGGCAGCGCTGGTTGTTTACCGCCATCGCGATCATCATGAGCGTGCTTATCGTGCAATGGGTCAGGAAGCTGCCCGCGGAAGATACCCTGGCCGCAATCTCGTTAAGCCTTATTCTTGGCGGAGCAATCGGTAACCTGATCGATCGCATTTACCTCGGGCATGTCATCGATTACATTCAGATCTGGCTTGGCGCCTACCCGTTTCCGGCGTTCAATATAGCCGATGCTGCTATCAGTGTCGGTGCAGTCCTGCTGATTCTGAGCAGCTTCACCGGTTTCGACAAAACCACGACCGAGTAATAGTATGAGCATGATTGAACGAAATAGTCGTGTCACCCTTTACTACCGTATCGGTTTAACCGATGACCAGGTTCTGGAAGATAATTTTGACGATGAGCCGATAACCGTGCAGCTCGGCTGTGGCGAAATGGCGGAAGGGCTGGAACTCGCACTGATCGGATTACAGGAAGGCGATGAACAAACCATCGATATCGGTCCCGATCTTGCCTTTGGATATGTCGACGAAGCCCTGTTTCGCGCGCTGCCGCGCGTCGAGTTCGATTCCGACCTGGAACTGGAACCGGGCTTGATCATCGAATTCGCCACCGAAGACGGAGATACACTACCCGGCACGATCCTGCAGTTTAACGAAGATGAAGTCCGTATCGACCTGAACCATCCCCTCGCTGGTCAAACGGTGCGCTACAGCGTTAAAATTGTCGCTGTTGCCGACGCTCCCGAGGAGCCGAAGACCCTGCACTAATGGAAATCCTGCTCGCCAACCCGCGCGGTTTTTGCGCCGGAGTAGATCGTGCCATCGAAATCGTCGAACGCGCGATACGACTCTTCGGTGCCCCGATCTACGTTCGCCACGAAGTCGTGCATAACCGCTACGTGGTCGATGACCTCAAGCAAAAGGGTGCGATTTTTGTCGATGAACTCGACCAGATACCCGATGACAATTACGTTATCTTCAGCGCCCATGGCGTCTCCAGGGAGGTACAGCGCGAGGCAGAACGTCGCCAGCTCAAGGTATTTGACGCGACCTGCCCGCTGGTCACGAAGGTTCACATGGAGGTCAGCCGCTATAGCCGCAAGGGTATCGAAACCATCCTCATCGGCCACAAGGGCCATCCCGAGGTTGAAGGCACCATGGGGCAGTATGACCGGGCGACTGGCGGCGATATTTACCTGGTCGAATCCTCGGCCGACGTACGCAGACTCGAAGTGCAAAACCCGACCGAGCTGCGTTTTGTCACGCAAACCACGCTATCCAAGGATGACACTGCGATCGTCATCGACTGCCTCTACGAAACCTTCCCCGCGATTCAGGGACCCAGAAAAGAAGACATCTGTTACGCCACGCAAAATCGTCAGGATGCGGTCAAACAGCTCGCCGAGCGCTGCGACCTGATCCTGGTGGTCGGTTCGAGGAATAGTTCGAACTCGAATCGACTGCGTGAAATCGCGGAAAACAAGCAAATAGAAGGTTATCTGATCGATAGTGAAAACGATATCAAGCTCGAATGGCTGACCGGAAAAAGCCGCATCGGGGTAACGGCGGGGGCATCCGCACCCGAACTTCTGGTACAGAATGTGGTCAACTTTCTACAACGCAACGGTGCCGGCAAGGCATCTTCGCTTGGCTTTACCGAAGATGTTATATTCCCGCTACCGAAACCCCTGAGATAGAAAACCGGTAGTCAGCTAGATTAATGAAACGTATTTACCAACTTTGCTTCGCAACCGCCTGCAGCCTGATCCTGGCCGGCTGCGGTATGATCGATCTCGCCTACAACAATGCACCGTCAATTGCGTCCAGCAAAATCGACGACGCCTTTGATTTGAACGCGGCACAAAATACCCAGCTTGACTCGCGCCTCGACCAGTTTTTTGACTGGCACCGCGAGGAAGAACTGATCCGCTACCACCAACTACTCGACCAGGCAGCACTGGCTGCTGCCGACGGCATTACAGCGGTGGAGTTTATGGAGCTGAACAAAAAAGTTCGCCTGGCCTGGCGGCGTACGCTGGAAAAAGCGATCGATAATTTTGGCGACCTCGCAGTCACGCTGACGCCACAACAAATTGAAAACTACCAGCAGTACCATCGTGAAAGCTTCAGCGATTTCAACGGCTACCTTGAAAAATCCGCGCAACAGCGTGAAATCTTTCGCGTTGATCGAAACTTCGATCGCCTCGAAGACTGGTACGGTGATTTCGACGAATTTCAGGAAAACAAGATCATGCGGAGGTTGCGGCAGGTACCGGATATTTACGAACCCTGGCTCAGGTACCGCGAAGCGAGGCAGCAGGCATTTATCAGCGTACTAAACAAGGCCGCCACAACCGGCATCAGCCAGGCAGAACTGAAGGCCGCTCTGCTGAACCAGTCGACCGAATATTCGCGTGCCTACGAACCGCTGCGCCAATCTTACTGGCAAGCTTTTGCAGCGGCGCTGGAAGACATCAACCGCTGGCTCACCGCAGAGCAGAGACAGCGCGCGGTGAGCAAATTGCGGAAATACGCGCAAGTAGCGGCCCGGCTAGGTAAGCAGGACATAGCCCGCAGTCAGGTCGGATATCGAGACTCGACCAATGCCGACAAACCCGGCAAAAATAAACAGCTTTAATCGTTTCCACTAGCGGTCGAAATCGCGCTCCGCCGCATCCTTGAAGTAATCGTGCTTCGCCGCGAGTTGGTACTCGAGCAGGCCGCGTAACTTAGCTGGCCGAAAACCTGCCGGTTTCGAGGTAATGAATAACCTGCTCGATCACTTTGCTATTGCGCATCATGAAGGGATGCGTTACTTCCATCTCGAGGTGGTCATGCATGCCTTCGAGCTTGGTCCTCTCGACCGACACCTTGCCATCGTCAACCCCGGCAATCATGCGTGACAGGATCAGGTTGATACTGCGGGTACCGGCAATGATACCGAGATCGAAATTCGCGGCGCCAAGCTGGTTGGGAACACTGCTTTCTCCGGTTCCCAGTTCCAGCCCGGCGTCACCATTGATAAAATGAAATCCCGGAAAGTCGCGCAGTTTATCAACCACTTCACTACCCCTGTTGGGCGGTCCCAGCATCACCACCCGACCGAGATTATCGATCTCATGATGCGACAGGTATTGTCTCACCAGTATCCCGCCAAGCGAGTGGGTTACGAAGTGCAGCTTACGATCCGACGGACATAACTTCAGCGCCGCTCCAATCGCTTCTTCGGCGAGTTGCTCGATAGTTTTGCGGGTAGAGGCATAACTGACGTTATGCACAGAGTAACCCTTCTCCAACAGGGCCGTTTCCAGTTTTCTCATCGACCTGTCGCTACGCGCCAGGCCATGCAACAGGATCACACTGTCGGCCTGAGATGCCACTAGCTGAGTAGAAGCACCAGCGTCATGAGGAGTTTGCTAACCCTCGATTTCATCGGTGTCGTATTGTCCGGAAAGCTTGCGCCGCACATGCGACCAGGACATGCCCACGGCAAGCACTCCGCTGAGGACAAACAATACTATCCATTGGATGGTCGCAATATCGTCCATTGCGAAGAAACCCCAGTAATGGAACAGCCAGATGATAACCGCGAAAAACGCCAGCGCCAGCATCGTGCCAATGGCGCCCAGCGAACGCCAGGTAGCGCGCAGAAACATGACCCAGCCAATCAGCAGGACGACGCCCCCCGCCACCTTGTAAACCAGCGCAGTGTCGGACAACAACCATCCCACCCAGGAGTAGCCACTGGGGTTATAGGTCAGAAACACCAGCGCCAGGGCAAACAGAAAGCGCAGCAAGAAACTGACAAAGGTAAATTCTTTACGAGCCATTGATTACACCTGCCTATATGAATAGAAGATATATTAACAGACAAATTCCTGACCGCTATCAATTCCCTTACAAAGACAATGCTTTTACACTTTGCGTTCCCGGTGATACAAATTTGTTATCGCCAGCTGACTGAGGAGCAACGGATGCGCGCACTTGCCAGACCCAAACCCGAACATGTATATGACCCACAGACAGAAATTGATAACCTGATTCAACACCGTGACGCGGTGCCGGCGGATGTGTCGCGTAACCGGAATATCCCCGCGCCAGGCCAGGCGGGGAAGCTGTTACTCGCCAGCTGGAACATCGCCAACCTGGGGGTACACAAACGCCGAGCCATCGATCTCCAGGTGATCGCCGAAATCCTGAGCTGGTTTGAAATCATCGCGGTTCAGGAAATAGCAGACAACCTGGATGATTTTGAAGGCCTGCTCGCACGCTTGCCGGATCATTTTGCATGGATTTTCAATGACCGCGCCGGTAATGACGAACGTTCTGGCTATATTTACGATACCCGGCGTGTCAGCTTGAGCCCCAAGATCGGCGAGGTAGTCATTGTCGACAACGACCGTCGCTACGTTACCCTGCCCGGGATCGAACGCAAGTTTTCCGGCTTCAACCGCAACCCTTACCTGGCTGGATTCAACATCGAAGACACAGAAGTCCTGTTGACCAACTGTCACTTGATCTACGGTCCGCAGAGTTCCTCGGCCGATCGCAAGGCATCTATCGAACGCCGACAACTCGAAGCCTATGCGATCGCCAGATGGTGCGATCTGCGCCGCAAAGACAAACATCGCTGGACCCGAAATATCCTTGCGCTGGGAGACTTCAACCTGCCGCGAGCGGAAACCGGTGACGCGATATATACCGCGCTGACAAAACGCGGTCTAAGCCTGCCGCCACATACCACACGCATCCCGACCAACGTTTCCAATACAGCTGACTATGATCAGATCGCGGTCACGCCGGGATTGAAATCGAAGGTGAAAAAGATGGGGGTGTTTGATTTCGATGGCGCAATATTTTCAGATATCTTCAATGCCGCGACCCCGGCTTACTGGCGTCGCTGCGCCAAATACTACATCTCCGATCATCGCCCTTTATGGATGCAACTCGAGTTGTAACGGAACCCGCCTGATGTGTGAACTGCTCGCCATTTCGAGTCGCCTGCCAACCACCGTCGAGTTTTCGCTGGAGCGCCTGGCCAGGCACGGCGGTATTGAGGCACCTCACCGCGACGGCTGGGGCGTGGCCTTTTACGACGGGCCGGACGTACTGCTATTACGCGAACCGCGCGCTGCCGCGGAAAGCGAACTGGTGCGCTGTATCGAGAAGTTTTCACCATCCAGTCAGCTGGTAATTTCACATATCCGGCTGGCAACACAGGGCGAAGTGGCACTGCGCAACACGCAGCCGTTCATTCGGGAGATGGGTGGTTATACCCATGTATTCGCGCACAACGGCAAACTGACCGGAATCGAAGCGAAATCCGATTTCCAGCCGCAACGCTTCAAACAGGTAGGTAACACCGATTCCGAACTTGTTTTTTGTATCCTGCTGGATCGCCTGGAAAGACTATGGTCCAGGTCGGATGGGCGTCTACCCGAGCTTGCCGCCCGACTGGATGTCGTGGCTCAATTTGCCGCACAATTACGCCCCCACGGCCCAGCCAATTTTGTCTATGCCGATGGCGACGTGCTATTCGTACATTCCCACCGACGCACCCAGCAAGATGGCGAAATCAGACCCCCGGGACTTCATTTGCTCGAACGCGCCTGCGATGAATTCCCGCCAGATCTGTCTGCGGCGGGTATCACCCTGGCAGATCACAGCCAGGAGGTAACCCTGGTCGCCAGTGTACCGCTCACCGAGGAACCCTGGCAGCCGCTGGCCGAAGGAGAGGTCGCCGTGATCAGGCATGGCAGTTTTATTGAATGCTGTAGCAGTTGACTAGCGGCCTGGAGGCTAATCGCCTTGATTTAGCAGCTTGATCTGGGCGCGTCGATCCACTGCCCAGGCGTATTGCTGCGGCCACATCTGGTAGTCGGGATCGACTCCTAGTGCTTCGGCGGCGTGTAACGGCCAGAAGGGGTCGTACATGATTTCGCGACCCAGCGCCACCAGGTCGGCACCACCACTTTGCAGAATCTCCTCCGCCTGATGAGGATCGATAATCACCCCCACGGCCATCGACTTGATACTGGTCTCGTCGCGCAGCTGGCGCGAATAGGGTACCTGGAATCCCGGCAGACGCGCCGAATCCGCGGTTAACGGTTTTCCCGTGTCATCGTTGCGAAAACGTGGGGCACCGCCGATACCACCTGACGAACAATCGACCACATCGACCCCTTGCGCCGCCATTTTTTCAGTTAAACAGACCGAATCATCCATAGTCCAGCCACCTTCCTTGCCATCGATCGCCGAAATACGCGCAAACAACGCCAGTTCATCCGGGATTGCCGCACGTACCGCCGCGGCAACCTCGAGCGGAAAGCGCATGCGCCCGTCAAGGTCGCCGCCATAAGCATCTTCTCGTCGGTTACCGAGCGGTGACAGAAAACTGTGCAACAGGTAACCGTGCGCCATGTGCAATTCGAGCGCGCGGAAACCGACCTCGACCGCTCTCCTCGCAGCCGCCACAAAGGCTTCCCTGATCTGCTTCAGGCCATCCTCGTCGAGCGCCTCCGGTACATGCCATCCTTCGACCACCGGTAGCGCCGACGGCGCTACGGTTTGCCAGGGTGCGCCCGCCTGCGCGCTATCTTCGTCGCTGAGCGGTATCGGCCCCTGCGCCGAGAACGGAGCACGTGTCGAAGCCTTGCGTCCGGCGTGCGCGAGTTGCATACCCGGTATGCAGCCCATCGACTCGATGAAGCCGACAATCGGTCGCAATGCGTCCGCCTGCTCATCCGTCCAGATACCCAGGCACTGAGGTGTTATACGGCCGCGCGCCTCGACCGCGGTCGCTTCGGTAAACACCAGGCCGGCCTTGCCGCGGGCAAAGGTGCTCAGATGTGCAAAATGCCAGGGCTGCGCCAGACCATCGATCGCAGAGTACTGGCACAGGGGTGAAACCACGATGCGATTAGGCAACGTGGTGCCGCGGATAGTCAGGGGTTCGAACAGTTTTACAGATTTGGGCATCAGGTTTCCGGTGAAAATATCAAAAGGCGCAATTATTATGATTCGCGCCGAAGATATCAAAAAGAATCCGGGTTAATTCAACGAATACTATCGCCTGTGATTTGAGCCATAAATTGGCAGTGAAATCAGCTAAAGCCAATTGCTATGCGGTTTCACAACAAAATAAACAATTGTGACGGGGTATTAATCTAACTCCAGGAATCCGAATTTACTTTTATATCGCCTCTGAACGCTAAATATTAGAACTTTTTCGACTCTAAAGCGGCCGTTTGAAATATTTCAGTTGATTGCAAACACACCAAAGCGGACTCTGAAATATTCAAGATGAGCGGCAAAAAAACGACCCACAACTGACCCTCAAGATGAATAATAATAATTAGTTCTAGAACCTGTCATTCCGCGGCTTGACCGCGGGATCCAGAAATATTGAACTGGATTCCGGCTTTCGCCGGAATGACAGGAACTGGCCGTTTCGAGAAGCCCAGGTTGCGATTACGAGCGTCTCCTTTGGAGAAAGCTGACCCTCAAACTCGATATATCAGCGGCGATTTCCGACCCGAAGGAGGCCTTTACATGTCGTAGGGATAGGGTATCGAATTTGCTCAAATGATCAACCAGCGCTGGAGCGGTTCAGGAGTCTATCGACCATTACCACCAGCACAGTGACTACCACCGATCCGGCCGCCATCAGGGTGACCATCACAAGTACCTGCGGCTCATCACTGAAAACCTGTCCAGCGAGCAACATTGAGATACTGCCGTTGCGGACGAAGGTCATGATAGCCAGTGCCTTGCGATTTTCGACAGCAGGACCCCCCGCGGCGTAGCCTGCCCCGTAAGATAAGGCAAACAGCAGCAGGCCGGCCAGCAGCGCCGTCGACGGCAGCGACACGATTGCTTCGATGTTCACGTAGATAATCAGGATGAATGCTAGTGCCAGGAAGATCATCGACAGGCGGTGGACGGCGGAATTGATGCGTTCTGCCAGATCAGTAAGCTGGGCATTGACCAACATTCCAAGGCCGATCGGAAGCGCCACCAACAGTAACATCTTGGGTACGACCTCGCCGATAGAGACCTCTGCGCCCGGTATCGCCACGTTGATCACAAGGGGCAGGAAGATGACCGTGACGATAAGCAGAACAGCCAACAGCCCGAAGGCGAAGGGTGTGTTGCCATTAATCAATTGCACGAACTTCGGACCGCCCTCGGTTCCCGCTGCCAGGGCGTAAAGTACCAGTCCCATCGCCAACGCCTGCTCCATGGGAATTAACCTGATCAAAATGATTGCGATCAGGGGCACCGCCACGGCGCTGGTTAACAGCGACATGATCACCAGCCGCCGGTTGCGCAGGGGCTCGATGATCTGCTTGACCGTCATGTCGAGCCCCAGGCTCAACATGGCAGTGACCAGGAAAATGGCAATGGCCAGGGGCACTGACTGTCTTAAAAATTCATCCATCTCGCATCCTCAATACGCTTGTCGATCAGGCGTCGTAAGTCTCGCACAACTGGGCCATAATATCCTAAGCTCGGAAAATATGGACGCCGGTATTGGGATCGAAGATGTAGGGCATCATGATCCCCCTCGTTCGCTCCAGGAACCTGCGCCTTCAATAAAAACGATAATTGTTCTGGTTGCTGCAGTAGTAAATTACCTATGGGATAGAGAGCCTCTATAGCTGGTAATCGAGCGTCAGAAACTGGCCGATTCGAGAAGCCCAGGTAGCGATTACGAGCGTCTCCTATGGAGAAAGCTGCCGCTTATAATTGAAATTTCAGAGGCGATTTACGACCCACAACTGACCCTCAAGATGAATAATAATAATTAGTTCTAGAACCTGTCATCCCGCGGCTTGACCGCGGGACCCAGAAATATTGAACTGGATTCCGGCTTTCGCCGGAATGACAGGAACTGGCCGAACTCAGAAGCACAGGTAGCGCTTTTCAGCGTCTCATTTAGGGAAAAAAGACGCGCAAACTCGGTAAGTCAGCG
>Ga0265309_10000294_pt1 | contig 18882 bp, 18 predicted proteins | sample Helome_FD_192492 | JGI IMG/M metagenome (GOLD analysis project Ga0265309, IMG submission 192492) | Marine sediment microbial communities from subtidal zone of North Sea - Hel_20160524 (Illumina Assembly) | ecosystem: Environmental > Aquatic > Marine > Subtidal zone > Sediment ...
GGTAGGACCAATGGGACGCCCCCTGCCTCTTGGATGGCTTGAAGATACCGAGCTCGCAGAAAATACGTGGGCTCTTTGCCCCCCATATCTTTACGGGTGCCGGTGTTGAAATCCGGGGTAACCCCAATTACAGGTTTACCGATTTTATTCGAAGGACGCAGGAACTTAATCCACTCTTTCGGTCAAATACGCTTCTTCTTCGTAAGCGGAAACTCCAACAAACCGAACAGGTTCGTTGCCTTTCAAATGGTCCGGCGTTATGACATAAGTCCCATACACACTTGGTTCCCATACATTTTGAGCGGTATCAAGATTACCACCAGTCAATGCATAGGTAAAGCCACCTACTACTCCGCCTAGGATGGCATAGGCCATCTTCACAGGCGTATACACCAATGTTAAGAAAAAACTTCCAACGCCCAAAGCGGCCTCATTACTTGGGCTACTTTCCTCTTCAGCCGCAAAGCTGACCACGGGTGTCCCAATTCCCACTACCAGAGCGAAAACAATTAGCATAAAAATACTTGCCCCTTTTTTAAGTGAACCTGCACAAAAATTGTGAAATTCCTTCATCACGCGTGACCCTCCTTTTCCTATGTCCCAAAAAAACCAATTGGCAATACGCCACCACCAAGGCTTTTACCTTCTTCTCTCTAAACAATCACAGTATACACGACAGCAAAGCTTATGCCGAGGTTGGCTCTATACCCTTTTTAAATTCTTCTACATCCAATTCGACCATAATCTGTTGCTTTATTTTTTCGGCCTCACGTTGAATTGCTTCCTCCGTTTCCGAAATGAGGAAACCAGCAGAGACCTGAACATTCTCCTGTTTGATGCCCTGCCGAATAAAAGTTTCTAACTTGTGGAAACAGATGAATTGGATAAATAAGTCGTACCCTAGCTTTAAATAGTCTTCTCGTTTATCGCTTGGTATCACTTGAAGATGCTTTTCAATCCATGACGGAAATGCGAGTTTTTTCTCCAACCGTTGGATTTGATTTCTCTCGATAAGAATGCCGACTTGCACCCCACCTTTCCAAGATCGTTTTTTGACATTGAAGACACAGTGTATTGTGTCAGATGCACCTTCAATCGTTTCCGGTCCATAAAAGAGAGTAATCCGAAAGAGCGGAATTTGTGGAGGTGAAAGTAGAGACATCAGACAATCATCAACTTTCTCAAAGAAGATTGCCAAGTCGCAATGACAAAAGACAAGTCTTTATAAGACAAGCACCAAGCCTACCGCATTTGGGTTGACACTCGTCAATCTTGAACGATAGAGTCTTTGCAGATGATTGTTGACAGATCTTGATTTTTTCCTGATTTAAGAAGGGGTAAAGCCATGTTCGGCACCATGGGGTTTTCAGAACTGATGATCATTTTAGTGATTATCTTGATTATTTTCGGGGCCGGTCGCCTGCCGCAAATTGGTGAAGGCGTGGGAAAAGCTCTGAAAGGGTTCAAGAAAGAGGTGGCCGATTTACCGTCTGCCATGGACCCCAATGATCCACAGGGAGCTCCTCAGACCGGAGAGCCTGTCGGAGACACATCAGCACCTTTGGCCCAGGTATCAGGCCCTGACAACCCCCAGGTGGGACAAGCAGCCAATCAACCCTATCAACCAGGTCCAGAACAGACCCCAGGTACAGCGGCGGCTTTGCTCTATCAAGGTGCTGGGCCAAAACCGGCTCAACAACCCAGCAACACCTCAAACGTTTCCGCCTCCGTACCTAGCCAAACCAGTAATACCGCTCCAGGGCCAATGACTATGGAAGACCGACAAGCACAGCCGGTACCAACGGCCTCCGCGCAATATCCTCCCCTACCTCCAAATGCTCAAGCTAAACCTCTCGCTAAACGGCCTTCAGCCATTGTCAATAAACAAGCCGTAGCCCGGGTTCAAGCCCAGCAGGCTGCCCGAAAAGCCCAAGCAGCCACAACTGCCCCTCAAGATATGCAGTCGTTAGGTGAAGGACTTGGAAGTGCGGTACGCACTTTTAGAGATGCCGCAGCAGATATTAAAAATTCCATTGATCCCCAGATGCGGACCATTCAAGCAGAAATGGAAGCCGCCGAGCTAGAAATGAAAGAGTCTATTGAGGCGGCCAAACAACCATTGGCTCCCAAAGAACCCTCCAGTTCCGTGTAACTGTTTCTTGCCTCACTTGCCTTTCTTCTCAAAACCCATAACCTTAATTGGGGCTTTCTGCCTTTTCACTTTTATAGGGTGTGTGGTCGAAACAACTCCAGAATCTCCCGACCAGGTTACGGAACGACTCATTGTTTTGTTAAGGGATCCCCAACCTGACACCCGACGAACAGCAGCATTATCTTTGGGGAAAATTGGTAATCCTCAAAGCATTTCTGCGTTAGTATCGGCCTTATCTGATCCAGATGATGAAGTTCGGCAATGGAGCACCTGGGCCTTGGGTAACCTCGGTAGTTCGCTCCCCAAAGAAGCGTTAGTGAGCTTAGTCCAGCATGTTGCCGACCCATCAGATTCCGTTCGACAGGCTGTCGTTTTAGCCTTAAGTCAAACGACAATTTCCGAAGAGGTGATCCAGGTATTAGCAGAAGCCTATACCATCTCCACCCATGCAACCCAACTCACAATTATCCAAACGCTCGCTCAGTTTGAATTTCCATTTGCCTATGCTTTATTCCTTCAGGCTCTCAAAAGTCCTGATCCACTGATTCGTCAAACCGCTATAGCCGGACTAGGCGAACTCGGAGATCCCCGAGGTCTCTTGGTCATGCGCGCGCACCTTCTTCAAGATTCTAATGTAGGCGTACGATCTGAAGCAGCATTTCGCCTAGGCAAATTAGGAGGTCAGGCCGATATGCCCGCGCTCCGCCAGGCTAAGGAAACCGACCCTACCCCCAATGTTCATTTTTGGGCAACGTGGAGCCTGGAGCAAATTGGATCCGAGACCTAATCGCCAAAAAGTAGCATTCTTCATTCTCTTCAATTAATTGAATACTGAGGGAAAAGACATTAAAATCTTACTCTAATGTGGCTAATAAAGTTGGGAATATCCAAACGGAGGTTGAGGATCGGACTGGGCCTAGGCTTCATAGCACTCTTAACCTTCGGTTGCTCAACTACTCCCGTCAAGTGGTATAAGCCAGGTGTCAGCCAGGCGACCTTTTCCCGGGATAAAGCGGAATGCGAAGACGCATGGCTTACAACAGGAACTACGGAATTAACCAAAGAGGTCTATACTTTTGAGGGATGCATGGAGGCCAAAGGTTACCGCCCTGCTATTTCCGGCGCTCCTCAATAATCAATCACCCCCCTGTCGAGATTCAAAGACCAGGGGGAAAAGCCTAAAACACATTTAGAAGGAAGCGAACATAGTCCAAGAGGGGGATAGACAGATCGCTTCTCTTGTAATGTATGGTGAGTTGGTATACGGTAAGAGCCGTGAGTAACATTTAGAAAATTTCCATAAAGGATGGCACACGGAAAAATGAAAAAGGTGCTGTTAGTCGATGATAATACCAGTGCACGAGAGGCTTTGAGCCTCGTCTTGGAGTCTCAACACTTAGATTGTGTTGAAGTTGGCAATGGTTCCGAAGCTCTCAAATGGTTAGCCACCCACCAGGCCGATCTGATCATTTCTGATAATCAAATGCCGGTTCTGACAGGGTTAGACTTCATCGATCAAATCCGATTACATCAAAATCCTGCGAATGAATCTCCCGTTATTCTCTTAAGCGGGCATCTCAACGAACAGGATAAGCGTCGGGCTCGTAAGGCCGGAGTGTTTGCCATACTGGATAAACCCTGTAATTTCAGCGAATTTCTCTCTATGGTTCAATTAGCCCTTAAAGGCTAGCTCCATAGCTGCTTGCCTGTTTTCTTTTCCACTATCTTTTTTTTCACATCTGCCCACCATTTTTTTACATCCCATATCACAAAAACCCTGCTATTTCCGATAACGGCATAAAATCACTTACGCTCTAACCCGTTCGCGGTATATACGCCTCTCCCTCCCTCTTGATATCTCTTTAAGTAGCAGGGGATTTAGATCTCCCGTTCCCTATTGGACTTTCATAAGACCTCGAAATTGAAGGCGGGATTCCAAAGGATAAAAGTAAGGCCATTGAGATAGTTTCCCTAATCTACAAAGGAGAAACCTGATGCTAAAAATATTTGGCGGAATGATCATAGGATCTATGATGACCATGATGCTCTTAGGGGGCGCTTCCGCTTCTGACCAGGTACTGGCCAACGTCCAAACATTATTCGTCGACCAGATTAATCGACCAGATGCTACAACTACCGTCCTGCTTTTAGTGATCATTAGTATCTTTCTAGGAACCCTAACAATGTGGCCAACAAAACCCGTCATGGAAACGGAGAAGGTCATTAAAAAATTACGCCGCCATTGCAAGTAGGAATTCATGTAATTCGACCAGGCAAGAACGGTTACGAATAATATCAATCAAACAGTTGGAAGGTGTCGGAACGGATCACAGGAAAAGAGCATTCAGCAACACCATGCAATTGCTAAGAATCTCCAATAAGTTGTAAGTGAGGTCGAGAAGCTATCCCGGGTTCTATTCTGATAGTCTTTTAAACCCACATTTTTTTGAAATATTTATGTTTTGAGAGGTAAAAACACAGGTTCAATATTTCCATCATGGTATCCGAAAGAATTCTTTAGGATTATCATTGATGAAAATTTCCTCGCCTCAAACCCATACATTCCTTTCGCCCCTCCTCCCCCAAAAGCTTGGTACCCGTCAAGAATCTCCACTTTCATCAAACCAAAGAACTGAAGAACAAGCCGAAATTGAGAAACTACGAAAAAGGGATCAGGAGGTTCGAACTCACGAACAAGCCCATATCGCGGCCGCGGGAGGTTTAGCAAAAGGTGGAGCGACCCTTTCCTTTCAACGAGGTGCCGACGGAAAACAATACGCGGTAGGAGGAGAAGTCAACATTGATACCTCTCCAGTGTCAGGAAATCCACAAGCCACAATTCAGAAGGCCAAACAAATTCGCGCTGCCGCTCTAGCGCCAGCCTCCCCCTCAGCGCAAGATCGTGCCGTGGCTGCGTCGGCGAGTGCCATGGAAGCCCAAGCTCAACAAGAGCTCCAGAAAGAGGAACAAGAATCCTCAGCACCTTCAGACGAGGATTTCCCAGGAACCTTTTCTCGCATAGATCTTTTTGCTTAAGACCTTTTCCCTCAAGTTTCCTTTACACCTCTCATTCACATTTGGTGACATGCCCATCGGTAGATGGGCAGACTTTTCTACCTCCATTCATCATTTGCCCACCATGCGCTTCGGCTCTAACGTTTGGCTTCGACACTGGTAGTCTTTCATGGCCTACTAGAATCAGTTCACAGCCTTCCTCTCCGACGGACTCCCCTTCAGCTAAAAGATTGGCAACAGATTTGCAAATTTTAGCTTGGAAAGCTAGAGAGCATCCTCTGTTTTGAAAAATTAGTGACCAAGCTTATTCACTATTTTTCTCGCGCTAAATTCCTACGAGAGAAGGTACGGTAAATGAATGTTTCTGAAAAAATGAAACGAGACTGGAATCAACGCGCACAGCATCACGCCCGGTTTTGGATTGCCACAGAAAATTATCAAACAGAAGAAGTGTTTACGCAATCAGGACAGGGCACGGCACAGGCACTTTTAGAGGCTCTAAAGGGTTTATTTCAACCATCCTGGAAAGTCTTGGACATTGGGTGTGGAATTGGACGTGTGCTCAAGCCTCTGGCCAAGCATTTTGATGCCCTAGTAGGTATCGATGTGTCCTCCACAATGATTGCCCAAAGTAAAGAATGGCTCTCCGAGTATCCGCATGTCACAACCTTCGAAACCTCCGGCATGGATCTTCGTAAATTCCAAGATCAATCCTTTAACCTGGTGTACTCCTATGTGGCCTTTCAACATATGCCACGGCCCGTTTTGGAACAATATTTAGCCGAAATCAATCGAGTGCTCACTCCCCAAGGCTATCTGGCCTTACAGCTCCCAATTGGTCCTTATTCTGATGTGCCGATTGAAGATACCATTGGCATTCGCTCGTACCCGATTCAAGAAATTAAACAAAAACTTCGCAACAATGGCCTGGACTTTTTCAAGGCCACCGATGTTCCTCAGTTGTCAACTGACTCAAATCAACCAACTGATCATCGCTTTCACATCATCAAGAAAATCCATACAATCAAGCCCGCTCTTACGGTCGAATGGGCGCAATTGGAAAATCCGCAACACCCGTCTCCGTTGGACATGCATCTCTATGAGACCTATGCAGACAACTGTGTAAAATTGGGCAAGCCTCAAGAGGGAATTCAGACCTTACAATCCCTCGTCCATCGAAATCCTGCGCATTTATCTGGATGGTTGCGGTTAGCCGCTCTTTTGCTGGAAACAGGCCAAGTCCAGCAGGCTTTATCCGCTATGAAAGAATTGACAACCCTTCATCCGCGCTACCAAGAAGGCCAGGCAACATTCCAAAAATTACTCAAGAAATGTGCGCATCTTTATCCTCATACTATTCCTTCTACAAAGACCCATAAGTGCACGGACTCCGCCCACAAGCAAGAAGAACTCAACCCCGTATAATTTTTTAGGGAAAAGTGGAGAATAATAATGGCTCGGCCCACATGTACCTTTAATTCTGTTTTTGGGGGCCTTTTCAAGAAGGAAAAGCCTGTTACACTAATTTCAATAAGAAAATCCCATTGCCTTTTTTAAAAACTTCACAATGAGGAGGGCGGCATGGCAAAAAAACCATGGGTATTCGTACTCACGTTTTTTCTAGTTATGGGAACGGCGGGAATGGCGTTAGGGAATCCGCCAAACAATGGTCCAGGTTGCGGTTTAGGGAAACTAGCGTGGGCAGATTCCAACCAAAAGGAAAGCATTGGGGGTCAGGTCATGATGGCCACAACCAATGGGACCTTTGGCGCTCAAACTTTTGGACTCAGTTCTGGAACTTCCGGCTGCACCAATGATGGAAAAATTTTTGCATCTGAAAAAGTCAATGTGTTTACAGCCCTGAATTTCGACAACTTATCCCAAGAAATGGCGCAGGGCCAAGGTGAACATTTGACATCATTGGCTACCCTGATGGGCATCCCTGAAGAAAATCAACAGGAATTTTTTACAATGACACAAGAGAACTATACAACCCTCGTTCAAGCTGGAGAAACATCTCCAAAGGCCGTAGTCAAGGCGATTCATGACGCCATGTCGGGCCATATTGTTTTGGCGCAAGCCACCACAAACAAATAGATTCTGTTAGGCTCCGGCTTTTTAAGCCGGAGCCTTTTCTTTTTTCTCATCTGTCTCTCCCCGCATGTGGTAATACGCCTTCTTATTGGCTTTTGGCTATTTTCTTTCCATTTTTTTGTAGCCAACACGCAAGGCGCAGGCCCACCATATCTTCAAGAACTGATTAAGCAAGCTGTCAGAGAAAAGCTCTACGAGCAGCGTTCTTGGCATCTCTTACTCCATTACCGGCGAAACTTCGTTAGTGGTCACACCAGCGAAGTGGACGATCCAGGATTTTTCCTGGCAGACAATGGAAAGACTGACCCCGAAGCCGAATTAAAGGCCACCCTCACCTTCTTTTTTTCCGATGCATTGGTGGGTCGATCAGAGCAACCTGCACAATGCGCGTTTGTCGCACGCTATCACTGGCTTAACGAAAAATTGAAATTTGACGAGACCAAACTCCCCCCCCGCACGTGTGAACGTTTTCATCAATGGTTTGATGAGTTTGATGCCGAATTTATTTCCATGATTTTTCCCTCAGCCTATATGGGGAATCCCGCCTCCATGTTTGGCCACACTTTTCTTCGAGTTGATCCAAAAGGCCAAACCGAACAAACACGGATTCTCGCCTATACCATCAACTATGCAGCAGAGGTGCCGCCCAATCCAGGAATCGAATACGCCTATAAAGGAATTTTTGGAGGATACAATGGATTTTTTTCCACCATCCCCTATTATTTGAAAGTGCAGGAATACCGGGATATTGAGAATCGAGATATTTGGGAATACCGCCTCAATTTTTCCCCCAGACAAATTGATCGACTGCTCATGCATGCCTGGGAGTTAGGCAATGCCTATTTCGATTATTTCTTTTTTAAAGAAAATTGTGCCTATCATATTCTTTCTTTATTAGAAGTGGCTGACCCTTCACTTCTTCTCACTGAACGGTTTAATTTCTGGACTATTCCGGCCGATACCATCCGCCTCTTAGTCCAAAATCAAGGTCTGGTGGGAGAAGTCTCTTATCGACCAGCTCGAAGTACTCAACTCAAGCGGAAGCGAGAAACTCTTAACCAGGAAGAGCGTAAATGGATAGCGCAACTAGTAAAAGATCCGTCTGTTTCACAACAGGAGGAATTTTTAGCTTCCTCCACGGAACAGCAAGCTTCCCTTTTGGACGTTGCCTCAGATTTCTTGCGTTACCAAAGCCTGACCGACCCAGATAAAGCTGAGAAATATAAAACGAGCAATCGCGCGGTGTTGGTGGAGCGTAGCAAACGAAGAATACCTTCTTCCCCGTTTCAGGTTACTCCACTGACTTCTTCCCCTGAACACGGACATGAATCCTTCCGAGTCGGGACCGGGGGGGGCTGGAGAAACCACGAGATGTTTGAAGAAATTAGTTTCCGAGCAGGTTATCACGATTTATTGGATCCCGATCCAGGATACACATTAGATTCTCAAATAGTCTTAGGGGATCTTGGGCTTAGACATTATCACTCTAGAAACAAATTTCGAGTAGAACGTTTTACTCTGGCCAATATCATTTCCTTAGCCCCTATTGATTCGTGGTTTCAATCTCCTTCATGGAAAATCAAAGTGGGAATGGATACTGTCAAAACCCATTCCTGCGATCTGTGTTCCAACGGCCATTTCAATGGTGGAATCGGGGGAGCAGTGGAAACTCATATTCTACAAAGGGAAGTCTTTTTTTTATTTGGAGAATTTGACGGGAATGTAAGTGGGGCCTATGAGAAGAATTACCAAGCAGGCGGCGGCGTGTCTGGCGGAGTCATGGCCAACGTGACTGATAACTGGAAATGGCTCATTTCGGGAGGCTATCTAGGCTATCCTCTTGGTGATCATTCAGATGATGCCCATATTTCTGTTGGACAACGGTTCACCTTAGCCAAAAATTTCGCTTTTCGAACGACCTACACTCACCACGATAGAGACAATGAAGTCCTTGCTATTTTTCATGGGTATTTCTAACCCTCCAAGAGACCAGGCAAACCAAAAACTTACTTCTAAAAAACTTTGACAACACCCTGAACTCTATGATTAAAACAAAAAGCCAATGCCCCCTAAAAAATATTCACTCCTGAAATTTAAGGAAAGTTTATTCCAATGATAATTCGCAGAGAAGTATTTGTATTCCCCAAATACGAACCACCTTTCAGTAATAACCAGTTGCATACCTCCTAAAAACTGATATCCAGGAGCCGTTCCTGTTTCAAAATTTTTATCTTTTCTGCCAGGAATATCGGCATTTCTTAGTATTCCATTTGAAAGCCCGCCTCCTATCCCCGCATATGGTCTAAACATCGTACCTGGATATCGCAATATAAGATTGACCATCGATTGATAGGTAATAAGACTGCTATCCCCTTTTGTCGTTTCCAAACCACTTACTACGGGAAAACGGATAGAATTATTATTTCCAAATGATTCCAATTCTATGCCTAGGTATCCACCAGCAAAATCCGGGAAAAACCCTATTTTAAATCCCAAACCCGGATCGCCATTGATCTTCTCGTCTGAAACTCCTCTCCCGTTGAACGAAACACCCTTATTTAAAGGTTGTGAGCCCATTCCATAGCCTGACAGATAAATCTCAATGTCATCCAAAGCCTCTAAACGACACGGAAGTGAAATGGCCACAACCCAAGTAAGGAACAAGACAAATTTTATGGAAAAGTACAATTCCCTCTCCGAGAAAATCCTAAATCAACAGATTTCAAAAAACAAAGAGCGCCTGAAATCATATTCCAGGTGCTCTTACCTAAAATGTCAAGACAATTTTCTAGGCAATGAAACTCGCCTCTTAGTTTCCCAACCTTTATTGCAAGCAAAATCATTATCCAAAATGAACACCCGCTAGACATCCTGTTGGTGGAAGATGTGGTTGAGATCATGGCAGAGGTAACGTACAGTTTTGCCGAACGCTACGCCATGGAGTTTGAACGGCTAGCCGGTGTTAGGGACCATATCCATCTGTTGTATCCGGCTTATACAAAGATTGCGCCTTGGCAATTGGTGGACATTCTCAAGAGAATCACGGGCCAGGAGGTGCTTGAGAGACCCGACGTTTAAGAAAGAGTTATGGGGTGGAGAGTTTTGTTCTTATGGCTATTATGTGTGTCAGTGGTGGAGGGAAGAAACTGGCGGATTGCCCAACAGTATGTCCAAGAGCCAGGGAAAGTACGGCAGGTATTTCGTCAGTTTTCTCTTTTCTAATATACCGTGGTTTGGACAGCAGAAAAAATTATAATCAATATCTTAAGACCATTTGTTTTTCACATTTTTCCACAAAAAAATAAAGGGGATTGTCCTAAGGTTAAATTAGGACAATCCCCCAAGGAAGTAATTTACTGGCCGATTACGATCCCTTTACGATAGTACAGTACTCACCCCAGATTCCAAGAATATTTTTTGCAGAATGATCCACCACTACAACCTGAGTGATCCCCCCATTTGCCTTGGCCGTTTCCAGGCTGGCATCACCCGTTGCAACCATACCAAGAATTGTTGTTGCACAGGCTTTTCCCGTTGCTGTCGGCGCAGGACCGTCCTCAACTTCCCCGTCGTATTTGGCCTCAGTGTAAGCCCACCCCATAACGGGTGATTTTACCGGCATACATCCGGTGAAATTGAGTAAACAAAACCCCAAGAAAACTGCGATTACCACATTTTTCATTTTCTGCCTCCCATTAAAGCTTTTGGTTTGTGAATGTTAGAGAAATCCAGCCTCAGATTCGGCTGGATGAGGGAGCCTATTGATTAGTGGAAATTTTGTCAAGAAAAATAAGATTATAAACATTCAGGGGGACCACATTGTTTTTAAGATGGATGATCCTCCAGTGCCATTATATTGAAAGCCTGAAGGGCGGCATTATTAGCATAATCCTTCTCTGTTGAATTATAGTAATCCATCTGCCATCACGACACAGCCAATCGGTACCATTGGGCAAAAGAAACTGTGGGTCGAAAATGAATTTAGAAGACGAATTTTGCGATATTCTGAAGAAAGCCAGATTTGGACAAGGGCAGGGCCTGTCAGCGTTAGCCGAACTAACGCAGATCGAATCCTCAGACCTGGAAAGCCTGGAGAAAGGTCAGCGGCTACCGACCAAGGCCGAAATTCAACACATCTGCCAGGCCTTGCACTTGCGATTACATTCTTTAGTGGCCATCACGCTGGACGGATGGGTTCCGCAACCCCAGCCGGAATGGACAACCGAAAATGATTTGGTTGAAACTATCCGTGGCGAAATTGGCGGCTATGAAGTCAAAGGATATCTTCTTACAGATCCTGACACCAAGCAGACCCTCATGATCGATACCGGGTATAATGCTCAACAGATGTTGGCAACGATCAAAAGACGAGAGTTGACCTTAATCGGTGTGGGATTGACCCATGGCCACGCCGATCATGCAGGAGGCTTAAAAGAAATTTTGGCCGACTGGCCGGTTCCGGTCTATTTGGGCAACGGAGATTTTGATTTGCTCCCATGGAAACCCGATCCTGCTTCCCTAAAAATTCCAACCGACCATCACATGATTGCACTCGGAGAATTAACAGTAGAATGCCTGGGCACTCCAGGCCACACGCCAGGTGGATTTTGTTATCTCACTGCACGAAAAGGGCAAAGCCTCTGTTTTGTGGGAGACACGCTGTTTGCCGGATCGGTTGGCCGATCTAATCCCTTTTCTTTGTACCCTCAACACCTGCAATCAGTCCGTCAAACTTTATTACACTTACCTAAAGACACGGTCCTGTTTCCTGGCCATGGTCCTTCCACCACGGTGGCGGAAGAACAGACGCACAATCCCTTTGGATAATCTAACATTCCACTAGATCCCCGTTTCATTGACCAGACTTCAATAACCATGGCCCATCCTTCCCAAGATGATCCTCAGTTACCAGATGACCAACAAGTGAATTCGACATCACTTCCTCCAACCAATCCTTCTTTATCAGATACTTCAGAATCCACTCCTCAAGGTTCTCTGATCAGACCAATCGCGAAAGAAGATGTTATTCGGCAACACCTGCCGACCAATCCTCATCACATCACCTGGCTATCCCATCCCCCTTCATCAGAGAACGAACAACAGGAGTTTTTGTCTTATCAGGAACCTCTCCCACAACCCAGTATCTTTTCGGCTTGGGGCCTGCCCATCCTACTTTTCGGACTCACGGTGTTTACCACCTTGTGGGCTGGCGCCTACCAGGTCAATACGAAACCAGTTACAGGCGCCTGGGATTTTCTTACCAAATATCCTGATTCTTTGTTAAATGGCTTACCCTTTGCAGGAACCCTCTTAGGCATTTTGGTCATACATGAACTGGGACACTACGTGCTGGCCCGCATCCATCGTGTGCCAGCGTCTTTTCCCCTTTTCATCCCTGGACCGCCGCAATTCATCGGGACTTTCGGGGCCGTCATTCGCATGCGCTCCCCCATTATGAAACGGCAAGCGTTGTTCGATATTGGGGTGGCCGGACCAATTGCAGGATTCATTGCCGCTGTGGTAGCCCTAATCGTAGGACTCTCATTTTCATATGTCACTCCCAAAGAACATGTCTTCGGCCTCCAACTGGGAGAACCCCTCCTCTTGCAAGGATTTGCCTGGCTTATGTTTGGTCCCATTCCATCTACACACGACCTGGTACTGCATCCGATTGCCTTTGCTGCGTGGTTTGGGTTTTTCGTGACCGCTATCAATCTGTTACCTTTGGGACAACTAGATGGTGGGCATGTGGCATTTGCAGTTCTCGGGCGCCAACAACGGCAGTTGGCCTATGCCACCGTTCCCATTCTTATATACCTGGGCCTCACGGGTTGGCCTGGATGGATTGTCTGGGTGGGGATGGCAGGCATTGTGGGACTAGCCCATCCTCCAATAGCCGACCCAGAAGCGGGGTTAGGAAAAGGCCGACGGTGGGTGGCCTGGGGAGCCCTCATCATTTTTATTATCACATTTGCGCCAGTTCCTTTTTCGGTAGGTTGAAATTTGAGAGTCTTCTATTCTATATAACTTTCTAATCTAGAATGTTTTTTGTCTTTTGCAGAACGACTTAAGCCAGATCTAAACCAATTTTCCACTAATAGGATCCCTCCAAGATGACGTTTCAGGATTCCAACATTGGCACCTACATTCAAGAGCAGCGTTACATTTTTGAAGATATGTTAGGGCAGATGGTGGAAACGCCATCCGTGAGCTCTGACCCTAATCGAGCCTCTGATATGCAAAAGATGGCTGAATTGGCTGTTGATTATCTGGAACAATTCGGCGCACGTGCCTCGATCGTTAACACGAAGGGGTATCCCAGTGTAGCCGGAGAATGGTGGGCAGGACGGCAATACCCGTCAGTGACCATTTATAATCACTTGGACGTTCAGCCCGCTCTGGAACCGGAATGGCGACAATCGCCATTTGCCTTTCACAAAGACGGCGACCGATATTGTGGACGTGGTACGACCGATGACAAAGGCCCGGCTCTCACCGCCTTGTTTGCCGCACGAATTGCAAGGGAAGCTGGCATTCCTCTCAATATTCGTGTGCTCTGGGAATTGGAAGAAGAAATCGGCAGCCCTAATTTTTCCGAAGTCTTAAAGAAATCCAAAACCGTTCCCCCCTCAGATTCGGTGTTGGTCTCCGATACGATTTGGGTTGCCAAAAATCGTCCAGCACTGTCCTGTGGACTGCGGGGTCTGTTAACGGCTCGCGTGGTTCTTCGCACGGGAGAAACCGACGTGCATTCAGGCCTCGTCGGAGGTGGAGCTCGTAATCCCCTAGCGGAATTGTGTGATGCCGCCTACTCGTGCGTGGATGCTAAAACCGGACGAGTGAAAATCCCAGGTTTTTATGATGATGTGGTGCCGCCCTCTCGAACGGAAATGAAAGACTTCGTGGCCTCAGGCTTTCAAATACGGAAGTTTAAAGAAGCCTATCAACTACGCTCGCTGCGAACCTCAGACCCCAAAGAATTGCTCAAGCGCATTTGGGCCTGGCCAACTTTTGAAGTGCATGGTTTAACTGGCGGGCACACGGGACCTGGCGTGAAAACCATTGTTCCCGCTTGGGGAGAACTAAAAGTCAGCATGCGTTTGGTCCCGAATCAGAACCCCCAAAAGATCTTCCGTCTGTTAAAAAAGCATCTCCGTGAGCGCAACCCGGATATCGAAGTGATCAACGATGGGGCCTTGGAACCCTATCGTGGTATTTCAGAAGGGCCCTATGCCGAAGCATTGCAAAATGCGGTCGAACAAGGTTTTGGTCGTCGCCCGGTGTTCGTCAGAGAAGGGGGGTCAATCGGAGCAGTCGCCACGTTACAACGAGCCTGGAAAGTCCCCATCTTATTTATGGGCCTAAGTCTACCGGAACATGGTTACCATGCACCGAATGAATACTTCGATTGGGGCCAAGCCTCAGGCGGCATGCACGCCTTCGTGGAATATTTCCGTGCTTTAAGTCGGATGTAACTCACCACTCCATAAAATCCTTTCCCATCACTTCCCTCGCAACAATATTTTTATCGGAATGCCCTGAAAGCCATATTCAGCACGGATGGAATTTTCCAGATAACGAAGGTATGCTGTAGGAATTTTCTCTGCCCCTTTGACAAATAAGGCAAATGTTGGAGGCTTGTTGGCGACTTGCGTAATGAACATGGATTTTTTGGGATTACCGCGATGCAAGGAAATAGGATTTTTTTCGAGGAGTTGCTGTAGAAATAGATTGAGCTTCCGTGTCTGAATACGTTTCGCGAAAAACGCTACCACCTGATCAATTTTCGAAAACAAGCGCGGCAGAGATTCGGATTGCACCGCGGCCCCAAACAACACAGGGACATGGGCAAAGAACGGAAATCGCCGGGACAGCTCCAAATTGTATGCGGGGTAAGCCTCAGGATCATCTTCACGCACATCCCATTTATTCACCAAAATGACGCAACCGCGCCCTTGTTTATTGATCAACCCCGCAATTTTGGTGTCTTGTTCCGTCACACCTTCTATACCGTCCAACACCAAGACCGCGACATCGGATCGACCCAAAGCCCGCATGGCCCTTACCACACTATAGCCTTCAATGCCTCGATCAATACGCCCTCGTCTTCGAATCCCAGCAGTATCGGTAAAAATATAGCTTTGGCCTTCACGGGTAAGGAGCGAATCAATAGGATCGCGTGTGGTACCGGGGATGTCGCTCACAATGAGCCGTTTTTCCCCCAAAATGGCATTCACCAAGGTCGACTTGCCGACATTGGGTCTACCCACCACGGCAATGCGAGGAATATCAAGTTGGGCAGACTTGTCAGGAGCTTGCGGCAGATAGGGAATGAGGGCTTCGAGTAGTTCATCTATTCCCATCCCACCTTCAGCAGAAATCGGAAAAATGTCTTTCACGCCCAACTGGTAAAAATCTGCGATTAGAGGTTCAGACTTTGGCGTATCAATTTTATTGACGGCAAGAAAGACCGGTTTGGTAATGGGCCGTAGAAGGTCTGCCAGCTCAGTATCCAGTGGAGATAATCCGACACGCCCATCCATCACGGCGATCACCAGATCGGCTTCAGCAATGGCCGATTTGGTTTGATCTTTAATTTGCGCCACGATCACATCCTCGGCCTTGAGGTCTAAGCCGCCCGTATCAACCAGGGTAAACATGCAATTTTGATATTCGCACTCCGCCATATTACGGTCTCGCGTGACACCCGAGACATCATCCACTATCGCAGTACGATGTCCCACAATCCGGTTGAAAAGGGTGGACTTGCCGACATTCGGTCGCCCCACAATGACCACTAATGGTTTATGTGGTAGCAGGTCTTCGCCGCTCTCATCTTTGCGAAGATCCAGAGGGAGGGGTTTGGTTTCGAGAGCACGTCGTGAACGGGAATGGGTAGAACGCGTCATAAAAAATTACGGGTTAATGCTTAAAAAGTTATCCAGCTGTGTTGACAGCTTCATTATATCTGTGGCCTTGATGGATGGGTATCATCAAGAGATCGTAAAAGAATCACTGGACAAGTATTTTGACACAGCACTTCTTGTAAGAAGTATACAGGAGGTCAAAAAGGGGAACAGCAAGGCCAGCCTCCCCATATCTAGGAGAGATTAGGGTGCCACCACGGCGTGCGGCTGAGGAGACAATCGTTTTATTGTATAGGTGCCGCCCTCCAGACGTGGAGGAATATTTTTGTGCGTGCCAACTCGCAAATACCACCAGGCCCCTTCGGCAGTTTTTCCGTCTTCGGATAAGAGCACTTCAAAGCCACCTTCACGATCATTCCCCTTTTGATGCCACGTTCCAGACCAGAGGCGATCTACTACTTTTTCAGTTTGTATGCGGCCTTCTTGCCAGTTGTATGGACCATTGCCCTTAGCGTCTAGCGTAGCCTGGTAGGCTTTGTCTTCTTCTTGAATCTCCCACTCGCCAGTGAAGTCGATCTCGACCGGATAGACTCCAGCTTCGGTTTGCGTGGCTACTCGTTCTACGGCTTCCTCATCAGCCGCCATCTGTGTTTCGAGAGTCTCCAAATCAATTTCGGGATTGGCTTTGACCTTCATTCGAATGACGGTTTCTGGATCATTCAGATTCCCTGGTTTATCTGCCCAGACTCCCCAATTTCCACTGAGGAACATGATCATGCTCACGAGGCCAATCAATAACATTGCCTGTTTCAAAACTTTTCCCCCTATCTTCTCAGTCCGCACTTTGTCGGTTTTCGCAGTCATGAAAAACATGACCTCTTCCTTTCTGAGTTACTCTTTTTTGAGGAATGAGATCAATCTGAATATGTGTTCAGGGAAGAGGGGAAGATACTTCTCCGGCCGGTGCTGATTCGAAAAACCTCTATTAGGTATGAAGATGCTTCATTGCCGAAGCACATAAAATAATAAACACCCCCATCCACAGGGCCGCTCGCTGAAAGGGAACAGGCTCGACAGCCATTTCTTCCAGCTCTTCTTGGTCTTCATGGCCGGTAGGGTCATTTTTAAAGATGATCGTATAGAGGAAAATGGTCAGAACCCCAAGCACCAAGAACAATTTAATGAAAAAGACCATGAGATATTTGGCATGATGCGCCACACCTTCTCCAGTCGCCATTATCATACCTTGACTCACATAATGCAGGTTGGCCCCCCCCGTAAAGAGAATGACCACTAACAGAACACCCACCACACGTTTATATTGTTTGTAAAAGGTTTCCGATATGGGTTTGATGAATTCTTTTGGAACGGTAGTTTTCAGGCAAGGGGTCACAGCCATGACCAGAAAAGCGAGGCCACCGATCCACACGACGGCCGAGAGCAGATGTAGCCAATGCACTAAAATAGGAATGAGTTGGTTGAGGTCGGTGATGACCCCAAGAAGGGATTCCATTAGAACTTAAAGACCGGCTTTTCGTTGCCAAACCGGCGCTTGCGAAGTTCTTCCATTAATTCAATGGTGACGACCGGTATACCCTCTTCTATGGCATGGCGCTCCACACCCTTTTTCACCATGGCCCGCAAGAAATAGGGGATACGATTTAGCCGTTCTTCCGAAGCTTGATCCCATTCCACCGATGAGGCTTCTGGTATATTGAAGGCAACTTGGACCTTTTCTCCGCCCTTAGGTGTATAGAGACACCACTCGTCTTCATCCATCCAATCCCCATGATCCACGTAAGGACGTGCTCGACAGCCGCCGCAAATCTCACTGTATTCACAATCGCCACACTTACCTTTTAGATGGGGATAACGAAAGGAATCGAAAATCTCCGACTTCTCCCACAAATCGACAAAGCTAGTATTCCGAATATTCCCAGCGGATAATGGCATGTAGGGACATGGCGTAAGATCACCGTTTGGTGTAACTCGCGCATAGTTGGTCCCTGCGAGACATCCTCCACCCATGTAGCCTTGGGCCTTGGTGATGGGCGAATTCGGATCTTTTTCATAAGCTAAGCGCTTGAAGTGGGGTGCACATCGGGCCCGAACCAACATATCTTGGTATTTATCTTGGCATTCGATCAAATGGCCTAAAACTTCTTCGTATTGAGAGGGGGTAATGTCGGTGAGTTCTTCTCCACGTCCTGTGCAAACCATGAAAAAGACATTCAGCACCTTGGCACCGAGATCGTGAGACCAATCAATGACGGCCGGCAATTCCTGATAATTCATGGGCTGGGCACTGAAATGCACTTGAAACTGTAATCCATTGCGTTTACAAGCCTCAATACCTGCCAACGCGCCCTCCCAGGCATTTGGCAATCCGCGAAACGCATTGTGTTTGGCTGAATCGAGCGAGTCGATGCTGATACCGACTCCCATGACACCTATTTCCACCATCTCCTTAGCCATAGCATCATCAATCAACATGCCATTGGTGCCAAAGACCACCATAAATTGTTGTTTCACGGCATGACGAGCAATGTCCAATATGTCGGGTCGCACCAACGGCTCACCACCCGTAATAACCAGCAAGCTCCCGCGATTAACTTCCGCAATTTGATCGATCAGACGAAAGCATTCTTCGGTGGTGAGTTCATCATGCCCGCCACCCATCTTGGTCGTCGCGTCCAGGTAGCAATGATCACACTTAAGATTACAGCGACTGGTGAGATTAAGGGCAACGAGGTA
>Ga0265309_10000296_pt1 | contig 18826 bp, 16 predicted proteins | sample Helome_FD_192492 | JGI IMG/M metagenome (GOLD analysis project Ga0265309, IMG submission 192492) | Marine sediment microbial communities from subtidal zone of North Sea - Hel_20160524 (Illumina Assembly) | ecosystem: Environmental > Aquatic > Marine > Subtidal zone > Sediment ...
TCGCCAATCCGCTGGCGACCATTCTGTCACTGGCCATGATGCTGCGCTACAGCCTGCAGCAAGCGGCACTCGCGGAACGGATCGAAACTGCGGTGGGTAATGTGCTCAACCAGGGATTTCGAACTGCCGATATCGCCGACGGTGCACATACTGTCAGTACCGCGGATATGGGTGACGCGGTGGTGGCGGCGCTGCGAGCATCTGCGAAATAACTTCTCAAGCGGAGATCGATCGATGAAAAGAGTTGGATTTGTCGGCTGGCGTGGCATGGTCGGTTCAGTGTTAATGCAGCGTATGCTTGAAGAGCAGGATTTCGCGCGCATTGACGAGCCCGTATTTTTTACAACATCTCAAATGGGCCAGGCTGGACCCGATATTGGCAGGGAAGTCTCCCCGCTTCAGGATGCGACTGATTTCGCACAGTTAAAATCGATGGATGCCATTGTCACCTGCCAGGGTGGTGATTACAGCAAAAAGGTTCATGCGGATCTTCGCGGCAGTGGCTGGAACGGCTACTGGATCGATGCCGCCTCGACATTGCGCATGGAAGAGCAGAGCGTGATTATCCTGGACCCGGTGAATCGTTCGGTTATCGACAATGCACTCGCCCTGGGGCAAAAGGATTTTATCGGTGGAAATTGCACCGTCAGTCTGATGATGATGGCCATGGGCGGTTTATTCGAACACGACCTGATCGAGTGGATTAGCGTGATGACTTACCAGGCTGCCTCGGGTGGTGGTGCGCGTCATATGCGGGAACTGATTGCCGGTATGGGTAGCATCTACCAGACTGTGGCCGATTTGCTTGATGATCCGTCTTCAGCAATTCTGGAGATTGATCGTCTGGTTACCGAGCAATTACGTTCCCCCGGTTTCCCGAGTCAGCAGTTTGGCGTTCCCCTGGCTGGTAGTCTGATTCCCTGGATCGACGCCCAGCTTGACAATGGGCAGAGTCGGGAAGAGTGGAAGGCCGGTGTCGAGGCTAACAAAATCCTGGGTCGCGGTGATGATGCGATCCCGATTGATGGGCTCTGCGTGCGCGTTGGTGCGATGCGTTGTCACTCACAGGCATTAACCGTGAAGCTGAAAAAGAATGTACCGCTGGACGAAGTTCACGACATGCTGGCCGCGTCGAACGACTGGGTTAAGGTTCTGCCCAATGACAAACAAATTTCCATGGATGCCCTGTCACCAGCTGCAGTTACCGGCTCACTCGATATTCCGTTAGGCAGACTGCGCAAGCTGAACATGGGTGACGAGTTTCTTGCCGCCTTCACGGTGGGTGACCAACTGTTATGGGGCGCCGCAGAGCCGTTGCGACGCATGCTAAATATTTTGCAGGAGTATTAGCGTGGAACATGTTATTGCGCTTTCTCACGCCAGTAGTGTCGCGGCCGAGGCAATCCTGGAAAAACTTCCCCAATCCGGCATTACGTCGGATTCGCTGGTTTTGCTCGACCATGATGCGAATATCGGTAAGCGTCTGCCATTTGCCGATGGCTACCTGAGTCTGCAGGATCAATACAAATTTGATCTTTCTAACTGTGCGCTGTTGTTGATGCCGGAAGCTGATGCCGAAATGGAGTCACTTGCGCTGAGCCAGGGCTGCCTGCTGCTAAGCCATACACTTGCCAGCGACTCGCCCGCACTTTTTGTTGCTGAAGGCGGGCCGCAACCCGATCTTGCATATACGCAAACAAGTTTGCGGCTTGCCGGCGCTGAACTTTCCAGCCTGTTACCGGTATTGCTGGAGCTTAATCAGGTTGCTCCAATCGAACACATCAACATAACCTTGTTGCGCAGCGCAGAGTTTCAGGGTAGGGCCGGGGTTGATGAACTGGCGTCACAAACTGTCAATTTATTGAATACCAGGGCCGTCGAACCAAGTGTCTATGCCCAACAAATTGCCTTCAATTTACTGCCGGAAATGGCTGACCCGCTGCTTGAGAAAGACATAAGGGATTTTTTGGGAAATAATTCATATTCTATTGCCCTGCAAACCGTTAACGTACCGATATTCCATGGTCTTGCCGCAGCGGTGCAGCTGCGTTTCGCATCAAATATCAGTCTCGAGGGCTGTAAAACCCGATTAGCTGGACTTGCAAACATGACTGTGAAAAAAGGACTTGTCAGCCCGATTTCGGATTGTAATCAATCGTTTAGCTGTATCATAAGCCTACTCGAACAGGCGCCGAACCAACCCACAGACCTGCAATTCTGGGTAATTACGGACCCCATGAGATATGGATTAGCGAATAATTACGTGAATGTTACAGACTTTTTGCTAAAATCTTTTTTGTAATCTATAGTTACATGTAATTGTGAAAGTGCTTTCTTTAAAGTAAATTCTCTGACTGCAATCATAGGTGCATGGAATTTAGGCACTTTATATAAGAAATAAGGTTGGGGAGCTGGGAGACTATAACGTGCGTAATCTGGGACTAATTGTAGCATTATGGTTGGCGGTTCTGCTGCCGACGAACAGTCTTGCCTTGGGTCTGGGCGAGATTGAAGTCAATTCATTCCTTAATCAGCCTCTTAATGCTGAGATCGAAGTGATATCGGCTCGTCCCGGCGAGATCGATGATTTACTGGTGAGCCTTGCTTCCCGCGAAGCTTTTACCCGTGCTGGACTGGCACGGACACGTAACCTGTCGGAACTTAGATTCACGGTCAGGAAAAACGAGGAAGCTGATCGGGCGGTTATTGTTGTTACCACCAAGGGCTCTGTCAAAGAACCCTTTCTTAACTTTTTGATTGAAGCAGACTGGTCCAAGGGTCGGGTGCTACGTGAATTTACGATATTACTCGATCCACCGTTTTACGCGGACCAGCCCGCAGCGACTGAAATCACCAGTCAACCAGTGGAGCAACCGGTAGTTGAAGAAGCCAGTGTCAGTGAAATCGTGGAGCAATCAGGTGTAACCCCGATAGCGCAAAGCAGCGAACCCGCTGCTACAGAGCCAGCTGAAACTTATGAGACAATAACCGAACCCATCGCGTTAACAGAAGATACCCAGCCAGAACCTGCCCAGCCAGAACTAGCCAGTGACGCCTATGTCGCAGCTGAAACCCAGAACATCATCGAAGGTGATGTTTCAGTCGTTAAGGGCGACACACTTTGGAGCATTGCCTCTGGCTACAAGGATCAGGACCACAGTATGGCGCAGGTGATGCTGGCGTTTCAGCGTGCCAACCCTGCCGCGTTTACCGACGGCAACATCAACAACATGAAGGTCGGTGCTGTGCTGCGCACGCCCAGTGCCGATGAGCTTAACGCAATAGGACAACAGGAAGCCTATGCAGAAGTTCTGGTCCAGAACGGACTCTGGGATGAGTATGTGGAGCGTGTTACCGGAGTCTCGTCCGCGGTTGTCAGTGAAGACGGCGGTGCCGAAGAAGTGGTAACCCAGGAAGACAATGCCGAAGCAGAGGGCGAATTAAGTCTGCTGCTACCCGGGGAAGGTGAAACCGAATCAACCGGTATCGGTGATACTGGTGATGCCGATGCATTGCGCACCAGGCTCGCTATCGCCGAAGAAGAACTGGACGCATCGCGAATTGAAAATCAGGAACTGGAATCTCGAATCGCCGAACTCCAGGCCCGCCTGTCCAAGGTTGAAGAACTGCAGAAAATGGTTGAGATCGAAGACGACAGTCTCGCCCAGATGCAGGCAGATCAAGTGCAACAGGACGCAGCAGCCGAAACTATGGAGCAGGTCGAAGAACAGGCTGCGACTGAGTCCGTAAGCGATGCTATCGAGGCCGATGAAGAAGCTTTGCTGGAAGAGTTGCTCGCTGAAGAAGCGGCAGCACAGGCCGAAGAGCAGGCTGTTGCCGATGGTAGTGCAGTCGAGGCGGCAGCTAGTGATGACGCGATGACTGACGATGCTGCTGCTGAAGATGCTGGCGTTGATGCTGCGATGGCCGATGATGCAATGGCTGATGAGGCGGTAACTGAAACAGCCAGCACTGACGAGATGATGACCGAAGAGGCCGAAGCCGAGACAACGGTGCCACCACCGGCACCGGTAATCGTGACCGAACCTGTGACCCGTGCACCCTCTATTTTCGACGGTATATTGCCGCCTGATGTTATCGATATGATCCCGTCTATGGACGGCATCCTGAATGACCCCATTATTCTCGGCGCAGTCGGCGGCGTAATCATTTTGCTGTTGATACTGATAGTTCTCAAACGTCGGAAAAGTTCATCTGACGATGATTCCGGAATCAGTGCCAGTAGCGATGAAGATTTATTCGCTGGTGATGAAGAGGAAGAACTGACTCCGATTCATCTCGCGGATGGCGGTGTCGATGTCGTTGAACCCGTTGAAACCGACATCAATCTTCCAACCGATCACGATGTCGCTCCAGCGCAGGCCGATGCCGAGCAGCAAGATGATCTTGCAGCCACTGCGATCATTTCAGCGGTCGATATGCCTGAGCCGGAAGCAACAGCTCCAGCGGCGGCGACTGCCGAGCAGGATGATGTCCTTAACGAGGTCGATGTGTACCTCGCCTATGGACTCTACGATAACGCCGAAGATCTGCTAAACAGCAGTTTGACCGAACACCCTGAGCGCGCTGATTATCGCGCCAAGCTGCTTGATACCTATTTTGCGACCAAAAACGTCGACGCCTTCAGCAAGGAAGCCGATAAGCTTAAATCGATGGGAGACGCGGCCAGTGACTACTGGGATCGTGTGCAGATTATGGGTTATGAGCTGGCGCCCGCCAATCCGTTATTTTCGGATGCTAAGGATAGCGGTCTTAGTGCAGCTGACCTCGAGATTACCAAGCCTCAGGAAGCTGATTTTGATCTTGGAGCATCGGAGGACGATGATACCAATTTCTCCACCACTGATTTTAATCTCGGTGAAGATGATACCGGTGGTGATTTTAGCGACACCTCGAATATGGGCGAAGCGGGTGAAATAGCCGAGACCCAACAGATCCCCCAGCTTGACGAACTGCCCGAACTCGACGGCGAAGACGACACCGGTTTTGGTGTCGAAGCCCACGCAGAAAGTGCAGCAGAAGGCCAGCTCGATGCAACTCTGGAACTTCCGGATGAAGTTGGTGACGAGCTTGAGTTTTCGATGGATGCTGAGCCTGGCAGTAGTGATAGCGCCGAGGGTGGAGAAGCGATCGTAACCGATGACGCCGATCTGGATGATATCGCGATGGAATTCGATATCGCCGAGGAAGAGGCTGCAACGGTAGATGATAAATCTGAAGTTGATTTTGGCGCCGAGTTCGAAGAAGCCCTCGAAGCAGCCGACGACCTGGAGCTTGATGATTCCGAGGTAATCCCTTTCGAACCTGATCTGACCGATACCACTGCTGCTGCAATGGAAATGGACGATGATGCCGTCGAGCTTAACCGGACCAGAGAGGACGAAACGGGTTTTACGGACACAGCAATAGTCTCGCCGGGTCTCGATGACCAAAACGATGACAGTATCGATCTTGGCATGGAAGATACCGCCATGATAGATCTGGATGGCGACGAGACTTCTCTCGGCACCGCAGAACTAAACCTTGATACCGCCGAGTTGGCGATGGCCGCAGGCGATGACGAGTTTGATGATGATGAAGATATTTCCATTATCGATTTCGGCGGTGAAGATTTTGTCGAACCTACCGATATCATCGAATCGATTGATGAAGCGGACGACTCGATTGCTATGGATGTTGATGTCGATGACGGTGACGATGTCCAGACCGGTACTTTTGCCCCCGGCGATTTCGAACAACCCACTGGCGCCGTCGATCCGCTTTCAGATATCGATGACATCGGCGACCTGATGTTGCCGGACGATGTCGATGAGGTTTCGACCAAGCTTGATCTTGCACGGGCTTTTATTGATATGGGTGATACCGAAGGCGCGCGAGGAAGTCTGGAAGAGGTTATGTCCGAAGGAAATGACGACCAGAAAGCAGAAGCAAAATCGTTGCTCGAGCAAATCTGACAGGCTAAGCGGCACAACCGTCCCAAACTGGCATTCCTGAGCCCGCTGTGAAAACGGCGGGTTTTTTTGTTTGTTATTCACCCGGTTTCAGAATGGCATAAAGCCTCCGTATTGATATTAAGATACGCCCCGTCTCTATTTCACGATATTATTACCGACTGTTCTTTTAGCCAGTTGAATGGCGGCATTTGAATGATGAAATACGCGATCGGAATCGAGTATTGCGGAGCGGCATATTGTGGCTGGCAGCGCCAGGCGCATTGTGAATCCGTGCAACAAAATCTTGAGTCCGCATTAGGATTTGTCGCTGACCATCCGCTAAAGCTGGTATGCGCCGGACGCACGGATAGTGGAGTACATGCTATAGAGCAGGTCGCACATTTCGAAACCAGTGCCGAGCGTAGCGAGCGAGCCTGGGTGTTGGGTTCAAACTGTCGTTTGCCACGCGATATACGCCTGAAATGGGCCGTTCCCGTGAGTCATGATTTTCATGCTCGATTCAGTGCCAGAGCGCGAGCTTATCGATACATTATTCTTAATTCCCCGGTTCCAAGCGCGATTTTTCACGATCGCAGTAGCTGGGAATTCCAGACTCTGGATCAGACAGCGATGCATGACTGCGCACAAATGTTACTGGGGGAACATGATTTCAGCAGTTTTCGTGCTGCTGGTTGCCAGTCCAGATCATCGAGTCGAAATGTTCTTGAGATTTCGGTTACCCGGCTGGGGGAAATGATTTTCCTGGATATCATGGCAAACGCTTTCCTCTATCACATGGTACGTAACATTGCCGGTAGCCTGGTCGCTGTAGGTAAGGGTGAAAAGGACGCCAGCTGGTTCGCACACGTGTTCAGGGCTTGCGATCGGAATCTTGCAGACAAAACTGCGGCGGCGGCGGGGTTATATTTCCTGCAAGCCAGTTACGAGGAGAAATATAAGCTCCCCATCACACTAAAAAAACCCGTATTATTCTGATATGAACTACCGCACACGAGTCAAAATATGTGGAATTACCCGCGTAGAGGATGCGCGTTTTGCCGCTAACAGGGGGGCCGATTCAATTGGCCTGGTATTCCATCAGCCTAGCGCGCGCGCGATTGAAATCGAGCAAGCGCTCGAGATACGCAGGGTATTGCCGCCATTTGTTACCGTGACCGCCCTGTTTCTGGACGAAAGCGAGGACTGGATCGCGAAAGTTGTCCACCAGTTGCGCCCCGATTGCCTGCAGTTTCACGGTAATGAATCGCCCCGGTTTTGCGAGAGTTGGCTAACCCCTTATATAAAAGCCATTCCAATGGGCAGCATCGATGATCCTGACGCCTATGCGCAGACTTATACCTTAGCGCAGGGCTTTCTTCTCGATAGCAACGTTGCTGGACGACTGGGCGGATCAGGTGATACATTTGACTGGTCTAAAATTCCTGCTTCATTCGAGTATCCGCTGCTGCTGGCCGGTGGTATGAATGCATCGAATGTGGCCGCGGCAATCGCCAGGGTGCAGCCCTGGGGAGTCGATGTAAGTACTGGTGTAGAAGTGTCCAGGGGTGTAAAAAGCACCGACCTGATTGATCAATTTTTTGACGAGGTTGAACGTGGCGACGAATGTAAGGTACAAAATGAATCCGCAGATTGAACGAGCCATGTGGAACGTCTTATGAACTGGTTTGAGATGCTTTTGCCGTCAAAGATTCGCACCTCGGGTGCCAGTGACAAGAAGAATGTTCCCGAAGGGCTATGGGCGAAATGTGACAATTGCGACGCAATTATTTATCGCGCTGAACTGGAGCGGAATCAGGAAGTCTGTACCAAGTGTGATTTCCACATGCGTATCGGCGCCCGCCGTCGACTGGAATCCTTTTTTGACGAGGACCGCTGCAGCGAGATCGCGGCAGGGTTAGAAGCCGAGGATGTCCTCCGCTTCAAAGACGACAGGAAATACCGTGATCGCCTGCATCAGGCGCAAAAACAAACTGGCGAGAAAGACGCATTGATAGTGATGCGGGGCACCGTAATGAATGTTGAAATGGTAGCGGTTGCCTTCGAATTCCAGTTTATGGGCGGATCAATGGGTTCGGTCGTGGGGGAGAAGTTTGTGCGCGCGGTGAACACCTGTATCGAGCATGGGTTACCGCTGGTTTGTTTTACTGCCAGTGGTGGGGCGCGTATGCAGGAAGCGTTGTTTTCGCTGCTGCAAATGGCCAAGACCAGTGCCTCCCTGACCCGGCTTGCAAGACGTGGATTACCCTATATCTGTGTACTTACCGATCCAACCATGGGCGGAGTATCTGCCAGTTTTGCCATGCTTGGCGATGTTCATATCGGTGAACCAGGCGCATTAATCGGTTTTGCAGGCCCGCGGGTCATCGAGCAAACTGTGCGTGAAACCTTGCCTGAGGGTTTCCAGCGCAGCGAGTTCCTGCTCGAACATGGTGCGCTGGATATGATTGTCGACCGGCGCCAGCTGCGCGACAAGATCAGTTCGCTGTGTACTATGCTGATGGGGCAAGCAGCTCCCTAGCATATCCCCTGATTCTACAGATGAGTTTTGAGACACTCGATCAGTGGCTGGATTGGCAGATGGTTTTACATGATAAAGCCATCGATCTGGGACTTGACCGTGTCAGCAAGGTAGGCGAACGCCTCGGGCTCGATAAAATAGCCGGCCGGGTGATAACCGTTGCCGGTACCAATGGTAAAGGCTCGAGTGTTGCTGCTTACGAAACCTGGTTGTCGCAGGCGGGATTTTCAGTTGTCAGCTACTCTTCGCCGCACCTTTTAACTTACAACGAACGTATCAAGCGTAACCTGAAACCGGTATCTGACGCTGAATTATGTGTAGCCTTCGAGGCAGTCGAAGCGGCGCGTCAGACTACGGCGTTGACATATTTTGAATTTGGCACTTTGGCTGCATTATTCCTGTTCCAGCAATGGCAACCGGATTACGCAATTCTGGAAGTCGGGCTCGGGGGCCGACTGGATGCGGTCAATATCATAGCCGCCGATCTTGTGCATTTAACTCCCATTGGACTGGATCATCAATCCTGGCTCGGCGACGACCGCGAGCAAATTGGTTTTGAGAAGGCAGGCGTTTTACGTCCCGGAATACCGGTGGTGCTGAATGATGCCAATCCTCCTCAATCAGTGATCGCAGAGATCGAGCGACTAGACTGTAGGTGCCTGCAGTTGGGACATGATTACCATGTGACGCCACTCGATGATAAGCAGTTTACCTGGCGCAACCAGGACATGGAAATAGTGCTTGATGAGGTGTTACCAGGAGCACATCAGGTACAAAATCTTGCCGGTGTAGTTGCGGGGTTGTCGCAATTGATACCGTTGACTGAGTTTAGCCCGGATCAGCTGCGTGATTTTTTCCATGGCACCGGTCTTGCCGGTCGCCTGCAACTGCTGCCATGTCGGCTTGCCTGTCAGTTGTACGCAGACGTGGGACATAATCAGGATGCTGCCAGGGTTTTGGCCACCAGTCTCGACGCAATGAAGCCACCACGGGGAAGAGTCGTGGTACTGCTTGGAATGCTTGCCGACAAGCAGCCGGATCTATTTGTCGAGGGTTTAAAGCAGGTAGTCGATGACTGGTGGTTGCTGACCCTGAATTGTGATCGGGGTCTCAATGCTCAACAACTGGCATTCCGTATCGAATCGCAGGCGAAGGCCGAACAGCTTTTCGATAATGTTAGCGATGCGCTGGATCATGCACTGTCATCTTTGAGCAATCAGGATATAATGCTCGTAACCGGCTCCTTCGTAACCGTCGAACTTCTACTCCGCGCATTATCCGATTCAGGCGAACAAAACTAGTATGGACCAAAACATTAAGAATCGTCTGGTGGGAATCATTGTGATTTTCGCCCTCGCGGTTATTTTTCTGCCTATGATTCTGGACGGCTCGGGGGTGGATAAACAAAAACTGGAGGTAGTCATACCCCCACAGCCGACTGTTAGTGCCAACCCCGAGTTCGAAGCGAAAATTGTTCAGCTAAACAAGCAGGCCGAAGCTGTACCTGATCTAGAGACTCGATTTGTTGATGAAAACTCCACAGAAAATACCATTGTGCGGGAAATTGTCACGAATGCCCCCGCGGTAGCCGAACCCCTGGCTAAATCTACGGCTGACGCCAGACCAGTGCCAACAGAAACTGATCCCGAACCAATTGTCAGTAGCGGTGGTGACAGCTGGGTATTACAGGTGGGTAGCTTCAAGGATCGTGGCAAGGCGTTGGCGCAGCGGGATAAAGTACGCAAATCCAATATCGCAGCTGTTTTCATCGAGAAATTCAATTCCGGCAGTAATGCGAGTTTTCGTGTCCGGCTCGGGCCATTCATCAATCGCGAGCAAACCAGGGTGGCGCGGAACAAGATAAAAGCCAAGCATGACATCGATGGCATAATCATGAAGTATGAAAGATAATTGCCGATCCATGCTGTGGGTTGAGACTTTGCTAGTAAATGACTGCGGCTATTGCTGCTACACTTCCATGTTGGCTTAGACGAGGGCTACCGTAGCCATGAGTTGGTTTGATCTCCTTATTCTTGGAATTATCGCATTATCGGCGCTAATAAGCCTGATTCGCGGCTTCGTCAAGGAATCGATTTCACTGATATCCTGGATAATCGCCGGTTTCCTCGCGTTTCGCTATTTTTCGCCGATGTCTGAATTGCTGGAACCATACGTGTCTGCGCCCACTATCCGCAGTATTACGGCTTTCGCTATTTTGTTTGTCAGCACTTTGGTGATAGGGGCAATCATTAATTTCATAATGAGCCAGCTGGTTTCAAAAACCGGCCTTAGCGGCACCGACAAGGCCCTGGGTGTAGTATTTGGCGGGGCACGAGGGGTGCTGATAGTTACCCTGTTAGTGTTGCTCGCAAGTCTTACCCCGATGCCTGATGCACAGTGGTGGCAGAACTCGGCGATGGTTGGTTTTTTTCAGCAATTGGGTGAATGGGTCAAAGGTATTATCCCGGCGGATGCAGTGGATAAATTCGGTTTCTGATCAGGTAACGCTGTTGTAGGTAATTACATATGTGCGGAATAGTTGGGATAGTCAGTCAGCGGGAAGTTGCGCAGGTGATATACGATGCGTTACTGGTGTTGCAGCACCGTGGTCAGGATTCTGCGGGCATTGTGGTCTGTGACGGGAACAAGTTGAATCTGCGCAAGGCCAATGGACAGGTCAGCGATGTGTTCCATACCCGTCATATGCGTGAGTTAACCGGAAGCATGGGAATCGGGCATGTGCGTTATCCGACTGCGGGTTGTTCATCATCAGCCGAAGCACAACCCTTTTATGTCAACTCGCCCTATGGTATTACCCTGGCCCATAACGGCAACCTGACGAATGTCGAAAGGCTGAAGTCAGAGCTTTACCAGTCCGACCTGCGCCATATTAATACCGAGTCTGATTCGGAAGTGCTGTTAAATGTGTTTGCGCATGAACTGCAAAACTGCGGCAGCCTGAACCTCACGGCTGATGAAATCTTCACCGCGATCACTGAAACTCATAAACGTACCGAAGGTGCGTATGCAGTGGTTGCAATGCTGACAGGTAAGGGCATCGTCGGATTTCGTGACCCACATGGAATTCGACCCATGGTCTACGGTAAACGTGAAACCAGTGAAGGCAGTGAGTATATGATTGCGTCCGAAAGCGTCGCCCTGCAGACCTCCGGATTTGAATTGATCGCTGACTTGCAGCCAGGGGAAGCAGTTTTTATTGACGTGGCGGGAGAAATCCATCAACGGCAATGCGCCGCGGCAGCCGAACTCAATCCCTGTATTTTCGAGTATGTCTACCTCGCGCGACCCGATTCGATCATCGATGATATTTATGTGTACAAGGCTCGCCTGCGCATGGGTACTAAACTGGCGCGTAAAATTCTCAAGCAAATGCCACAACATGACATCGACGTTGTTATCCCTATTCCTGACACTAGTCGACCGTCCGCAATCGAGCTTGCTTTTCATCTGGGTGTCAAGTTTCGGGAAGGTTTTATCAAGAATCGATATATCGGCCGTACTTTTATCATGCCGGGTCAGCAAATGCGGAAAAAGTCGGTACGCCGTAAACTCAACCCGATCGATATCGAGTTCAAGGGCAAGAATGTGCTGTTAGTGGATGATTCGATAGTGCGCGGAACAACATCCAAGCAAATTATCCAGATGGCGCGTGAAGCCGGTGCGAAAAAAGTTTATATCGCGTCTGCCGCGCCACCGGTGCGCTACCCCAACGTATATGGCATCGACATGCCTGCCGCGAACGAACTGGTCGCTTATGATCGCAGTGAAGAGGAAATCGGGAAATTCATTGGTGCGGACTGGCTGATTTACCAGGATCTCGATGATTTGATAGATGCGGTACAGAAAGGTAATCGCAAGGTGAAGAAATTTGATTGTTCCTGCTTCGATGGTATTTATGTAACAAAAACGGTAGGGGATGATTATCTTAATAAAATCAGTACCTTGCGCAACGATTCGGCTAAGGATAAAGGCGAGGAGCAACTTAATGTAGTCGGCATGGACTTGCATAACAACGCCTGATGCGCTGGCAGGATCTAAATCGTGAAGTTGCCGCCAAACTGGGCGGAAACCATGCCCTGGCAGAGCAACGTCCATTCATATTTATCGACTCCCGCCAGCAGCAGTTACACTGTATTGATATCGAGGCAGAAAATGACCACAGCTATCCTGTGTCGACTGCAGAAAACGGGATTGGTAATCGCCTGGATTCCCACAAGACGCCCTTTGGAATACACCGAATTCGACAAAAAGTAGGTGGTGGGCAGCCAGTTGGCGCAGTATTTGAAGCACGCCAGCCAACGGGAAGAATTGCCAGCGACCTCGATAACCGCGAGCAAGATGAAATAACATCGCGCATATTATGGCTCGACGGACTTGAGGATGGTGTTAACCGGGGCGGGGTGTATGACACTTATTCCCGCTATATTTATATCCACGGCACCTCGGACGAAAAGCGCATTGGCGAACCGGTTTCGGGTGGTTGTATCCGCATGAGGAACGCCGATGTCATCGAACTATTTGATGAAGTTATGCTCAATGATCTGGTCGTTATAAGATAAGTGGTGCCGATTTTGCTGGCGCTGCAGTATATTCGTCGATGCCCGAGGCTTCTGACGAAGCCTCGAATGCCCATCACCACCCGGATGCACGTCTCTTGACAACCAGGAATCATCGTCATAAGGTGCTGCTGCGGCGCTAATTTGTTACTCGGCTTGCAGGCGCCCGCGAATCACAAAATGATTCCGAAAATAAATTTGCTAAAGAGGGTGGTCCCGAATCCTTTCCGAACCTGACCCCTCCCCGAGTTTTTCGATTTTGGAGAAACTCCGTGATAGATAATAGTTTTGGCTTTGACACGCTCGCCATAAGAAGTGGCCATCGACGTACCGCTGAACTCGAACATAGCGAAGCGATATTTGCGACCTCGAGCTTTGTATTTGAAAATGCAGCCCAGGCTGCCGCACGCTTCGCCGGGGATGAACCGGGCAACATTTACTCGCGCTTCACCAACCCCACGACGCAGGCTTTCGAGGAACGTCTCGCTGCCATGGAAGGGGGTCAGGCCTGTGTTGCCACCGCCTCGGGAATGGCGGCGATCATGAGCCTTTGTGTGGCCATGCTGCAAGCGGGAGATCATATCGTCAGTTCGCGCTCGGTTTTTGGCACGACTACCACCCTGTTTGGCAAGTATTTACCGCGCCTTGGTATTGAAACCAGCTTTGTTAATCTGGTAGACCTTGACGGCTGGCAGCGATCGATTCGCAGTAATACCCGATTTCTATTTCTGGAGACGCCGTCGAATCCGCTGATGGAGATTGCCGATATCAGGGCGCTGGCAGATTTGGCGCATGAAAACAAATGCCTGTTGGTGGTTGATAATTGTTTTTGTACACCGGCATTGCAACGACCGCTTGAGCTCGGCGCTGATTTGATCGTGCATTCGGCGACCAAGTATCTGGATGGGCAGGGTCGCATCGTCGGCGGCGCTGTGGTTGGGCCCAATCCGCTGGTCAATGAGGATATTTTTGCGGTCCTTCGAACCACCGGCCCGAGTATGAGCCCATTCAATGCATGGGTTGCGTTGAAGGGTCTGGAAACATTAAATTTGCGTATGAATGCCCATTCACAGCAGGCACTGCAATTGGCCACAATGCTGCAACAGCACCCCGCGGTGGAACGGGTATACCATCCAGGGCTGGAATCACATCCGCAGCATGAGCTCGCGAAATCACAGCAGAGCGGATTCGGCGGTGTGGTCTCATTTGTGGTCAAGGGTGGACGTGAAAATGCCTGGCGCGTAATAGATGCCACCGAGATGGTCTCGATAACCGCTAACCTGGGTGATGTCAAAACCACGATAACCCACCCTGCAACCACTACTCATGGGCGGGTAAGTGACAAAATCAAAGCCAGCACGGGTATCGGCGAGGGATTGATTCGGGTCGCAGTCGGGCTGGAGAATATCGATGATATTGTAGCCGATATATCCCGAGGTCTGGATGCCTGAACTTTATCAGCAGATCGAGGCTGCTATTCTGACGTCAGATGCCGAGCGCAAGTGCGCTTTGACGATGCAGCTACATCATGATTGCGCACAGGGTTTGCTTGATATCGAGGCAAAATCAGTCATTCTGCCGATTGATGATCCAGGGCGTCCGCAGGAACCTGAACTGGTCGACCCCAGAAAACTGGAACGCCGCAGCGTGGCGACTGACCTGGGGCGAATTCGATTGCTGCATGCTTTTACGCATATCGAGTTTAACGCTATCAATATCGCACTCGACGCGGCATATCGTTTTCGAGAGATGCCGCTGCAGTTTGTCAGCGACTGGTTACTGGTAGCGAGCGAGGAGGCCAGGCACTTCCAGCTACTTGAGGAGGAACTCAGGCGGCGCGGTAGTTACTACGGTGCCCACCGCGCTCATCGAGGGCTATGGGATATGGTTTGTCAAACCCGCGACAATGTGTTGCATCGAATGGCTCTGGTGCCACGTGTCATGGAGGCGCGTGGCCTCGACGTCACGCCTGGAATGATTGCAAAGTTTAAACAGATTGACGATCAGGCTGCGGTCGAGATACTGAACATCATCTATCGCGATGAAGTAGGCCATGTGCGCATTGGGAACCATTGGTATCGATATCTGTGTGAACAACAGGAGCTTGATGCAAGTGAAACTTTTCGTGAACTGATCGCACGCTACATGGGGGGTAAACTGCGCGGCCCATTTAACTGGCCAGCACGCCTCGAAGCTGGATTCGAGGCTGCTGAACTAAGTGCGCTGGAACAGGGTTAATCAATTCTCGGGTCGTGTAATTCAAACCCCTGCTCAGGCTTCCAGCTCAGGTAGCTTGGCTCCTGGCCCCAGTCGCCAAGAACAATCCTGGACAAATTCGAATCATAGGCATGTATTGCGGGACGGTGGGTATGCCCATGGATAATAGTACTCGCCTCGTTGTCACGGAAGCAATTTTGCACCGCGGCTGAATTGACGTCCATTATTTGCATGGATTTCTGTGCCATCGCATCGACACTATAACTGCGCATCCGGGCAGCAATTTGCCGGCGTTCCGCCAGAGGTTTGGCGAGGAAAGTCGATTGCCACTCTGGTGCCCGTACCATCGAACGAAAAGCCTGGTAATCATGGTCGTCGGTACAAAGAATGTCGCCGTGAACCAGCACTACCCTGGTATTATCAAGCAGCAGCAGATGTGGCTCGTCGAGCAGGGTCATGTTGGTCGCGTCAGCAAGGGTTTTACCGAGCAGGAAATCCCGATTTCCAGCCATGAAAAATATATCCGTGCTTTGTCCGAGCTGTCGCAGTAATCCGATAACATGCTGGTGTTCAGGCGCAGGATCATCATCGCCCAGCCAGACCTCGAACAAATCCCCCAGGATATAGAGATAACGGGCCGTAAGGGCTCGCTTTTCGAGAAAGTCGACCAGCGTCGCGCTAACCTCTGGCCGGCTGGCGTCTAGATGGCAGTCAGAAATAAACAGGTACTCGCCACTCATGCCAGCGCACCCGTGTTACTGGCGACTGACCCCGGTTATGGTGATGGTCTCGAGTGGTACGTTTTGATGACCACCGCTATTGCCGGTAGGGACCTGGGCCATTGCATCGACTACATCCATGCCGTCAGTAACCTTACCGAATACGGCATAGCCCCAGCCCTGCATCGACTCGCTGGTGAAATTCAGAAATGCGTTATCGGCATGATTGATGAAAAATTGCGAGGTTGCGGAATGCGGGTCGCTGGTGCGAGCCATCGCTAATGTACCTCGATCATTTTTGAGTCCGTTGTTGGCTTCATTTTCGATCGGCGCTCGCTTACTCGGCTTGTCCTGCATATCGGCGGTAATGCCGCCACCCTGAATCATGAAGTTGGGAATAATTCGATGAAAGGTTGTATCGACAAAGTAACCGTCGTCCACATAAGCGAGGAAGTTCTCGCTGCTGGCGGGTGCATTTTGCATATCGAGTTCGATGGTGATGTTACCCATGGTGGTTTCTATTAGCACGGTTGGGTTGTCTGCAGTTGTTTCATTCATTGAATTGTTACCTTTGATATAGGGGTAAAGTACCAGGGATAGAATGGCTGCGAGCACGATCCCGATTGGAAGTAGCGTTTGTTTCATCAGCATTCCAGTTAATCCAAGCCTGCGGATTCTACTGATTTGTCGGCGCTTAGGGAAGCTGACAAACAATTAACGGTTTCGCTCGGTGGACTCATCTTTTACACTCTATCGGGTAATTTCATGACACACAAAAAATTGGCGATGCTGACCATTTACAATAGCTTGAGTAACAAAAAAGAGGCCTTTGAACCAATCGTGCCAGGCGAGGTGCGAATGTATGTATGTGGTATGACAGTTTATGATTATTGCCATATCGGGCATGCTCGCGTGCTGGTGGTGTTTGATATTGTGTACCGCTTCCTCCAACACCTGGGATATGACGTCACCTACGTGCGTAACATCACCGATATCGAAGACAAGATTATCAACCGAGCCAACGAAAATAACGAAGAATACTTTCATCTGACCCAGCGATTCATTGATGCTATGCATCAGGATGCCGATGCGCTCGGTGTTTTGCGGCCAGATCAGGAGCCACGGGCCACCGATACTATTGAAGAAATGCTGGCAATGATCGAAGTCCTGCAACAAAAAGGATATGCCTATCAGGCGGACAACGGAGATGTTTATTTCGAGGTTTCAAAATTTGACAAATATGGGATCTTGTCTGGTAAAAAAACTGAAGAGCTGCGTCCGGGTGAGCGTGTCGAGGTAGATTCCAACAAACGGGCTGCGGGCGATTTCGTGCTATGGAAGTCAGCCAAGCCCGGTGAACCTAGTTGGCACTCGCGTTACGGCGATGGTCGCCCTGGATGGCATATAGAATGCTCGGCGATGTCGAATAAGCTACTCGGCAATCATTTCGATATTCATGGTGGCGGTCGGGACCTATTGTTCCCACATCACGAAAATGAAATTGCTCAGAGCGAGTGTTGCAATGATGAAAAGTTCGTCAACTACTGGATGCATAACGGGCACGTCCAGGTGAACGAGGAAAAGATGTCCAAATCTCTGGGCAATTTCTTTGTATTACGTGAAGTGCTGGAAAATTATCGTGCCGAGGAAATACGATATTTTATCCTCAGCAGCCACTATCGCAGCCCGCTCAATTATTCGGCCGAACAGCTCAACCATGCCCGTGCTGCCCTGCAAAGGTTATATACTGCTTTACAGGATTCTGAAACTGTCGAATTTCCTGCAGATAGTGAGTACCAGCAACGCTTCGAACAGGCCTTATGCGATGACTTCAACACTGCCAACGCTATCGCCGTGTTATTCGATCTGGCGCGAGACATCAATCGAGCAAAGGCGGAGAAACGCGCGGACCTGCATCAATTGGCGAGTCTGTTGCGGTTTCTAAGTGGCATTATCGGACTGTTGCAGGCTGATGCGGACGATTTCCTGAAGTCGAGCGCAGGACAGGCCTCTGGTATTAGTGATGCGGCTATTGATGAACTGGTCGATCAGCGTTTACAGGCGCGCGCCGCTAAAAACTGGGCCAATGCCGATCGAATTCGTGACGAGTTAAGCGCTGCCGGCATAATTATCGAGGATGGCGCCGGAGGTACTCGCTGGCGTCGGGGTTAACTCCAGTTGCTGATTTAAACGCTCACTTAATCAGATAATTACCATGGTGATTCAATTGACGATCATTTTTGATCAGCGTATGATTTCGCGCCTTGCAGCGGGTGCCAGGCACCCGGGGCATTTTTCGGGGTGTAGCGCAGCCTGGTAGCGCAACTGCTTTGGGAGCAGTGGGTCGGGAGTTCGAATCTCTCCACCCCGACCAAATTTTATCGGTCTGGTATAAAGCATCACAGGATATCGGATTTCAGCATCCGCGGATCAGAATATACATTCTGGTGATCCTTTGAGGATTATGCGACGTAATATACTGGTTTAGTGTATATAGGCATACATGAGGATTCGACGGTCCGACGATTCGGCACGTGACCAACGCTGAGGTCAGGTGAGAGTTGATGAAAGTAAACCGGCAGGTAGTAGTGAACCGAGGATGCCTTTCTAGCAGCCTATTTTAGGCGAGAGCAAGGCGGATGCGCGCGCAGGACCGCAGTGTATTTATCTATACATGAGGATCCGAGCACGCAGCCAACGCAGCAATCGTCTAAAATAGGCTGCTAGAAAGGTATCCGAAGCGCCCGTAGCTCATTTGGATAGAGCATCGGCCTTCTAAGCCGAGGGTAGCAGGTTCGAATCCTGCCGGGCGTGCCATAT
>Ga0265309_10000297_pt1 | contig 18801 bp, 16 predicted proteins | sample Helome_FD_192492 | JGI IMG/M metagenome (GOLD analysis project Ga0265309, IMG submission 192492) | Marine sediment microbial communities from subtidal zone of North Sea - Hel_20160524 (Illumina Assembly) | ecosystem: Environmental > Aquatic > Marine > Subtidal zone > Sediment ...
GCATTTTTGATTACTTCACTTACTTTTTTAGATAATTGAGTTCTGAATATCTTTTCTTGTAGGTTATCACAACCTAAAATAGGTACACTTTGGTAAAAAGAATTGTATTCTTTTACAAGGTCATATGTATAATTAGCAATTAAAGCCGGACTATAATTATAAGCGGCTTGCTGTACAACTTCAGGAAATAATGCCAATTGTTTTATTACTAATTTTTCTTTCTGATGCAAGGTTATATCATTTGCATCTATTTTATCAGCAATATCAAAATTAGCTTTTCGTAAAATGGATTGTATTCTGGCAAAGGTATATTGTATAAATGGACCTGTGTTTCCGTTAAAATCAATGGATTCTTTTGGGTCGAAAAGAATACGTTTTTTTGGGTCAACTTTCAAAATATGGTACTTTAAGGCCCCCAAGCCAATTATTTTATAAAGTGCCGTTTTTTCATCTTCGGAATAGCCCTCTAGTTTACCTAAAGCTAATGAAATTTCTCTTGCTGTATTCGTCATTTCAACCAGCAAATCATCGGCATCAACAACAGTACCTTCTCGTGATTTCATTTTTCCCGATGGCAGATCAACCATCCCATAACTTAAATGAAATAGATTTTTTGCCCACTCAAACCCCATTTTTTTGAGAATTAAGGACAATACTTTAAAATGGTAATCTTGTTCATTACCTACTGTATAAACGAACCCATCGACATCAGGATGATCTTTTATACGTTGAATTGCAGTGCCAATATCTTGGGTCATATAAACAGCTGTACCATCAGAACGTAAAACTATTTTTTCGTCTAAACCTTCTTCTGAAAGGTCTATCCAGACTGAACCATCATCTTTTTTAAAAAATATCCCTTTTTTTAAACCATCACTAACTATTTCTTTTCCAAGCAAATATGTGTCACTTTCGTAATAATAGTCATCAAAATCCACACCTAAGTCCTTATAAGTTTGCTCAAATCCTTTGTAGACCCATTGGTTCATTTTTTTCCATAGAGCGACGATTTCATGATCACCCGCTTCCCATTTTCTTAACATTTCCTGAGCTGCTAACAATATTGGTGCTTCTTTTTTAGCATCAGCTTCTGTTAAACCTTTCTCTACTAAGGTTTCAATTTCTTTCTTATATTCCTGATCAAATTTCACGTAATAATTCCCAACAAGTTTATCGCCTTTTAAATTCGTATTTTCAGGAGTTGTATTATTACCATATCGTTGCCATGCTAGCATACTTTTACAAATATGGATGCCTCTGTCGTTTATGATTTGAGTTTTATAGACTTTTTTACCGGAAGCTGCTAGAATTTCCGAAACAGAAAAACCTAATAAATTATTGCGAATATGCCCTAAATGAAGTGGTTTATTAGTGTTTGGAGAGGAGTACTCTACCATTACTGATTTAGAATGAGCTTTTGATTCATTATATCCAAAATTTGGAGTGCTATATATTTCTTCAAAATTGTTGAGGAAATAAGTATCGCTCAAAACCAAGTTTAGAAAGCCTTGCACAACATTAAAATCAGTGATTTCATCAATATTCTCTTTAACATAATCTCCTAAGCTGTTAGCTAATTCAACAGGATTTGTTTTAATCACCTTTAACAAAGGAAATACCACAACAGTGATATCACCTTCAAAATCTTTACGTGTTGCTTGAAACTCAACCGTATCAATTTGAACATTATAAATTGTGTTTAATCCTTTTTGAATAGAAGATTTTAATATATTTTGAATATTCATTAACGTGGAAAATTAAAGCGGTAAAATTAAATAATTAATATAAGGATTTACTATTTTTATTGACAGTTATTAATAATCAGAAAATTGAACATTTGAAAACAGATAAAACTAAAGTTAAAAGAGCCCCCAAAAGAGGACATTACGATACTAAAACAATTAATAAAATTTTAGATAATGATTTTATTTGCCAAATTGGATTTGTCTATAATGGCTATCCTGTTGTAATACCAACAATTTATGGTAGAAAAAATGATTGTTTGTACTTTCATGGAGCAAGTGTGAGCCGTTTACTCGTAACTATGGAAGAAGGGGTGCCAATTTCTTTAAATGTTACGCAAACTGATGGTATTGTATTAGCTCGATCGGCTTTTCATCATTCATTGAATTACCATTCGGTTACTGTTTTCGGTCATGCCGAATTAGTAACTGATGAAAAGGAAAGATTAGATGCGCTAAAAGTAGTTTCAGATCAGATAATTCCCATGCGTTGGGAGGAGTCAAGATTACCAAACAAAAAGGAGTTGAAAGCTACTAAAGTTCTTAAATTAAAAATTACCGAGGCTTCTGCTAAAATTAGAACTGGTCCTCCAAGCGATGAGCAAGATGATTACGATCTTGACATTTGGGCTGGTGTTATACCAATTGAAAAAAAATATGGTAAACCTATTGCTGATCCTAAATTAAAATCAGGAATTCCCTTAGCAAATAGTGCAATAAAATTAATTAATGAGTAGTTTATAACCTATTCTATATAGTATTCTTTGTTCATTTTAGCAACAGTACAGTTCCAATTAAGATCACTTCTAATTTTTGTTTTTAAAACTTGACTTTGATGTGGTTCTCCATGATTAATAAAAGTAAGCTTTGGAGGAGGGTTTATGTGTTTAAGCCAATCTAATAATTCTGTTTGATCAGCATGTCCTGAAAATGCATTGATCTTAAAAATCTCAGCCTTTACTTTATAGTATTTTCCAAAAAATTTAATTTCTGTATCTCCTGAAAGTAATGCCCTGCCCCGAGTGCCTTCTGCTTGATACCCAACTATTAAAACACTATTTTTTTTGTCAGTTATACATTTGTCCAGATAATGTAACACTCTACCTCCGGTTATCATACCACTTCCCGCCAATATTATTTTTGGATTGTCACTATTTACAATAGCTTTCGATGCACTCACGTTACTTATTAACTGAACAGTCGATAACATACTATTTACATCATCATTTGTTAAATTGTGATACTTTTTATGATTAAAATAGACTTCAGTAGCATTTACCCCCATGGGGCTGTCTAAGTATATGGGTATGTTAGGTAATTGTTGTCTTCGTTTAAGAATGCTTAAAAGGTAAATAATTTCTTGAGCTCTTTCTACTGAAAAAGTGGGTATTATTAAAATCCCTCCTTTTGAAAAAGTATGAGTTATATATTTATGTAGCTTATTTATAATAGAAATATTCTTATGCAACCTATTGCCGTAAGTGGATTCAATGACAACATAATCGGCTTTTTCGATATATTCATATCGAGGTAACAAAATGGGTTTTTTTCGTCCGATATCACCTGAAAAAACGATAATTTTTTCATTAACATTCAACACAATAAAAACACTGCCTAATATATGACCACTGTTAATAAATTTAAATTTTACAGAATCATCAATATCATGCCATTTGTTTGGTTCAATAGTTTCAAAAAGAAGAATTGCATTCTTAGCATCATCAACATCATAGAGGGGTTTGGCAGGTTTATGCCTGGTATAGCTGTATTTATTTGCCCTTCTTGCATCTTCTTCTTGAATTTTACCACTATCTAATAAGATGATTTCTGTTAAATCTTTAGTAGGCCTAGTGCAATAAATTTTTCCTTTATAACCATTTTTAACCAATAGTGGTAAATATCCCGTATGGTCAAGGTGAGCATGAGTCAATAATATGGCATCCAGTTCATTTAAATCTATTGGTAGCGGTTGTCTATTTTTTAACCGTAATTCATAAAGACCTTGGAACAAACCACAATCAATCAATATTTTTTTGTACTGAAGTTCCAGCAAAATTTTTGATCCCGTTACGGTACCAGCGCCTCCATAAAAAGTTAACTTCATACTACATAGTTTAAATTGCACACTATAAATATAACAGCATATTAGGGCCTAATATTAAATTTTAAAATGATATATATCAGTTACCTAATTTAGTTTTATTGTAACTTTATATAGATATATAAATTAACATTAATCTAATCTATTATGGGAGAAATAGCGACATCAGATAGACAAATAAACTTCTACTACAATCCTAAATCAAATAGGGCAAAAAAAACTTTGGCTTATGCTAAAGCAGAAGGATTACCAATTTTAGAAATAGACATTTCAAAAACTATACTAACGGGAACGCAATTAGCTGAATTGGCAGACAGATTAAAGATAAACATTAGTGACTTGGTAAATCAAGAACATCCATCTTATAAAAAACAATTCAGGCCTCATGATCTATCTGAAAGGGATTGGATTAAAATGATTCAGCACAATCCGGAGATTATGAAACAACCTATCGCATTAAGGGGTGATAAAACTATTTTGGTAGAATCTCCTTCAGAAATTATAAAAATTTAAATATAAATTAATTCATATTCTTAAGCGTAATTTTTCAAACTGATAATTATCATTTCAAAGTTTTTCATTAAGCTGTACCTTTAATAATATAACCGTAAAAGCTTTTAAAATGAAAACAGAAGTAATATTTAATTCAGATTTACATTTTGAACATGTAAGCTGGAAACGAGAACTTTTATTTTGGAAAGATGAGATTAAATCTTTTCAAAATAGGATAGATGAGTTAGTTAACAGATGGTCCGATAAGAAAATTTTAAATGAATTAAGTAAATTTCAGAACGGTTTCATACTTCATGAAAATAATATTGATCATTGTATGGAAGAAATTGATGCTCATGAATTAAACATTGCAAAGCATTATGAAATAGAGCAAAATGTTATTGATATTCCTGACCTTAAAAAACATAATGAATATAGGGAAAGAATAGAAACGGAAAGAGGCATTTTTAACGAATTGAAAAAAGAGTTTTTCCATTTTTTATCTAAATATATGTAAGCACAAAAAGCTCTGCTATATCTGGTAATTTCCTATTATTTGATTAAATTTATTGGATGAAAAAAATTCAACCTTTTCATATAGCCATACCAGTTCATAACCTTTCCGAATGTCAAAAATTTTATAAGGACGTTATTGGTTGCGAACAAGGTAGGAGTAGTGCTAATTGGGTAGATTTTAATTTGTTTGGACACCAGCTGGTAATACATTATAAACCTAAAAATGAGAAAGACGTATTACATACAAACCATGTTGATGGGAAAGATGTACCAGTGCCCCACTACGGTGTTGTTTTAGATTGGAATGTTTTTCAAGATTTTGCAGGGAGACTTAAATCTAGAGGAATCGAATTCATTATTGAACCATATATTAGGTTTAAAGATGAAGTTGGTGAACAGGCAACTATGTTCTTTTTGGACCCAGCGGGAAACGCTCTTGAGTTTAAAGCTTTTAAAGATATTAATCAATTGTTCGCCATATAGAGATTCCGATAACATTTTCCTGTCATAAAGAAGGGTTAAGAAAAGGTTAAACTTATATTAAATATAATCTCCATCAGTAATCAGAACAAAATAATTCTTATTTTTAAGTAAAATTATATGTTATGTTAATAAAGTTAGTTTTGACAATAATAATGATTATTATTTCTTTGGTGGTATAAAGTTCGTTTTGACAATATGACATAACTCCAAATTGGAAATTTGAGTACGTTTCATTTGGAATAAAGTAGATAACAATTGGAAAATTTACCTGGATATCTGGAATAGAATACGCGACAGTAAATAAGAATTTTACTCTTTATTTTTACAGGCCAACAACGTATTTTTTAATAACATTGCAATAGTCATAGGTCCAACACCACCGGGAACCGGAGTTATATAACTAGCTTTTTCACTTACACTTTTAAAATCTACATCGCCTGCTAAACGATAACCACGAGGTCTTGAGGGATCGTCAACGCGTGTTATACCAACGTCAATAATAACTACACCTTCTTTTACCATATCTCCCGTTAAAAACTCAGGCATGCCTAATGCAGCTATTATAATATCTGCATTTTGAGTTAATTCTTTAAGGTTTTTAGTTCGGCTATGTGCCACCGTAACAGTTGCATTGCCAAGAGGCCTTTTCTGACTAAGCAAAATACTCATTGGACGACCAACGATATGACTTCTGCCAATCACAACAACATGCTTTCCAGAGACCTCTACTTTATAACGCTTTAATAATTCTAAAATTCCATAAGGGGTAGCCGATAAAAATGTGGGAAGATCAAGCGTCATTTTACCCACATTTACTGGATGAAACCCATCAACATCCTTGTCTGGATTAACAGCCATTAAAACTTTTTGTTCATCAATTTGTTTAGGTAAAGGCAGTTGAACGATAAACCCATCTATATCATCATTAGTATTTAATTTTTCAATTTCTTTAAGAAGGATTTCTTCTGAAATATCATCATCAAGCTTTATTAATGTTGATTTAAATCCAATACGTTCACAGGCTTTTACTTTACTATTCACATAGGTCATACTTGCCCCATCACTACCTACCAATACTGCAGCAAGATGAGGTGTTTTTTTCCCCTCAGCGTTTCTTTTTATTACGGTTTCTGCTATTTCGTCTTTTATTTGATTAGATGTTGTTTTTCCGTCTAATAAAATCATAGTTTAAGGGTTTTTATAGTTGAAAACTATCGGGCGTTATTATTAAATAAAATATCAAACTAACTATTTCATTCCCTTCATCATTTGCATCATACGTTTGCCACCACCGCCTTGCATCATTTTCATCATTTTGCTCATTTGATTAAATTGCTTCATTAACTGATTTACTTCCTGAACGGACGTGCCTGACCCTGATGCAATTCGTTTTTTTCTACTTGCATTGATAATAGTAGGAGTACTTCTTTCCGATGGTGTCATTGAATGAATGATACATTCAATACTTTTAAAGGCATCATCGTCAATATCAACATCCTTCATGGCCTTACTCACTCCAGGAATCATACCAACCAGATCTTTCATATTACCCATTTTCTTGATCTGTTGAATTTGTTTTAAGAAATCATCGAAGCCGAATTGATTTTTAGCAATTTTCTTTTGAATTTTTCTCGCTTCTTCTTCGTCATATTGCTCTTGAGCTCTTTCAACAAGAGAAACAACATCTCCCATTCCTAAGATTCGATCAGCCATTCGATCAGGATGAAAAACGTCAATAGCTTCCATTTTCTCACCTGTACCAATAAATTTAATTGGTTTATTAACTACAGATTTTATCGAAAGCGCAGCCCCACCACGAGTATCACCGTCTAATTTTGTCAAAATAACACCTTCAAAATTTAAGATATCATTAAATGCCTTTGCTGTATTAACGGCATCCTGACCCGTCATCGAATCTACTACAAACAAAGTCTCTTGTGGTTGTACGGCTTTATGAATATTAGAAATTTCGGTCATCATAGCTTCATCAACTGCTAAACGACCCGCGGTGTCAATAATTATGGTGTTTTTACTCGTTGCTTTTGCATGTTTAATTGCGTTTTGAGCAATTTCTACGGGATTTTTATTGTCTTCTTCATAATAAACTTCAACTCCAATTTGTTCACCAACAATTTTTAACTGATTGATGGCAGCAGGTCTGTATACGTCACAACCAACTAATAAAACTTGCTTAGATTTTTTGGTTTTTAGATAATTTGCAAGTTTACCAGAAAAAGTTGTTTTACCAGATCCTTGCAACCCTGACATTAATATTATTGTAGGAGAACCAGCTAAGTTAATTCCGACTGTTTCACCACCCATTAATTCGGTTAATTCGTCTTTTACAACTTTAACCATCAATTGCCCCGGGTTTAATGAAGTTAATACATTTTGTCCCATTGCTTTTTCCTTAACCCTATTGGTAAAGTCTTTAGCAATTTTATAATTAACGTCGGCATCCAATAAAGCTCTACGAACTTCTTTTAACGTTTCTGCGACGTTTATTTCAGTAATTTTTCCATGACCTTTTAGGACATGAAGTGCTTTGTCTAATTTGTCACTTAAGTTATTTAACATGCGCTTTCGTCATTTTTTAATGAGGCACAAAAATACATAATTTTATTTTGTTTTTGAAGGATAGACAAGAGTAACGAAAACATAGATTCTAAAAATGTATCACTCAGATTTTGTATAATTTTAGGTTAGATTTTATGGCATTAGTTAAAATTATTTTTATCTGACAAATATCATTGTATATACTTTTTATAATGATGACATTTATCGTTTTAAATTTAGTTATTAATTGTTTAAATCTTTTTTAATGTTTAAACTTTATTGAGATGGACGAACTTAGAATAAGACCCCGTAGTAATTATTTGCACTCAGCTAATTGGCGAGAACTGTATTTGCTAACAAAACACTGGAAATCTGATATAAAATTTGCTAATTACGAAATCAATTTTTTTAAAGGTCTAGTTGATAAATATTTTATTTGGGTGAAAGATAAAGAACAGATCACACAAGTTCAACATTTGGCTAATATATTGGTGCATCTAAGTAGTGAATTGGAAAACGTTGATTCTACGATAACAAAACATTTGAACTATATAAGGTTATTCATAAATAGTAATTTTAGCCGCGATGAAAAGGCATTTAGAGTCGAACATGCCATGTTAGAGGATAAAATTGTCGGTTTTACGAATGCGTTAAGGGAAACTAAACGAGAAATTTTTAACCTTACCGAAGAAATGTTAAAAAACGAAAAAACCAATCAATTAATAGATCAATTATAGAAATTCTGAAAACCTGTAAGCAGTTTAAACTGTAATATTTAACTAAATTTGAGACTATAATTTGAATGAAGTAATTGAAAGCACTAATTATTTAGATTAGTGCTTTTTTCGTAAGCCTCCTAGTATTATTTATATTTATTAGATATAATTATTGTCCATCAGTAAAATGTTTTCTAGTTTTTTCTTTTGAGAATTTTTTCTTGTTGAAATCGGTCGATTTATTTCGAGCAATTGAAAGGGTATTCCAATCATTATTATTAATCAGTTTACCTATATAAACAAGTTGGCCAACATGATAGGAGTAATGACATAGTTGTCTGTTAATTGCTTCCATAACTGTATGACCTTGGTTTCTTATATAAATAATTTCGGATAAATCTTTTTTCTCCAAAGGTATAATTGCATTGAATAAACATTCCCATCCTTTTTCCCAGGCAAGTAACATTTCCTCTTTTGACTTGTAAGTATCTATAAATTCATTATCTCTTTGTCTCCATTCCTTTTCTCCGTCTTCGTTTCTAAAATTTGTCCATCTCGAAATCATGTTCCCAACAATATGCTTCACAACAACGGCAATACTATTAGATTCTTTGTTATACTGCCAATGAATATCTTCATTTTCAAGTTGCTCAAAGGTATTATCACCTAAATTTTTATAATACTTAAATTGACTTTGTATGCTGTCTAAATAGTTACTTTTCATTTTCCATTTTCACGAACTTGATCGAACTTGTATTTACACAATAGCGTTTACCAGTAGTTTCTTTAGGGCCATCATCAAAAATATGACCTAAATGACTGTCACACTTTGTACAAGTAATTTCCGTTCTTATCATCCCAAGTGTTGTGTCTTTCGTTAAATCTATAGTGCCGGGAATAGCATCGTCAAACGAAGGCCAACCACAATGTGATTCATATTTAGTGTTAGACTCAAATAATTTCGCATCACAGGCCGCACAGAGATACGTGCCTTTTTCAAAATGTTTGGTATAACCGCCATCACCCGGCCTGTCAGTACCTTTTTGACGAAGTACATAATATTGTTGTTCTGTAAGTTGTTGTTGCCATTCGGCTTCCGTTTTAACTATTTTATCAGTTTTTTTTATCATTTCATTTTTTTTGATAGTAGTTTTTTGAGCATTTCCTTTGCAACTCATTAATAAGGTAATTGCTAATAAAAATAATATGCGCTTCATTAAATTGTTATTTATTCTGTTATAAAATCAATAATTCTATTAATAACTTTTTTATTTCTTAATATTCTACGGTGACCAAGGCCGTTTGTAACTAAAAGTTCGCCGTTTACTAAGTTTTGACGTATTTTATAAGCATTGCTTACATCCACATCTACATCCATGGTATCATGAAGAATTAAGGTTGGAGTAGCCGTTTTTTTAGCCGTTTCACAGGGAGAAACAGATTCTATATCCCTTTTGAATAATGTCGTTAAATGCTTCTTGATTTTTGCGGCTACTTTTTGTTTCAATTGTAGCTTTTTTACAAAATTATCAATAACATTATTGATGGAGCAATCAATACCAATAACAATTAATTTTTTCACAAAATTATTATCTTTTAATGCGGCTAATAATGTGACTCCTCCAAAAGAATGTCCTATGGCAGCTTCAAATGGACCATAAATTTCATTAACATAGTTAATTGCTGCAACATATTCAGGCAAATTTGTGGTATCGCCTTTTGATAAGCCATGTGCCGGGGCATCAAAGCTAATGACCATCATTCTATTTTCTAAAATATTATCAGCTATATCATATAATTGAGTTCCTCTCCCTGCCCATCCATGTACTAATAAAATTTTTTTCTTAGAATAACCGTATTCATAAACCATGATTTCTTTATCTATCGAAGGGATAGTAATTACTTCTTTTTTTGCACTTTCGCGCATCATTGCTTCTCTTTCAGGAATATTAAATTTGGGCGGAGTTCTGAATATTTTTAGCGCAAAATTTGTGGCTAAGGTTGTAGAAAAAAATTGCAATATTTTTCCAGTATGAATAACATGAGATGGTATTTCAAAGGAACTCTTTTTTGGTGTGGTGGAATTCTTTTTTATTATGGATTTTGAATCGTCTTTCATGGAAACGAATTTAAACAAAATTTGTATATTTACTTTTAAACTAAAATAATTTTAATAAATGAAAAGAATAATTTCCATACTGCTAGTGTTTATATTTATAGTAAGCTGTAGTACCGTGCCAATTACAGGTAGGAAAAGAGTAAATTTTGTGAGTGACGCTCAAATTTTGCCCATGAGTTTTGCACAATATCAGGGTTTTCTCAGTGAAAATAAATTATCTGACAATGCTATAAAAACAAATGAGATTAAAACTGTAGGTGCTCGAATATCAAAAGCCGTTGATAGGTTTATGAGGGTAAACGACATGAAAGCTGAGGCAGATAGTTATAGGTGGGAATTTAATTTAGTTGAAGATGAAACGGTAAACGCATGGTGTATGCCGGGAGGTAAAGTAGTATTTTACACTGGTATTTTACCTATTTGTGCAAATACAGATGGTATAGCTGCAGTAATGGGACATGAAGTAGCTCATGCGTTTGCAAAACATGGCCAAGAACGAATGTCTACGGGGACAATTCAACAATTAGGAGGTGTTGCGGTGGCCGTAGCTACTGCCAATAAATCTCCAGAACAACGACAAATTTGGAATACTGTTTATGGAGTTGGCTCTACTGTGGGCGTCATGTTGCCTTTTAGCAGAACACACGAACGTGAAGCTGACAGATTAGGATTGGTATTTATGTTGATGGCTGGTTATAATGGAGAAGAAGCTGCTCAAGTATGGGTGCGTATGAGCCAACGAGCCAGTGCAGGACAAGCTCCACCTCAAATTTTAAGTACACACCCTTCAAATGTATCGAGAATTAATGATCTAAAAGCTTATCTACCGGAAGCGAAAGTATTAGCAAAAAAGTTTAACGCAAAAGCACTCTCAAATTAAATTGCAAAAATAAAATATTACAATATAGCCGTTCTAAATAGGAACGGCTTTTTTTAATGGTCATTACAATTGCTAACCAATTAATCCAGACCTAATATGTTAAAACGAGGAGATAAAAAATTAATAAACGCCTGGGCATTTTATGATTGGGCAAACTCTGTTTATTCATTGGTTATAGCCACTGCCGTTTTTCCGATTTATTTTGGAGCGGTAACCGAAAGTTTTGATACCGTTTCTTTTTTAGGAGGTAGTTTTAATCCGATTACTTTATACAATTACGCCTTATCATTATCATTTTTAATTGTTGCATTTATATCACCAATATTATCCGGAATTGCCGATTATACAGGTAATAAAATGAAGTTTTTAAAAGGATTTTGTTTGTTGGGTTCTTTATCTGTAATGAGTTTATTTTTCTTTAAAGGAATAGATACCCTTTGGGTAGGGCTAGTATTTACTGTTTTAGCTAGTATTGGTTTCTGGGGGAGTATTGTCTTTTATAATGCTTATTTACCTGAAGTTGCTTTTCCTGAACAACAAGATAAAGTGAGTGCCAAAGGATTTATGTATGGATATACGGGATCAGTTTTGTTGCTACTTTTTAATTTAGTTATGATTCAGAAGCCTTCATGGTTTGGTTTTGCCGATGCATCAATGCCTTCTAGATTAACGTTCGTGTTGGTAGGTATTTGGTGGTTGGGATTTGCTCAAATTACATTTAGAAGACTCCCAAATAATGTATACAATAAAAAGCCTAAAAATGATTATATATGGGAAGGGTTTAGAGAATTAAAAATTGTATTTCATGAATTGGTAAATTATCCTCAGCTAAAAACTTTTCTAGCTTCCTTTTTCTTATTTAGTATAGGAGTGCAAACAATTATTTTAATGGCAGGTGTTTTTGGTAGTAAAGAATTGGGGATTCCAACACCTAATCTAATTGCTACAATTTTATTGGTACAAATTGTAGCCATATTAGGAGCTTTTTTGTTCTCCCGATTATCAACTAGGATAGGTAATATTTCAACATTAAAAATAACGATATCTATTTGGTGTATTGTTTGTTTTGCTGCGTTTTCATTGGATAAAAACCAAGCAAATGTTAATTTATATTTTTATGGACTTGGCGGATTGTTAGGACTCGTACAAGGAGCCATCCAATCATTATCAAGATCAACTTATTCTAAATTATTACCGGAAACCGAAGATCATGCGACTTATTTTAGTTTTTATGATGTAACTGAAAAAATTGCAATAGTCCTTGGTACATTCGTTTTTGGCGTGCTCATAGCCTTAACAGGTTCTATGCAATGGAGCGTATTGCTATTAGCAATTTTCTTTTTAGCCTCATTTATCGTTTTGAGTTTAATAAAAAAGACCAAATATGTCAGTTGATAATTATGATTTTATTTTCGTTGGGGGAGGGATTGTTGGCTTAGCTACTGCTTATAAATTGCAATTGAAATTCCCTAATAGATCTATAGCTATTTTAGAAAAAGAAATCGATATTGGTAAACATCAAACCGGACGAAATTCTGGTGTAATACATTCAGGTATATATTATAAACCTGGTTCTTACAAGGCGAAAAATTGCAGAAATGGTCGTGACCAATTGGTTGATTTCGCTAAAAAAAATAAAATCAAACATGATATTTGCGGGAAATTAATCGTAGCTACCTTATCAGAAGAGATACCAATATTAGAAAGTATCTATCAAAGGGGAATAGAAAATAAAACTGAGGGAATCTGCTATTTAAACTCTGATGAAATTAAGAACAAAGAACCCTTCATAGAAGGTATTAAGGCAATATGGGTACCTGTTGCGGGAATTATAAATTATGTGGATGTTGGCAATAAATTGGTCGATATGATAACGGTTTTGAATCCGAAAAGTAAATTAATAACGCAATGCCAATATTTGAATTCTAAACTACAAAATGATGAAAATATAGTTAGCACTTCGTTAGGTGCATTTACAGCTAATCAACTTATTTTTTGTGGAGGTTTATTTGCAGATAGGATTGCCGAAAAGAATGGTGTTAAATTGGATATTCAGATAGTTGGCTTTAGAGGAGACTATTATGAATTGACAACAAGATCGAAACATAAAATTAGAAATTTGGTCTATCCTGTACCTGACGTAAACTTCCCATTTTTAGGAGTTCATTTTACCAGGATGATTGATGGTAGTGTTGAATGTGGGCCTAACGCAGTTTTTTCTTTTAAACGAGAAGGGTATAAGAATACAAGTTTTAACTTAAAAGATACTTTGCAAGCTTTAACATTTATGGGAACTTGGAAATTATTTAGTAGAAATTGGCGAAAAGGAATTGATGAATACAAACGGGCGTTTTCTAAACAATTATTCGTGAAGGCACTTCAAAAAATGATGCCAAGTATGACAATTAATGATGTACAACCGTCCAGGGCAGGAGTTCGAGCTCAGGCATTAGATTATAAAGGTTATCTGGTTGATGATTTTAAAATAATTGAACATGAAGGCAATATTCATGTGTTGAATGCACCTTCTCCTGCTGCCACGTCATGTTTGGCTATTGCCGATGAAATTGTCAAAAAAATAATCTAGAATATTAAATATTGAATCTACCTTTTACTTCTTCTATTACTTGTTTTGGAGGGACCGAATTTATTACGCCCATAACTCCCTGAATTTTTTTTACGACCACCAAATCCTTCATTTCTTGAGCGTCTTTCGCCACCACCAAATCTTCTTTTACTACGATTTCTATCCCGGCCTTTTGGTTTAGTAGTAACTTCTACTATGACAGACCTGCCATTATACTCTGCATTTCTGAAGGCTTTTAAGATGGTGTCACTATATTTTTTATCTATCTCGAAAAAAGAAAAACTTTTTAAAATCTCTATTTGACCAATTTCAACATCACTCTTATTGAGATTTTCGTTTATGAAACCCATTAATTTGGCGGGATTTATTCTATCCATTTTACCTAGATTGATATAAAATCGAGTGAAATTTTCATTACTTCCTCTTTTCCGTTCTCTAGTATCATCACCGTTCAAATCTTCAGCATCTTCATAATAAGATAAAAATTGATTGAATTCAATAGAAACAAAACGCCTAATTAGTTCTTCTCTACTTATACCTTCTAATTGATGATAAATAATAGTATCTAAATAGCTGTTTATTTGTTCGTCGTTTACTTCGACCTTTTTTACCTTATCAATAAGTTTGAATAGTTGTGCTTCACAAACATCTTTACCTTTTGGAACCTGCTTATGGGTAAAATATTTTCCTATTTTTTTTTCAATAGGCCTTATTTTTCGTTTTTCATTATTAGAGATAATAGCAACAGAAATACCTTCTTTACCAGCTCTTCCTGTTCTGCCACTCCTATGGGTGTAATTTTCAGTTTGATCTGGTAATTTATAGTTAATTACATGAGTAAGATCATCTACATCTAAACCTCTTGCTGCAACATCTGTGGCCACTAAAAGTTGTAAATGTTTAGATCTGAATTTTTCCATTACAATATCGCGTTGAGCTTGAGAAAGATCGCCATGTAATGCATCTGCATTATATCCATCTGAAATCAATTTTGAGGCTATCTCTTTGGTTTCCCTACGTGTTCTGCAAAACACAATACCATAAATATCAGGGTTGATATCAGCTAATCTTTTTAAAGATGGGTAACGATTTCTTTCTGATACTAAATAATATTCATGGGTTACGCTATCAGCTCCCGCATTTCGTTTACCTGCATCAATTTCTACAGGTTTATTCATGTAGTTTTTTGCAATGGCATCTACTTCTTTTGGGAATGTTGCAGAGAATAACAACGTTTGTTTTTCGCTGGGAGTCACATCAAGTACTTGATCTAATTCTTCTTTAAATCCCATATTAAGCATCTCATCAGCCTCGTCTAATACTACCCATTTTATTTGTTGTAATTTAAGTTGCTTACGTTTAATTAGATCTACAGTTCTCCCTGGAGTTCCAACAACTATTTGAGCTCCTTTTTTTAAACCTCTTATTTGTTCATCTATATTAGCTCCTCCATAAACTGTAACTACGTTAATATTAGTAAGGTATTTACAATATTCATCTATGTTTTTTCCAATTTGAATTGCTAACTCTCTAGTTGGAGACAGTATTATAGCTTGTGTTGCTTTACTTTTACTATCAAGTTGCTCTATAATCGGTAAACTAAAAGCTGCGGTTTTACCGGTTCCCGTTTGAGCAAAAGCTTTTAAATCATCGTGTGATGATAGAATTTGTGGAATTGTTTTTTCTTGTATTGGTGTTGGTTGCTCATAACCTAGATCAGTTAGGGCATCTACGATTGCCTGGCTTAAACCAAGCTCATTAAATAAAGACATATTATAAATTTATCAAACTAAGGTTCCAAAATAAAATGCACGTCAGCAGATAAATAAACCTTCTGTTTTTATGAATTTGCAAAAGTAAGCTTATTTTAAACAATCCTACTATGAATTAGTAGTTTATGAGTTTTTTGAGTTGTTTTTCAAAATGGCTGCTCGATAAATGTGTCAAATTGTTTTGTACAATACCATTTTTATCAATTAATATCGCTCTTGTAAAATTTAAATCTAACCAATCGTTACCATTATCAACCCTATATTGATTGTTTGAGTTTATTTTTTTTGATTTGATTTGATTTTTCCATTGGTATTCAGAATTTTTGGAATTAATACCAACAAACAAGTAATTAGGATATTTTTTTTCTAAATAATTTACTCGTTTTGCCAAGTTATCAATTTGATTTAAGTCGGTCGGCCAAGTATAAATAACAGTATTCTTATTTTTAATAATATTGCTTAGTTTTAATTGATCGCTATTTAAACAATATAAATTTACTTCAGGTAACTTAAATCCCTTTGCCAGTTTATCAGCAGCACTAATTAAATGAGCGATTTCCTTAACGCTCTTTTCATCACTACAATGATCAAAAAATAAGCGCTGTGCTCTGTCTTTTTCTTCAATTGAAATATTTTCATCCAACAAAGTATACCAAATTCCTTGATGTAAAAACGTATTTTTAACATCATCAATTTTTACATTTTCTAAAGTAGCCTGCATAAAATTAACATCTATTGCACTTTTATAATCATCAACAATTTGTTTTTCGAAGGCTAAATGATACAAAAATGTTTTTACGTAATCACGATGAGGAGAAAAATGAGCTAACTCATTGTCATTAATATCAATAGTTTTTCTAAACTTGTAAAATGTGGGGTCGATCTGAGGATAGTTGTCCAAGTTTAATGATTTCTTATGTCGGTATGGATAAGCCTCTTTTATTCTATATAATGGATAATAGATCGCTGTATTAGCTAATTTCTCAAACAAAGAAGAGTTATCAGAAATTTCTTCTTTAAATTGAACAAATAATAACTTTTTTTGTTGCAGGATAGAATCGATTTTTAATTCGAATAGGCTATCATTTAAGGAATAATAGTCAAAAAATAATTTATCTTCTTTTTCATTTTCTAAAAATAGATTAATTAATAAATTATTACGTTCAGCACCTTTACCGCTAAATACTAATGATTCATCAAAATCCCATGTGTTTATGCGTATCAATAAACTGTCTTGAGGTTCCAAATAGATATATTGAATCTCAGGCCCGTGCATAAATTTATAAAGTCCCAATTTTAACGAATCAATATCAATTATGAATTTATTGTTTTGATTCAATTTGGCTGAGTCTAATAATTGTTCACCTTTATAAAGAAAAACTTTATCTGATTTAGGATTAATTATTTGCCCTCCGAAATGAGTTGTGTTATTTTCTTCTTGCTTATTGCAACTGACGAGTAGTGCTAAAGAAAATAGGATAAACAAATAATTCATTGATTTAATATACATAAATAATGATGTCAATTCTTTTTTTATATTAACCTGCACGGTACAAAACTAGCTATTAGGACATATAATTATAGTTAATTAGATGTTAAATTATACTCAAGTTATTATCGTTAATTAATATGCATTTTATTACTTTTGCCAAAATTTAAAATCACTTTAATGCTTACAGTTTCAAACTTATCGGTACAATTCGGAAAGCGTATTTTATTTGATGAAGTCAATATAGTATTTAATCAAGGTAATTGCTATGGAATTATTGGTGCAAATGGCGCCGGTAAATCTACATTATTGAAAATTTTATCTGGAGATTTTGACCCAACTTCTGGCCATGTTTCATTAGAGAAAGGCAAACGAATGTCTGTACTTACTCAAGATCACTTTGCATATGATGAATTTACAGTGCTGGAAACTGTATTGAAAGGTAATAAAGAACTATATGATTTAAAGACTGAAATAGATACGTTGTACGCTGATTATTCTGATAAAAATGCTGATAAGATAGGAGAATTACAAGTGAAATTTGAAGAAATGAGTGGTTGGAATGCTGAAAGTGATGCGGCAACGTTATTATCTAATCTTGATATCAAAGAAGAACTCCATTATACATTAATGAAAGATTTAGATGGAAAAGCAAAAGTGAGAGTATTAATTGCACAAGCGCTATTCGGTAATCCTGACGTATTAATAATGGATGAGCCTACCAATGACCTGGATTTTGAAACCATTACTTGGTTGGAGAATTTTTTAGCGAACTATGAAAATACAGTGATTGTAGTTTCTCATGATAGACACTTTTTAGATGCTGTTTGTACGCATATTTCTGATATTGATTTCGGTAAGATCAATAGCTTCTCTGGTAACTATACATTTTGGTATGAATCGAGTCAATTAGCCGCTAGACAACGAGCTCAACAAAATAAAAAATCTGAAGAAAAGAAAAAAGAATTAGAAGAGTTTATAAGACGATTTTCTGCTAATGTAGCCAAATCTAAACAGGCAACCAGTAGAAAAAAGATGATTGAAAAATTAAACATTGAAGATATAAAACCATCAAGTAGGAGATATCCGGCCATAATTTTTGAGCAAGAACGCGTAGCCGGTGATCAGGTTTTAAATGTAGAGGGTTTTAGTAAATCGACAGATGGTGACGTTTTATTTAGCGATATCCATATTAATTTATCAAAAGGAGATAAAGTAGTTATCTTGTCAAAAGACTCTCGAGCTGTTACGGCATTCTATGAGATCATATTTGGTAATGCAAAGGCTGATTCAGGAAAATTTCACTGGGGTGTCACTACTTCACAAGCATATTTGCCGCTTGAAAATT
>Ga0265309_10000299_pt1 | contig 18755 bp, 15 predicted proteins | sample Helome_FD_192492 | JGI IMG/M metagenome (GOLD analysis project Ga0265309, IMG submission 192492) | Marine sediment microbial communities from subtidal zone of North Sea - Hel_20160524 (Illumina Assembly) | ecosystem: Environmental > Aquatic > Marine > Subtidal zone > Sediment ...
ATTGATTTCGGCCGTCAGGCCTTTGTTGGGATCGTATCCCTCTGCCAGCATGTTCTGCACGGCTTCGATATCCAGCCAGGCGCAGCGATAACAGAACAGCAGGCGCCGCGCGAACGCGTCGAGCTTGGCGACCTCGAGCAGCTGCGCCATCGTCTCGGGGAAGGAAAATGTCTCCCCAAGCAGGCGCTTGCCCACGGGAAGCTGTGGTTGGCCGCTGCGTTCATGAGCAGCAAGGAAGTCACGCAAGCCCGTCTCGCCATGGGCGTAGAAAGCGAGCTCAGGCACGGTGAGACCGATCGCGTCCTTTACATTGGTTTTTGCGCCCGCGGCGAGCAGTGTTTCCATGGCGCTCGAATTGCCGGCGCGGCACGCCGCATGCAAAGGAGTACGTCCGTAAGCCAGGTCCTCCCCGAAGGATGTCTCGAGGTAGCCCTCCAGCTTCGAGATGGGCACCTCGACCTCGTGCATTGCCACGGTGTGCTTGATTGGCTCCTTGATCTTCTCGTCAATCGGCGCAGAGAACTCGAGTGCGTCCGGATCTGACGCCAGCAGCGCAATCACCTCGGCATTATCGGAGAGGATTGCCACGTGAAACAGAGTCCGATTGCGCTCATCGACCAGGCAGCGATCAGGCAATGCTGATATCGCCGCCACCACAGACGCGTCATGCGCCTCAATCATCTCAACCAGCTTCGCCACAGGTGGTGCATCGGCCATGTATCTCGCTCCTACATCGGTAATGGGGACATTCCTGATTTAATGTACTAATACATTAAATCAGGAATGTCCCCATTTATGCTAAGGCGATGCAGGTTTTTCGAACACGAGGAAATGTTGCTGTGGAAGAAACGACTCCGTTCTCAGCCAACTGAAACCCACTGCCGTGATCTCTTTGCGTGCCTGCGCTTCCGACATGTTGTGGAGCGCCCCGGAGGACCGTGACTTGGATTCGGCGCGGTCCTCGACCACGATGAGATGGCCGCCGGGCCTTAGTGCCTTGTACATTGCCTCGCCCATTTCGCGCGGGTGCGAAAACTCGTGATAGGCATCGACGATGAAGATGAGGTCGGCGCTCTGCTCGCTCAACCCGGGATCGTCGATGCGACCGAGCAAAGTTTCGATATTATCGACGCCGTGCTCGCTTTTGCGCCGCTCGATTTCGTCGAGCATTTCCTGCTGAATGTCGACAGCGTACACAACACCGTCTGGAACACGCTCGGCGACACGAAAGCTGAAGTAGCCCGTGCCAGCGCCAATGTCCGCGACGGCATCGTTTGCTTCAAGCGGCAGCGCTTCGACCAGCAAGTCGGTACGCTCGTCTCGCTCGCGGCCTGGTCGATCGAGTCGGCTCATCCTACGGTGGCTCATAACGTTTGCGATCTCGCGACCCATGTAGACCTTGCCGATGCCATTGCCCGAGGGTGTTCGCGCCTCGTAAACCGGTGTAAGGTCGCTGCCGCGCGCGCCTGTCGCTGCGATCGTGACAACCGATGCGAGCGCGGCGAGCACAACAATGCGTATTGCTCTTGTTCGTGACATTTCAGCCTCCCGGATTGGCGGTTCCAGACTTCTCTGACAAGCTTAACCGCCAGATGTGCCGGGAAATTGCCATGCCGCAGGCTATTCGGGGAATGGGGACCCATGAGCATCGAGACGCTGATCCTGATCCCCGTTATTGGTACGCCGTAATTACCGAAGACTGGGGGAAGTAAGAATCGGATGGGGCATGAAGCGAACCTTGCGAACCATTCGGACTGCCAAGGCCGGGGTTCGACTACCGAAACGCGGTCATTCAGAACGCCAGATGATTGATTCTGTCTTTATTTACCAACCGGTTACCGGGGCGTTCCTTGCCTAATTCGGTGCCGTCATTTGATCGAAGCGGAATAGTTCCGACAGAAGTCCGCGAATTTCTCGGCCGGTAGCGGCTTGCTGATGTAATAGCCCTGTGCGTAGTCGCAGCCGAGCTTCTGTAGTTCGAGCAGCGTCGCCTCACTTTCGATGCCTTCCGCGACAACACTCAGGCCGAAGCTCTTCGCGATACCTATAGTGTGCTCGACGATCTTGTAGTCGCCCGCATCGTTGAGCATACCCATCACAAACGTGCGATCGATCTTGAGTTCGTCCGCAGGGATCTCCTTTAGGTATGCAAGCGACGAGTACCCCGTGCCAAAATCGTCGATCGATACTTGACAGCCGAGCTCCCGAATCTTCGTAAGCACATCGTGACTGAGATTGGGATCTTCTATTAAGGCATTCTCTGTAACTTCGAGTGTCAATCTGTCGGCACTGACGTTCCAAATCTTCGTGGCGCTCTTCAGAACTTCGATAATGTCCGTGCTTGTTACGATGCTCGGCGTGATGTTGATGGCAATTCGGAGGTTCGGTAGCAAATCACTCCATTCGCTCAGCCTGCGGCACGCCGTTTGAATAGCGAACTCGGTAAGCTCGACGATCTGGCCGGTGGCTTCGGCAAGGTCAATGAATACCTCGGGAGATATCGGGCCGAACTCGGGGTCGTGCCAGCGCATCAGGCCCTCAGCGCCGATGACATTCCCGCTGCTAACACACGTCTTTGCCTGAAAATGCAGGCTAAGATCGCCCGACTCAAGCGCTGCCTGCAGACGCTGCTCGAGGCCCCAGTCGTCAAAAAGCTGTTGGGCGGATTGCTCGTCGAAGAAACAGACCGGCTTTTTGCTACGGCGACCGTCCAGGGATGCGATCTCGGCCGAGCGCAAGAGCCCGTGCGGATCATTACCTTGCATTGGGCACAGCACGATGCCGATGTCCGTTCTCAGATCCGGGAGTACGTCCTGCCTGGAACGAGTCTGCCGCGCTATCCTCTCTATTTTGCGCGCCGCGAGCGTAGCGTGACCTCGGTTCGTAAGACCGTTGAGTAACACAGCGAACTTGCGGTCGCCGATTCGCTCGATCGCATCATTTTTACGGCCAATTCCGCTCAGGCCTGTATGAAATTCGTCTATTAACTCCGTTGCTTTGAGGTGCCCGAATGACGCACACAATCGCTCGACATCCCTCACCCGCACGATCATCACCGCCAGGTCTCGATGCTCGCGTAGCGCGTCTGCAATGTGACGACTCGCCCGCACGAGACCTTCATTTTGCGTATACGGTAGCTCTGTCAAAGGCGTAGCCATGCGAATCGGCGTCAGTCGATATAGAATTCTGTCGGATCGATACCGTGCATCCCCGGGGGCAACCCGCACTCGATCCACAGGGATTGTTCACCACTATCCGTCACTTTCTCCTCGTTCAAATCAATGATGCGAAAATCGTCGAGCGTCTTCTTGTTGGCGTCCTTGATGATCATGACCTCCGGACGCAGCCGCCGAATCCGATTTTGACGGGTGACGATGCCGACTTCCCCCGTATTTAGCTCTACGAGGGTTCCGGTAGGAAATGCACCGATCGCTTTGGTGAACTGGTCTACGATTTCAGCCTGAAATTCCACGTCGGCAAGCATGCGTAACTTCCGGAGCGCGTCGTAGGATGAAAGCAACTTGGCGTAAGGCCTCAGTGTAATCATCGCGTCGTAAGCGTCGACGATGCCGGCAATTCGGCCAAATACGGGTATGTCGTTGCCGCTGATGCCGTTTGGATAGCCGGTACCGTTGTAACGCTCGTGGTGGTGAGCCACCATGTCGAACACACAGGAATCTACGTCGCTCGCTTTGTCGAGGATGTCCAGCCCGAACTGGACGTGTCGGCGCATGATTGCCTGCTCCTTGTCGTCGAGCGCACCTGGCTTCGTCAGAATCCCGATGGGTATTTGGGTCTTACCGACATCGAGCAACATCGCGCCTAGCGCAAGCAGATCGATATCCGAGCGAGTCAGGCCTATCTGCCGGCCGAGAATTGCGGCCCATACTGTCGATGCCAGCGAGTGTTGATAGAGATAATCGTCTTTTTTCTGCATTCGCATGAGGCAAGCCAGCGCCGCAGAGTTACGGAGTACGCTATCGACAATAGGCGTAACAGCTGACTCGAGCGGAGCAATTTCCAGCGTTCTGCTGTTTCTGAGGTTTTGCATCACGTCTTGCAACGTGTCGATAACCTGCTTCTGAACCTCAGACACCGTGTGAAATTCTTCCTTCAGCGTCGTCGAGTCGGCATAAATCACGTTCGTCTGCTCGAAATCATCACCAGACTCCGATACCCGGCGCTTAAAGAGCGATCGCAGACTGAAGCGCTTCTTTTTCGGCGCGACGTTTTCTCCGCCATTCGACGACTGAACACTTGCATGCGCAACGGCCGTCACTGACTGCGGCAGGCTCTCCTGACTTACGTAGACGCTACGGCAGTGCTTTTGCAGCTCGTTGATCTCCCCATCGTCACGAATATAGAAGCCTTGAAACAAGAATGGTGTCTCGAGCCACGGTCGATCCAGCTGCGCGACGTACATTCCGATTTCGAGTTGGTCAACTCTGAGCTTCTTGGTTAGTTCCACAAGTAGATTCCGGACCCGGTTCTGCAGTTTTGGTTATCGGCACCAGAGTTTGGAACTTGAGAATATCTTCAGGTGCCTGATAGGCGGTATAAGCGCTAAAAATCAGCTAGTTACTGCGTTCGCGGCGCGGCACATGGGTGCAACTGGCCAGCGATGTGTAGCTATCCAAGCACAATGAACGCAACGGCCGCTGGCAGCCCCCGCAGTCAATGGACTTGCTACGCGTGCTCTGCGGGCGCACTGCGTGCGTCTGTCGATAACGACCGATTTCTCCCTCAACCGCCGTCTAATCACACGCAAGAAGAAAGAGAGCAGCCTTGCAGCTGCTGTCCCTACTTATTGAGTTCAACGGGAGGAACTTCAAATGAAGATCTTTAATGTTATGTCAGGCCGATTGTTCATTTTTGTGGCTGTCGCGCTATTCGGCGCCAGCACGACCACGGCGAACGCCGAGAGTCCGTGCCCCTCGTGGGGGTCGCATAACGAATTCGGCGAGTGCAAGGTTCTGGTCGAGATGAACGCGTCGGACGGCGACGTCGGTTTTCACTTCCTGGTCGACGGCGACAATCTCATTCGGACGTCACTATTCAATCCGCGCTGGCGGAAGATCTGGTCCTATTACGTGAGAAAAGAGCTGCGAGACCAGACATTGACCGAATCGTTCAACGAAAGTGCCGAGCCGCTGTGTTTTGACCCGATACTGGACAACGATGTCGAGGACGAAGAAACCTTTGACAATGATGAAGAGGAATTCAGAACACTGGCGGAGTTTGTCGATCTCTGGAAAGAGGGCCGGTATTACTTTGTTGGTCTCGATAACGAGTGGGCGTGGTCAGCTGGCAAAACGCACCTGACTTTTAATCTGCCGGCGGCACCGGTTGAGGTCGACTTCGAACTCGAAGAGGAAGACGGCGACGTCGAAGGCGAGATCAGCTGGCAGATGGGTGAAGATTTCGGTATGTGCTCCGAGTTCGGGCTGGGAATTCCTGACGGCGTGACGCTCGTTACCGAAATCGGCAGTGGTGATGAGCATCACGAGACGATCGTTGCCTGGGAAATCGTACTCGAGCCCGAATTCGAAGATGACGATCCCAATTCGCAGAAGGGACTAGTCTACTCGACGCGTGTCGGTGCGGATAGTCTGGAAGAAGAGTGCGAGTTCGACGAGGAAGAAATGGAAGAAGTGTGCGCTTACGAGCAGGAGATCCCCGACGATTACCTCGAATCGCTGCCCGATAACACGCTCGTGAAAGCCGAGATCGGCGCCATCACGAGTACGGACAATGCAACGTTCACCGAGGAAGGCGACTGGTGCATCAACGATACGTTCCCGGAAGGCGGAATCTACGATGACGAGGAAGAGGCATTCCTGAACGGTTGCGGAGAACCCGTAGAGGATGACTGAGTTCCGTCATCAAAAGTTATTCTCCCTGTGGGCGGGGCTGCTGCTTACCAGCGGTCTCGCTCCGCCTTTTGCGGGAGCGGCCGAGAGAACCGACGCCCTGGAGGTGCAGTTCAACGACGGCCTGGTAAGCGTCTCCGCAAGCGGTGTTCCGGTGAGAGACGTCGTCGAGGCAATTGCAGACCGGGCAGGTCTGCGCCTTGTCGAACAATTTGAACTTGATCGTCTGGTCACGCTCGACATCGACAGGCAACCCCTGCCCGACGCGCTTGCCGTGCTTCTTGAGAATGACAGCTTCACGCTTTACCAGGCGATGCCGAGTACCGATAACGACGCCGACGTTATTCCGGGCACCTTGTGGGTGTTCTCCGAGGGCACATCGCTGGCGCCGGCCGCCACGATCTTTTACGAGGCGGTGCTCTACAAGGGCACCTTCCGGGAGAAGAAGGAAGCGATCAGGGAACTGCGAAGGCTGGGAACGCCTGCGGCGGTGCAGGCCCTGAGTCTCGCGCTCAGCGATGATGACGCACGCACACGAGACGCCGCACTCAGCGCACTCTCACGTATTGGCGGCGACGAAGCGCTGGCTGCAATTGCGAGCACCGCACAGGACAGCGACCCCAGGGTACGTGGCGAAGCCGCAGCCGCACTGGCATCCGGCGACAGCGAGACTTCGGCGCAATACCTCGCAATGGCGCTCGACGATCCGGACCCCCGGGTACGCATGGCGGTTATCGAGTCGCTGGCAGATGTGCCATTTGGAACTGTTCCGAACCAGCTGACCGTGGCGACGCTAACCCGCGCACTTCAGGACGAGGATCCCGAGGTCAGGATGTCCGCGGTCGACGCGATGGAAGAGATCGGTGGCGACATCGCATACCAGACTTTGGTGCAGTCACAGGCAGACGGGGACTCGGACATGCCCGACACGCGGATTTTCGAAAGGTGACAAAGGCGCGCCAGCCGAGCAAGCCGTAGTGCCAAGACGAGTACCAGAGGCGTCTGGGTACCCCAAAATAACGAATAGATTTCACGACCTGCCAAGTTGGATGTGGTGGCCAGGGGCGGAATGGAGCGCCATTCGGCTGGTAGCATGGCAATCTGTCGCGCGAAAGCTAGTCTTTATAATGGAGACCAAAGACCTGGAGGGGACCCATGAGCATCGATATCCGGATAGAACAACAACCGCCATTGCACGCGCTCGAGATCGCCAGAAATGCGCCGATGTGGAAGATCCCCAAGTTGCTCGGCAACGACTTCCCTCGTATCGACAAGCACATCACTGCAAAGGGCGGCAATCGTACCGGCGCGCCCTACGTGCGCTACATGGAGATCGACTGGCAGGAGATGCGACACTGCGGACCGCTCAGGATGCTGTGGCTGATGATGACGTCGAAACAGCCGATGCGCATCGGCATGGCCGTGGAAGCGCCGGTCGAGGGCGATGGCGAGATCGAAGCGATCGCGATCGAATCGCTGACGTGCGTGCGGACGATTCACAGAGGCCCTTACCAAAAGGTCGGCGATACGTACAACGAGATCGTCGACTGGGCCGAGGCCAACGACGTCGAACTCGCCGACTACACGATGGAAAACTACATCAACGACCCGACGACAGTGGCCAAAGAGGATATCGAGACGCTGATTCTGATTCCCGTTACTAATACGCCAGTGACTACCGAAGGTAGGGCCGAGTAGGTTTCCGAGTCGACGTGGGTGATCCTGGCAGCGATGCACGAAGTTGTGCCAGCGGCAGTTCGCCGCCGGCACAACTTCGGAATTCGGCTACCTCAACGAATTCTCACGCCGGACGCATTGGCACCGCCGAGCGGAATCGCGATTGCACTCTCGAGGTCCGTGCCAATCAGGATCTCCGTGAGACTGTCGGCTGATGCCTGCCTGATGCTATCCCGGTCGAAACGCAATTTGCCACTTACGCGCAGATAGCCGACGTGCGCATTCGTCACGCCATCGTAGACAAATTTGACGGCGATGAAAGTGAGCGAATTACGCCCGGTTCGGCGCCAGGTGCCCGTCCCCTCACCGCCATTGCAGTTGAGCTCCAGACCTCCGACCGAATTAAACCCGCAGCCCTGACCGAGCGCCGGGTTATAGCTGTTTTCGTTTAGCAAAGTATTGCTTTCCGAGAGGGTACCCAACGCATGAAACGTCAGCGTCTCGGTGAATGCCGGTGGCGGCGGTGGCGCGCCGTCGACGACCGGAAATTCGACCGTCAGGACCCAGGCGCCGACTGGGCCCGCAAACATGTATCTATCCGAATGTTTTGAATCGGCAATCGCGGCGCCGCTCGCTGCGAGCGACAGGCAAATTAGCATGGCGGAAAGCTTCTTGAATGTATTGATCATGGTCTGCCCCTTGTTGTCGTGAGTTTGTCGGACCGGTAGGCCGGTCCATCGGGGCATACACTAGTTGGCTCGCGACGCGCGCGCTTGATTCGAGTTTGAGTTTTTTGAAATCGCGCAAAAACAAGAGCTTACGGATGTGCTTCCCCGGCGAGGTCGTAGTAATCCGTGATGACCGGCTTGCCGCTTTGGGCGGCCTGCTCGAACGCTCGCAGCCAGTCTTCGTGCAGTTCGGTCCACTCATCGCCGATGCGGGCTCTCGCATCCCGCGCGAGCTCGAGCGCCTGCGCGTAGTCGCCTCGAAGGTGCGCATGGCTGGCCGGGATGAACACCATTGGCGTGCGCGCGTCGAACCATCCGAATCGCGTGCGCTCCTCTATGTAAGGTGCTGCCATTTCCGCATCGCCCTGGTTCAGATAACACAAGGCAAGCAGCCCGGATGTCCAGGAACGAACATAGGTGTAGGTATCGCCGGCTTGAACGTATGCACCGCGCAACAGCTCCTCGGCTTTTTCGAGGTCGCCTTCCATGAGCGCGATCGTGCCAAGTTCGCTGTCGGCGAGCAGGACCCCTTCGACCTCTCCCTGCTCCTCGTAGAGTCTCCGGAGCTCAGTGAAATCAGCGCGCGCCTGGTCCAGGCGTCCCTGCGACATCTTCAGTGTGCTGAGCGCATAGCGAGCGTACGACAGGAACTCTGGCGCACCGAGTCGGCGGAACATATCTGCAGACTCTACGTAGCGCGCCTCCGCGTCTTCGAAATCGGACATGGTGTAGTACACGTTGCCGAGATTGAATATCGTTTGTGCTTCGCGCAGGCGATAACCTCCATGTTGAAAAATGTCGAGGGCCCGAACCAGGTTGTTTTGCGCCGGTTTGTTCTTGCCCAGCGCCTGCCAGCTCGCGCCCATGTGCATATAGGCGAGACCTTGCGCCTGCTCGTCGTCGAGTTCGACGGCGAGATCAAGCATAGTTTGCGTGTGCGTGACCGAATCCTCGAGATTGCCGCGCTCATAGGCGAGATTGGATTGCACTTTTTCCAGGTACATCCTGCGGCGTCGATCGACGGCGCCTGCGACCAATTCATCGATCAGCAATTCGGCGGAGGCGTACTCACCGAGATTCACCAACACATCTGACATGTACGCTCGCGCCCAGAAGAAATCGGGGTTCTGCTCGAGCGCCATCCCAAGGTAACCGCGCGCATGGTCGAACTCACCACGAATAACGCTGCTCGCGCCGAGCGCGAAATTCTGGTTCGCACGCAGGTCTTCCGTATACATACCTTCGACGACGACTCGCTCCGGCTCCGGTGGCAACAAGCGCTGTAACAGGTGTTCGAACAACGCCTTGGTTGCCTGCAATACGTCGGCATTGACGAATTCGTAGGTCCTCGACCGGCTGCTCTCGGTGTGGACCGTGTAACGCAGGTTTGGCACGCCGTTTGCCGTCAGTGTCAGATCCAGTTCAACTAGCTGTCGGCAGCCGAGTGCTACACATACACGGTTGTAGAGTTCGTCTGACGCGTCTGCTTGCGTACCTTGCCAGTCGATTTGGCCCAGCGCCCTGATCGTGGCATCGACGTCAGCCACCTGCAGTTCCGCGAATCGCTGAAGCTGACCCGTAAGTACGGTCGTCACACCGTAGCGAGCCCAGCTATCCTGGTCGTCGCCGGTACGGACATTCACCGGCAGCACGACGATTGGCAGATCCATATCGAGCTGCGACGGCGGCGCTGATCTGCTGTAGTAATAGAATAATGCGATCGCAACTGCCGCAACAAACCCAGCGGCTACCAACCAGGACGAGCGCACGCTGCGATTTTTCGTGAACAAGGGTGCGGGCCGCTCAACGAGTTCGACCTCAATGTCAGGGTTGAGGCGAAACCCCTGCCCGCGAATAGTCTGGATAAGTTGCTGATCCGCGTTGTCGCCGAGTAGCTGCCGCGTATCCGATACGAGCCGCGAAAGTGACCATTCAGTGACGTCCTGATCCGGCCAGAGAGATTCGATCAGGTCGTACTTGCCGACGAGGACACCGGGACGCTGCAGCAGAAATTGCAGCAACTGCACTGTTCGATCGCTGGTTTCCACAATGGTCCGCTCGCGAAACAGCGTGCGCGACTCGCAGTCGAGAGTGAAGTCTGCGAATCGATAGCAAGGCAGCGGATCGACAACCGCAGCGCTCATGCAATTTTCCCATTTTGTCGATTCACACCAAACCTCCTGACGGTGCCTGGTTGTTTCTGATTCTCCTTCAGATAATACCAATTTGCGCGCCAAATCCGTGACTGTAACGCCCTATTGCATGTCCAGGAAGAAACACCCAGGAGTCTATATTGCTGCGCCTACAGGCCACGACGTCGCCGGTTTCATAGTCCGCTCGGTACACAAGGCGAATTTTCATACGGAGGAAAAACCATGCCGGAAATCAGGGCCGGAGACAGCTGGAATTTCCCGAACGGATGGAAAGGCACAGCGGAAGTCATAGAAACTGTTCGCAACGTCTATTTGATTATCAACTAATCCTGGCCATTGGCGTCATGCACCTCTCGCTGGCCATTATCGGGCAACGACAGCATCAAACGAACTTTAGAATCCCGTTAGCTCCGCCAACCAGATTTCACTGCGCTCCTGATCATATCGTACCCAGATGACCGAACCGTCTTCGGCGATGTCATAGAAAGGTCCGAGCGGAAACAGCGGCGCCATCGTCATTAATTTCCGTTCGGCACCGGTGCCGTCAGTTGGAGCGACGAACAGTTCCTGCGAGTAACCGAATCCCCTGACATAGTAGACCTGCGTCTCGTCAGCAGAAAACACGGGTATCCGAGCGCTGTGAGCGATAATTCGACATTCCGCACCCGACACCGGACACATCGCGATATCGCCGGGAAAACGTTGATCGACGTGCAGCGCTCCGATGATGCTCTTTCCGTCACGAGACCAGCGCGGATACTCCAGCGTCGCATAGAACGCGCGATCCTCGCCGGTTTCCAGATCTCGCCGGAGCGTCTGCACCGGAACCTGGCCGGTCAACCTTGAATAAACGATCTGTGTATCGTCCGGCGACACACTGGCGCCATTGGAGACGCCCCAATCCCAACCAGGCACGACGATCTCGGCCTCGCCGCCGGTCGCATCGACCTTAGCGAATGCCGCAGCGTCGCGCGTGTAGTAGAAGTAGAGGCGCTTCCCATCGGCCGACCAGCGCGGGATCGCGTGGATAGCGAGTGGGTCGGAGGTCACCTGCACCGAAGCACCACCGTCCGTTGGCATCGTCATGAGCTGCACACCCCCCTCCCGCACGACACCGAAGAACGCGATTCTCGATAGATCCGGCGACAGCTCCGGCGCCAGAACGAATTGCCTGGATTCGTGCAAATTCTCCTCTCGCTCGTTATCCAGGTCGCTGCGAACGATTGTAAATCGTTCACGTCGATTGGAGTAGATCAGTCTTGAACCGTCCGAACTAATGTCAGGAAAATCATCATCACCACTTCCGGTCAGGAGCGGACGTGACGTCCCGTCCTTAATGCGAACCTGCCACAGGGTACGGCTGCCGCCGCGTTGCGATGAGTAGATAATGTACTGCCCATCGGGACTCCAGACAGGAGCACTTGAAAACGCCGGCGCGACCGTCAGCCGAGATGGGGTACCCCCCACGACAGAAACCTGCCACAAATCGGCGAAGGGTGTTGTGCCTGCATCCAGAAACACTATTTCGTCACCACCGGGTGAAAAAGCCGGCCAGCGAGGCGCTAACGGAAGCTCTTTTCTTGGCACGCCAGCGACTCGGGCCTGTTGTCCACCATCTGCGTTCGCTGTCCAGACCTCATAACGGCGTTCGAATACAATGCGCTTGCCGTCATGAGACCAGTTCGGGTTGTATGCCTCCCGAATAAATTCCACGGGCTCGCCGCCTTCTGGCGCTACAGACCAAATACTGCCGCCACGCATGAAGATGATCATACTGCTGTCAGGCGACCACCGTGGCCGCGAGTCGCTGAGATTGCCGCTGGTCAATTGCCGGGGCGTTGACTCGTCGAAATCCAGAATCCAGATGTGCGGTCTGCCGTTAGCGTCGCTTACAAATGCGATGGAGTTTCCAGACGGCGCGAAACTCGGTTGGCTATGTGATCCGATGAACGCGGATACAGACTGCAATTCGAGAGGCTCGGGCTGCGGCTCCCAGAAAAGCACTGCAGCGAGGACAACGCCGAACAACATCGAAATTGCAACGGGAAGGGCTCGGCGGAGCGGCGACGCTTTTCTTCGCCGCTCCCGCGTCCTTGTTTCGCTTGCTGAAACGGGTTCGACATCGGCGAGCAGGCGATACCCTTTCTTCGAAACGGTTGCTATGTATCGGGGCTCACCGGCATCGTCTCCGAGGGCCCGGCGAAGTTTTGCAATCGACTTGTAAACCGGATTGTCGCCCATAGGGCGGCCATGCCAGACCGCCTCGATGATTTCGTCAGCACTGATAACCTCGCCAGGGCGCTCGCACAGGTAAACCAGGACATCCATGGATTTTGGCTCGAGTTGCACTGTTTCGCCGGCCCTGGAAAGGCGGTTCAATTTCGCTTCTACGAGCCAGCCGCCCAGGCGGAATAGTGTGTGTGAGCTATCAGGCAACGCGGGCTCCACTAAGAGAAATCCGGGTGAAATCGGGCCAACCGTCGATTGTACTCGCACCTTGGCTTGCCATGGAATTCGTTCACAAACTATTCAAAAACAACAACCTGTGCTGCCGGGAAGGGATTCTCCAGCTCAAAACCAGCGAACCGGCAGGCTAACAAATACCGCCGCAGAGACTATCCGGTTGTCAAGACGTTGTTGTCTTGTCTTCGAAATTTACCAAGAGGACGATTCCATGAATAAGTTCAGAATGGCAACCATCACCTATGCACTTCTCGGCGCTGTCGCAATGTTTCTGATTAGCGCAAGCGTGTTTGCGGAAACCGCGGACGCAGGCGCGGCTTCCTTCGACTCCGAGGAACGCAATGTCGGCGACCGCAAGCTTCACGGCAAGTTCTTCCCGCGACGCCTGCGGGTTCACTGTGATCGTGGTGAGTCTCTGTCTCGGGCACTGCGGCGCGCCCGTGAACACGACACGATACGGTTCTATGGCACCTGCTACGAATCGATCGTCATCAAGACCGACCATCTGACACTGGAAGGAGAAAACGGTGCAACGATCGACGGCAGCCAAACGCCCAGCGAGGCCGTTGTCCTGATCGACGGTGCCCAGGGAGTAAAGCTCCACGATTTCACGGTGCAGAACGGATCGGATCAGGGCATCCTGGCGACCCATCAGTCGCAAGGCGAACTGACGGGCCTGGTCGCGCGGAACAATGGCACTGTCGGTTTATCCGTGGATCGATCACATCTGGAAATTATGGACCTGGCGCTCGACGACAATCGAACCGGCGGAATGGACGCCTACTCCGGCTCCACGGTAGTCGCGAAGGGAAGCCTGACAGCAAACAGTAATGGGGGTGACGGGCTCGCCGTGAACGCCAAGACCTATCTCGAACTCCGTGGCGCGCATGTAACGGCAAGCCAGAACGGCGGCAGTGGCGTCTCAATCATCAACGATTCGCGGTTGCAGATCCTGAGTTTTCCGGAAGCACAGGGCTCAAGTATCAGTGCAGACAACAATGGATTCGCCGGCATCGGCATATTGGGATCGGCGCTTAGTGTTGTCGGGTCACAGTTTTTCGGCAGCGGCGCCAACGTCATCAGTGCATCGAATAACGGCGTATTCGGTTTCTTTGCACCAGCAGGTGCGATTCTGAGTCCACACGCGACAGCCAAGTTTATCGCCGCCGGAAACGGCGTGGGACTGCTGCTTGAAGACGGTGGCAGCGTCCTGATCGTCGGCGGAATTGATATGAGCCAGAACGGCGCCGGCATCTCTGCTCACGGCGCGGGAACGCTCACTATCGTGTCGGTACCACCCAACCCTTCTCGTGTTAATAGCAACCAGATTGACCTCGATCTCGGGTTCGGTACCCGACTGACAAATGACGGCGTCGATTTTACTTCAATCGCCTGTGACGACACGGTGCTAACTCGTGGAGCGGCGTGCCCGTAGGCTGTCGCTCGCCTGAACGTCGTTCATTACACATGCACGTGGCCAGGCGGTGCCGTGACACCGCCTGGCTCTGTGGTGATATTCTGTGCCGGCTCAGTGCAAGCTGAGTCCTGCAAATCGCAGCCGGTCAGCTAGCTACCCATTCTTCCTCAGGGGCGCTACTGACTCGATTCGTCGCCGCTCAGGCTGTCGGTGCGATACTAGGTGCCCGGATTCATCACGGCTGCCTCGAAACAGCTCCTGCTATCAAGCTCCTCCACCGACACGCGGATCTTCAATTCGCTACTCGGACTCCCAGGACAACAATGGGTACTCCGGAAACACGAGCTGAATATCTGCTTCCCCTGCGGACACGCGTCGTTCTGCCTTGTCTCGGAGCTCAAGAATATCGTCGGGGATCGCCATCCTGAAGTCGCGCAACTCATCCCAGCGCGCGTCGAATTCCTCGGGCTCGTTGCCAGCCTTGTATGCCTCCAGCATCGGGCCCACAACGGCGTAGCCGGCGGCCACCCGCTCCGCCAGTTGCTGTTCAAACTCATCGATCTCCGCGTAGAGTTGCTGAAGCTGGGTGGAATCCGTCACGGATTCTGCAACAGAGTCATTCGTCGCCCATTTTTCGAAGTACTGAACAGACTCCGTCATATCGATGCTGTAGGCATTGCTCCAGATGTGGCGCTCCTCGTCATCGACCAAAGCCCCGGTCGACGGGTCGATAATGAGCACCGTTGGCGTTGCATAGAAGTGGGCTACACCGAATCGCTGCAACACGTCCCTGCCCTTGTCGAGAAACCCGACGTCAACGAATACCAGCTCGTAGTGCTGTTGAATCAACTCTGCCAGCGGCGGGCGGTGTAGCCGTGCCGCCAACGCGCGTGAATCATGGCACCAGTTCGCACCCAGAACGACGAGTGCGAGTCGGTTGCCATCGTCAGCACGACCAAGTGCTTGCTGCACATCGGCAAGAGGATCAACAGATGGCTGAAACAGGCGACCATCCGGGTCCGTATCCGCGCCCAGGCACAATACGAGCGAAACCACAAATAGCAGACGAGAATACAAACGTGGCATAGTTCTTCATTTCCCTGGGGCTGAATTGGTGACAACCGTATTGAAACGCATTACCGCTCCACTGACCACCGCCATAGTGCTGTTGTTGCTTCCGGCATTGGCATTAACGGATGAATCAACAACGCTACAGACCATCATGCAGGGTCTGCGCGACAACCTCGTCGAGATTGCGGATGGCTTGCTGACGGACGATCTCGAGCTGGTTGAGCACGGCGCGACCGGCGTTGCGACTCATCCACGCATTCCGCCGGAGCAGGTTCAGCTCGTTGCCCGTGAGCTGGGTGAAGAAATGCCGGCGTTCAAACAGTTCGACATGCGTGTGCATGATCTCGCCCTGGAAATTGCCGCCGCCGCCAGGGCGAGCGACAAGACTGCGGCAATCGGCAGGTTTCAGGGAATGATTGACGGCTGCTTCGGCTGTCATATCGCCTACAAGGATCGCGTTGCGAACGCACTACGAGTTGGCAAGTGAACAGGCTCACCGCTTTTCTTATTGTTTTGTTGCTGCCATTCGTGGCCAGCGCCGACTGGTTCGACGAGATCCGTGATGGCGACGATAAGGAAGCACTCTATCGCACGCTCTACTACATGCCCAAAGGGGGCGACTTGCACAATCACCTTTCGGGCGCGGTATTCGCCGAGTGGTGGTACGAGCTGGCGCTAGCCCAACAGGAACGCGGGTACGAGTACTACACCAAGGTCCGTATCAGCAATTGCCGCGATTTCGGCGGTAACGCATTCACGGCTGCCCCTTATTTCCTGCTATTCCGGAATATCTCGGCGCTCGAGTATGCGCAACTTGACGAGTGTGAGAAGGGCGAGTACAAGCCGCTCCCGGACCTCGACGATCGCGAAAAATCCGCCTGGATGAACAGCATCCGGCTCGACAAGCCCTACGAGGGCCGTGAAGAGTTTTTCCAGACGCACTGGCAGCGACTCAATGCCCTCGGCCGCAATCCCTGGCTTCAGGCGGAAACAATGGTGAAGAACCTGCAGGCCTATGCTGGGGAAGGCGTAGCCTACGTCGAATACCAGATCGCCGCCGGTCCGTATGAGGGTCCGGACGGCGAACTCATCGAGGGCCCGCAGGCAATCAATATCCTGCGCGAGTCACTGGCGCGAAAGGAGGTTCGGGATCTCGGCGTCACCGTGCGTTTCCAGCTCGCCATCCTTCGCTTCCTGCCCAACGCCGAAGACCAGCTACGGCATGTGTACAAACTCGTGCACGATAACCCCGACCTGCTCGTCGCCGTCAACATGGTGGGCCGCGAGGACAACGGCAAGGGCTACCCGGCCCGGTTCCTGCCGGCTCTGCGTGAGCTGCGACAGCAGTACAGCGGCGTTCGACTCTCGATCCACGCCGGTGAGGTGGACGAGCCCAACGAGCACGTGCGGGACACTTTGTTGCTCGGTGCCGATCGCATCGGCCACGGGCTCAACCTGATCTCGGATGAGGACACCATGCTTTTGATGCGGCACGGACCTTACCTCGTCGAGATCAATCTCATCAGCAACCTGTTGCTCAAGTATGTGAACGACTATTCCGAACACCCGTTTCCCGAGTACCTGCGCACCGGGATACCGGTCGCGTTGTCGAGTGACGATCGCGGTATGTGGGAGTCGACGATGACCGATGAGTTCTACGTGGCCGCTACCGAGTTCAGGTTGTCGTGGGAGGAGATCAAGACGCTTGGTCGAAACTCCCTCGAGCATGCTTTCGTTGCGGACGAGAGCAAAGAACGCTTATTACGCGAGTACAACGAACGCATTCGTCGTTTCGAACGCCAGATGCAGCGCCGCGGTATCGAGAATCTCGGCCCCATGCCGGAGACTCGCGGTTTTGTCTGTAATCGTTACGGGCTCTGCGAGTAAGGGACCATGGCCAGGAAGAAGAAGAATCAACCGGTCGAAGCCCGTATCGAGATCAATGGTCTTAACGTTACCGCCGTGTCGAACCAGCACAGCGCCGAAATCGACCGCTTGCTCGAGCAACAGGGTGCAGAGTCCTTCGTGTTTATCCCGTTGGCGAGACTGGGTAAAAGGGGACAACGGCGGTCCGGCAAGCCGGCGGCCATCGCCCGCAAGAAGGCAAAGTTACCGGCGGTCGATTGGTACGACGGCGAAATGCGAAGCCTCGAAGACGACAGTGCCGTACCTGGCGTTCTTGCATTCGATATTCGACGGCGCACCGCCCGTGGGATTGCCGAGGCGGTAGGCGTGAATCAGTTTATGTGGGGTACGTCCGGTGCGCCGGTCGAACCGCACGATACCAAGATATTCGAGGGTGATGGCGACCATTCCTGGAAGTCCGCGCGGGCCCGAGCATTTGCCGGGCTGTCGGACATGGCGGCCTCGGCGCGACATATTGCCACCTTACCGGTGGCGGTCGAGGAATCGCAGACGACAATGGACAAGTTCTGGCAGCTGGTTGCCGTCGTCCTGGGTGCCGCGTTTGCGGGAGGCGCGGTGAAAGCACTTCTTCTTGCTTTGCTGAACTCGGATGAATCGACGTCATGGCTGGCGTCGATGATAAACGTCATATTCTACCCGTTCGTCATCCCGGCAGTTCTCGTCGGCATCTACTTGCGAGTGCTGATGCAAAGAGGCGAGGAGCAGTCACGCGATTTTACGGCCGCGGAAGCGGAGGCAAACTGGGTCAAAGTGGCGCCGCACCTACTCGCCTTGTGGGCCCTTTGCTGGATGGCCATAGTGCTGCTCACCTGGCTGCAGTCTGTTCCAAGCGCTGACCTTGGCTTTCTCGGGCGCACCAGTGGCGTGACGACGTCGTTGATCATCTGCGTATGGATGTTGCTGCCGATCGCCCATTCTCACGACGTCGAGACGCTGTTCAAGTCCGGGTTCGAATCGGGGATTGCTGCGTCGGTGTCTATATTCACGATTAAGCTATCGCTGTACCTGACAAACCTGGCCACTGACGCGCTGCTTGGTGTCCTCACGAGTATGTTGCCATTCGAGATTCCCGAACGGCTACGGGAGTTCATTAGCTCGATCATTAATATCGGCGCAGAGGTGTTTTTTGTGGCTGTGTTGCTGGGTTACGCCTGGTCACGAACGCGGCAGCAGTTTATGCGCTTGTGAGTGCCATAGAGGGGGCCAGGGCATAGCGTCCAGACCTTCGCTCATCAACGTTGCGGTATTGCGCCGTGTTTCTGTAACTCTTCGCCGATCAGATTGGCAAGCTGCTGCGCACCGAAACTTGGCAAGGGTCGGCCATTCACGAAGTAGGTCGGCGTCTTGCTGATTCTCAGAAGTACGGCATCCTTCTTATCCTGTTCCACACGCACCAAGGCTTCAATTGAGTTCATGTCGGCCATCAATTTATCCATGTCCAAACCCACGC
>Ga0265309_10000301_pt1 | contig 18684 bp, 13 predicted proteins | sample Helome_FD_192492 | JGI IMG/M metagenome (GOLD analysis project Ga0265309, IMG submission 192492) | Marine sediment microbial communities from subtidal zone of North Sea - Hel_20160524 (Illumina Assembly) | ecosystem: Environmental > Aquatic > Marine > Subtidal zone > Sediment ...
ACGGTTTTATCTCCTGAATAAGTTGGGTAGCTGGTATCCGGATCGAATCGTTCGGATTGACTGGTCATGATGCTTGTCCTCCTGGGTAGTAAACTCGGTCTCGATTTGTGGGCATGAGCTGTACATCAGAAACTAAACTGACCGCTGAGCTGAAGCCGGTTATCCGTGCCTTTTGCTCCGCTGATGTCTTTACGGCCGCCACTGAGAATTTCGGCGCCAAACATCAACGAAGGATTGGGACGCCAGATCAGATTTACGCTTGCGTAGGCGCTCTTGGCGCCGTCCGTGTCCGGCTGGTTGTCAGAGTTGTCCACGTCAAGAACGGCAACAAGCAACGACGAACTCAAGGTCTCAGTCCAGCCATGCTCAAAGCCTGCGTACCAGGCAAACAGTGGCAGGAGTTCAAGCCTCGATGTAAGCGGGTCGTAGACGCCGTTCGGTGGACCGTCGTTATAGTAAGCACTGGCGCCTTCACCGTAGCTGGCCTCAAACAGGAGGCTGTTGCTGGCAGATAACGCGATTTTGCCGGAGCCCACCACGCCCCAACCGGTCGCAGAGGCTACTTCGTCGTTGTCATCACCAACACGAATGTCGCGCACGATAGCGCCAAGCCGTAAATGACCTTCTCCCAGCGACCAGCGCATCGTGCCAATCAAGTCAGGCAGGCGGGTCAACATCTCAGCGCCTTGAACACCGCCATCACCGGGTTTTTCAAGCGCTATCTGAAAACCGAACTTGTCCGAGACCGTTTTCGACCAACGAACCATCGGCTGGCGGACGGCAATCGCGCTGCCGGGACCTTCGAAGTCCAGGATATCTGGCCAGGCCTCGAGATCGACATACGTTCCCCACGCCTGACCGACAAGCAGGTCACCGCCCCACAGCAAGCCGCCGATTTCAGCATAGGCTTGGCGCAAGCGAAGCTCAGGTGAAGTCGACAGCGCATCACCGAAGAGATCGACGGAAATGAAAGTCTTCACGCTGCCCATCGTTGTCGGCGTTCGCGACTCGAGGGTCAATCGACTGGTGTTGATGCAATAGTTGGTCTGGCCCTCGCTGCCCTGTGCCGGGGTGCCACCATCGGTTGGGATCGTGCCGGTGATGAACTGGCAAGGTGCGCCGATGGCATCGGTGTCGTGAATGACGTCAAGCTGCACAAATCCGCCGAGTGCCATACGGGTGTCGGAGCCAAAAAGGTCGAAAGAACCAGGCCAGGCCGGCTTGGCCTGAGAATCATCAGCGGCGACGGCACTCATCGGAAACCCGGATACGCCTACCAGCAAGAACGCGAGAATCGTGTTGCGTGTTTTTTCACCTGGGAAATTGATCCTCATTACTATCACCGTCAGCCACAGGTATTTTTGTAAGACTGTCCGTCTTTGATAGTGAATGATGGGCCAAGGCACATCGGGAATCCGGCCATTGCGTGCCACGGATGGCTTTTCAACACGCTGCTAGTTCTTCTTGGACGTCAGCCCTCGCGTTACGCTGCCCAGCAGCGGCCCGATGAGTCCGGGCATCAGCGCGTCGACCGGATTGCGGACGAAGCGTTTGACGTCATTCCTCAGATCAACGAGTTCGTTCTCCGCCTTGACAACTTCGTCCTGGAGATCGGCTATTGCGAACTCCCGCATCTCCCTGATCATCTCCAGCTCGGGAGCGGGTTTCAGGGAACCCGCGTACGACACGAGAATTATCGCTATCAGCAGGTCGGTCCCGCCAACGGCGGCGGCGGCCCACGCCTGGCCCCAGTACGGTACCAATGCGAAGAACACGGCGATGCTCAACATGACCAGGCCAAACACCGCGACGATGCCTGCCAGCGCATTGAACTGAATCTTCTGCGTCGTCAGACGCAACTCGTTCTGCCTGATAAGGCGCTCTGATCGCCAGAAGACCTTCAGACTGTGTGAAAAGCGTTCCATAGTTGCTCCTACCTGCGTGACAGCATCTGGCCGATTGCGACACCAATCGCAAACGCGGCCAACAGCGCCACTCTCGGACGCTCTTTCGCGGCCGTTTCGAGTTCCTTGACGAAGGCGTCGATTTGTTCCCCGAAATCATCCACCTTGCTCTCCAGCGCCTCTGTGGCCACTGCCACGTCTTCATCGACAGGGGCCTCCGTTGGGGTGCGGGCGCTCTTTTCGTCAGCTTTCAGCTCGGCAACATCCTGCTGCAGGGCCATAAGCTCGTTTACGTCGCTGTGTTTATTACTCATTCTTGACTGGACCTCCGTGATGTAACGCGTCGGCGAAGACCTGGCTGTAGATCGTAAGCACAGCAAGGAACAACGCGGCCAGCATCGGACCGATGACCAGGCCCGAAGCGCCGAACATCCCGATACCGCCCAACGTTGCGAGCAGTATGAGCAGATCAGGCATCTCGGTATCGCGACCCACGAGCATTGGGCGCAGAACATTGTCGATGGTGCCGACAACACCGGCGCACCAGGCGAACAGGCCAACCGCCGCCGCCGTGTGTCCCGTTGCGAACAGGTAGATCGTCGCCGGTAGCCATACCAGCGTCGCACCGATTCCGGGAATGACAGATAGCACTGCCATAACAGCGCCCCAGAAGACGGCCGACTCGATACCCGCGACGGCAAAACCCAGTCCTCCCAGCGCACCCTGGATGACACCGATAATCATCGTTCCTTTTATCGTTGCGCGGCTTACTGACAGACTGACGTTCAGCAAACGACGTTTATCCGATTCCTCCATCGGGATGTAACCGAGAATCGTACTTACCAGGGCCGGACCGCTGACCAGGAAGAAGAACATCGAGTACAGCATGATGAACAGGCTGAGGAAGAAGCTGAATGCACCCTCGGTCAGCCGCTTAAGGCCCTCAGCGAGGTAGGCACCGATACTGCCGGCCAACTCCGCTAACTTGGCGCTGATCTCTTTGGAATAAGGTCCCATTGCCGTCTGCAGCCATTCCCAGCCCGCCGGGACGCCCTGATCCTGCGCAGCCTCACCGAACTGGCTTTCAATCCACGGTTTCGCCCCTTCGGCTACGCTAATCGCCTGATCGGCAATGACACCGAGCAACAGCACCGCGGGTACGACAATGGCAAGCAGGACGATAGAGACCGTGAGTAGCGACGCGAGTGTCGCGCGGCCGCCGAACGCTGACCTCACGCGCAGGAAGAAGGGGTAGACGATTCCCGATAAAACGGCCGCCATGATGAGCGCCTCGAAGAACCCTGCCAGCATTGCAAGAAACGCGATCGCATACGCGATCGTCATTGCCAACACGAAGTTCTTGCGGAATCGGTCTGCGCCGATGTCCTGATGGCTCATTGTTTTCCTCCCTGCTGTGACATTTCCGACTCCAGCTGTAAATGCTGGAGCTGTAAATGCTCGAGCCAGAATAGGGTTTGGGGGAGTGACGTTCTGGCCATTTCATGCCGGGTGATTGGTGCCGGGGTGATTGGTGCCGGGCACCGACTTATAACTTTATCTCAACAAGTTATGAGGTGGTGCCCGGCACCAAACCGTGTGGTTGGAGGCCGATATTGAGTTTTCGGGCGCGCGTGAAGGCGACAGTGGCACCAAACAGGAAGATGGCGGCGGCGTAGTTGACCCAAAGCATCAGCACCAGAATGCTGCCTGCGGCATCGTACAAATTCGCTGTATCACTGTTGCCGATGATCAGCGAGATCAGGGCTTTGCCCTCAAGGTACAGAAACGCTGTCAGCAACGCGCCGAACCCGGTATCGCGCCATCTCAATCGCACGTCGGGCAGATAACGAAAATACAGTGCGAACAGAATCGTCGTTGCACAGAGAGTCAGGAGATACGCGTCAACAACCGCCACATAGTCGGCCAGCGGGCCGAAAAAACCGGCCAGGTAATTGTCTACTGTGGCTATCAAGGCATCCAGCATTAGAAAAACAACCATCAGGAACGAGACAACGCCCAACAGAGCGATAGCGATGATCCGGATGCGTACCAACCTCCAGATGCTGAGGCCCAGTGAAGCCGGGGTTTTGACCTGGGCAAGGCGGTTTAGTGCGTTTCGCATCACGTCGTAGACCGTCGTCGCGAAGTAGAACAACACCAGGAGCGCTAAGGCACCTGCCCACCAGGTTGGCTCATGGATTTCGAGTTTCTCCAGCGTGGCCATGATTTGTTGCGCGCCGTCCTCGCCAACCAAAGATCCGAGCTCGGCGAAGATCGCACTGCCGACAGCGACCTCTCCATAGAATATGGCGGCGACCCAAAGGACAATCAGTAACATCGATGGCAGCGAAAAGATCATATTGTATGAGAGCGCCGCGGCGTGTGTGAGCATGTCTTCCTCGAGGAAGCTGTCAAAGGATTCCTTGAGTACTTCCCAGTAGAAGATCAGGGTCTTTTTCATGTCTACGTCACGCTGTTCCTTGCAACAACCAGCCGAGCATCAGGATGCCCACCGCCGTTACCCAACTGCCAGCAAGGAGACGACGCCCGCACCAGTGGCGGCAAGTGCCGAGCAGGTCGCCGGGCGACAACAGCAGATGCAGCATGCCGATGCCGGCTTTCGGCCACCAACAATCGTTCGACACGGTTGCTGCCAATCATTTTTCATACTGACCACGTGCCATCCTCCGGATTCGGCCGCATCAAGTGACGCGTTATCCGGTTCAGCATAGGCAAACTCGCGTACCTCGTCGTCGTGATTTATCAGAAGTTGGAAGTTCGGCAACTCACTCGTTTGGCTATATGTGAGTTGACCAATATCTCCTCCCGTACGAACATTTCCGCCAACAAAAATCGGGATGCGCCCGATGCGCAACTTGATACCTACCGGCTTGGTCAGAGCATCATGCAGGAACATGTTCTTCGCACCTTTAACGATCTTCCATTCGCCATCGACTTGCTCGAATGAGTCAATCGCGAAGGATCCAATCACATTCTCTGGAACAATGCCGTAGGTATCCATCGCGATAACTCTCATAAGGTCGACTCCACCACCCGAACTGAGGTAGGTCTTGAATCCGTTAGTGCGAAGATACGCCAACAGCTCCAGCATCGGCTGATACGCTGTTCGATTGTACATTTGTTTGAATTTCGGATGCTGTTCGGTGTTGAAGAACTCACGTACCGACTCGTTGAACTCTTGTAACGTCATCCCAGCATGAGCCGCCAAAAGCAGTCAGAGAAGCGCCCTCACTTCCCGTGAGAACGTCACCACCGGGTTCCGTCAGCGTCGCGTCAACAGACACGTCTGCCCGGCCATATATACCAGCCATATTGAGCGTCGCCTGCCCTCCCCAGACCGGATTCGTGAATACATAGGTTGGGACGAACAGAAGCAGGTCTGAAGTAACGTCGAGACCCAGGGTGATCCTGCCGTCGTCGACGAATTCAACGCTACCACCAGCATCCGCTGACGCGTGATAGTAAATCAGCGGCAAGGACCAGCCGGGATCGCCTGGCGACGCGTTCAGACTTCCGAATTGACCCGGCAGCCAGAAGCTCGTGCCGCCTTCGTCGGCTTGTGCCGACAGCATCCCAACACCACACGACAGCATTAGCACCAATATCCTCGCCGACGTTCTTGCTTTTACCAGTTTCATGTTTTGCTCTTGTTTTGCCGCAGGAGAAGGTCAATCGACCTTCTCCTGGCGCATAGTGGCTACTTCACCAGCTCGATCTCACCCGGCTTCCAGGTCTGGTCAATCCAGGGCTGTTCTGGTCCATAGATACGCAGGGCAATGAACCAGCTCTTTCCTGGAATGGTTTGCAGCCAGTTGCCTTCCATGCCTTTCGGGGCCGTCGGAGAAAAGTTTATTTCCATTGATCCGTCAGCATTGATCTTGATGCCCTCATCCTGGCTTTGACACTAAGTGAGTGCTTGGATTGGTGTTCAATTTTTCTCCTTTCGGGTCAGCTAGTCGACCCGCACAACGTCATTGAGTTTGAACGTCTTGTTATAAAACGTCTCTTCAGGGCCGTAGAAGCGAAACATCGCATAAGGTTTCTTGCCAGAGGTGGGGATCCAGTTCGCCTCCAGACCCTTCGGTGCCTTGGGTCCGAAATAGAGGGTCACGCCACCGTCGGCATTCTTCGTCATCTTGCCGGTATCACGCGAGGACAATCCAGGGCGCTCTTCTGGAGAGTAGATAAAGCTATACGTGTCTCGGTCGTATATCGTCAATGACCAGAATTGCTTAACGGGCACATCCTTGGGTACTGTCAGAGAGTAGGTCGCGCCTGCTTCAAACAGTTCTCCGTCACCATCGTGCATCGTAGCGATATACATGGTCGCCGGTTCCGCCGCGACCTGGCGTGGGAAGTAGATCGCCGAGAACCAGGGTCTTACGGCTCTCATGTCATAGTCGACCAGCGAATCCGTTTCCCAGGTGAAGCCCATGTTCTCATCGTGGTAAAAGATGTTGCGCCATTTGCGATCGTCCCACCACGCCTCATTGGGCAGTTCCTCAGCGAAAGTCGCCTGCATGTAGTGATAAGCATCCACAACGGCCTTGCGATAAATCGCCTTCGTCTTCTCATCGGGATTGTAGGGCTTTCCCTTCTCGATCCCGATGTTTTTGAGAAGACCCATCATCGCCTTGTCTCGTGGCATGGTGTTCTCGACGTTGATGATGTCATGCAGATCCTCGAACCAGCGCTCGTCGTAGCGCGCCAGCGTCGGCCAGCGCTCATTCAGTGGATCGATGAATTTCGTTGGTGCCGGATTAGGCAGCTCCGACATGTTGTAGACGGCGACCTTGCTGGCAAGCTCATTTAGATCCTTCTGCGTACCCGTTGGAGACGGTACGTTTCGGAACGCAAAATCGATGCGGAAACTTGGGCTTTTAACTTCCGTGAATCCCGCGGGAACGTCACCCGACCAACCGGGAGGGGTAACAAGCAGCTTGGCCCCTTTTCCCTTGTCGATGCCAATAGGGCCAATATCGACAAAGGTCTGATACCAGTGATCCGCTATTTGCCCGAACAGGCCAGCCTTGTCGTTCGCCGGTGGGACATCGACTACAACTGGACCATTGCTGAGGTCCATCGTGCAGTTAACGTACGGCGAAACGTTGTTCGGCGTTAATGCCTCGAAATACGGCTTCACGCCTGCCGACCACGCCAGCACGACGTTGTTATCGCCGCCGATCGCCATTGTGCCGCGCCGCAAGCCGAGCTTGTTGACCATCGGCACGGACCACAGAACGGCTTCGAAAGCGCGCTGGTATTTGACCTGATCCCTGAAGGACTCGAAATCGGTGAAAGATGGCTTCGTGTCTGCTGGGGGTTGCCCCCCGACCGGGTCGGTAGGCAGTTCCGCTGCGAACGACGACACTGCAAATGTACAGGCAACGATTGCAATAATATGTTGCTTCATATTCATTCCCATCTTCCTTTCGGTAGTTTGATAATTGCGGTGCCGAATTGCGGTGCCGCGAATTGCGGTGCCGGGCACCGACATATAGCTTTTTTATGTCTTCGTGCCCGGCGCCACGACACCCAATCGTTGTTATTTCACCAGCTCGATCTCACCCGGCTTCCAGGTCTGGTCAATCCAGGGCTGTTCTGGTCCATAGATACGCAGGGCAATGAACCAGCTCTTTCCTGGAATGGTCTGCAGCCAGTTGCCTTCCATGCCTTTCGGGGCTGTGGGAGAAAAGTAAATATCCATCGAGCCGTCGGGATTGGTTTTAATGCCTTCATCCTGGCTGCCCTTGGTTGGGAACGGCTGATCGGTCTGCAGCTGGGAACGGGTCTGGGTGTCATACATGGTGATGGCCCAGAAATCCTTGGCTGGCGGATTCGGTGGCACGTGTAATTTGTAGGTCTTGGAACCGTCAAATATGTCGCCATTCGAATCGAGCATGGCCATGGAGTAGTCGGAGCCTTTTCCAGCAACCGTCATGGCCATTGCTGGAGACACGCAGATATAGCCGAAGTGGAAGAGCGCTCGCGGCTCCAGGCGATAGGCACCGTTGCGGGTGAAGGTGGTGTCTTTGTCGGCATAAGCCGTCACCCAGGCGTCACTATCCGTATAGGTTAAATTGCCGGGGTCACGCGGGAAATAGCTGATCGCGCGGGCAGCAGCATTAGCAATCTCAGCCGCATCCATCAAAATCTTCTTCATCCGTGCATCTGGATTGAAGGGCTTGCCTTTTTCAATACCGATCGCGGCCATCATGCCTTTGGCTTCCGGCCCGAGATAGTCTTCCGGCTCGGTCTGGATCAGGGCATGAAGTTTTTCAAATGCGCTGAAATCATTCGGAAGAATCACATGCATTTCCTTGCCAGACACATTGACAAATTTCGTGGCCGGAGGATTGGCTTTTGTGGACAGGGGATAGACCTTCAGCGTATCGCGGATATTCTTGGAAGCGGCTGGAATGGCTTTTGCAAGCGGCATGCTCTTGTCGAGATAGCCGCGCATGAAGAGCCAAACGCCATTGGTTTTGGATGGAACGACAAAGTACCCTTTTGGAATATCACCCTTGTAACCAGGAGGTAGCACCAGAAACTTGCCACCTTTGCCTTTGTCCGGTCCCGCGACCCCCAGATCCGTCATGTACTGGAAAGCCATGTCATCCAGAATGCCGAGCATTCCCGGTGGCAGATCGATAACTGTCGGACCGTCCTTGTGAAGGTCCAGAAAGCCGACTGCATACATGGTGGAGGTGTTGCCGGTCAGCAGAACCGACGTGGAATCCATCAGGCTATCCCAGATGCAGATCTCATTGCTGGCAACACAGCCGGCTGCAGCCTGCCCCTCTCTCAATGCGTTAACAGACAGCGCCGGAATAGAGTTTATATAGACATTCACCGCCCGCGAGCCGTCGAGGTAGTCGTAGACCGATTCGACAGTCTCCGCAGTCGGCACACCGTCAAAATAGTTGAGGGTACCAATCGAAGTTTTTACTTTGTCCGGAGCCATGATCGACTTGGGGATATCAGTGGTCATTTTCATTTTCGGCGGCTCTGCCGCGATCGCGGAGAGACTGGTCGCCGCAAGTGTGGCGATGGCCAGAGCGATAAGTGATTTCGTTTTCATAATATTCTCCATCTTCGATTTAGTGGGGCGAGTACTGACCCGCCCCACCGTTTATTCAACATTTGCTGGTCACTCGACCAGTTCGATCTCACTTATTTTCCATTCCTGGTCGTACCAAACCTGGGTTGGGCCATAAATTCTCCAAAGTACGTGCCAGCCTTTACCTGGTATGGTTTGCAGCCAGTTCACGTTGCCTTCCGGTTTTTCAGGACTAAAATAAATGTCAAATGAACCGTCCTCATTTTGAATGACGGCCTTGTCCTTACTGGTTACGCCCGGGAATGGCTGGTCGGTCTGCAATATCGACCGTGTTTGCATATCATAAATCGTTACATCCCAAAAATTTGCTGCAGGAACGTCGGGCAGGATGTGCAGTTTGTAGGTTTTGCTTCCATCGAATCGTCGACCTTCCGAGTCACGAAGCCCTTCTAAATATTGAGAGCCCTGGCCTACCGGAGGCTTCACCATAGCGGGTGTAATTCCTGTGGCATAAAAATGGAAACGCTCACGCTCATTAATTAGTCGAACGCCATCACGCAGGAACTCATAACTTCCGCCAGCGAAACCGGGCTCCCAAGTTTTACTGCCGGGATATGCGGCAAAACTATCATCACGGGCATTCCACTGGATAACTCGCTGTGTAGCGTTACCCACCTTTGCGGCATCATCCAAGATTGCTTTCATGCGTGCATCAGGTGCAAAAGGTTTTCCCTTTTCAATTCCAATTGAAGCAAGTATTCCCAATATTTCCGGACTAAAAGCCGAATTAGGTTCTTCCTGAACCACTTGATTGACTTCGGCAAAAAATTCACCATTCGAAGCATGAAGGGTGTTGATAAACTTGCCATTCAAATTCACCCAGTTAACTTCTTTTGGCTCGTCCCCTAATGGGTAAATACGGAAATGCTCTTTCATGTTTTTAACCACAGGTTTCGCGTTGAAATCGGTCATGAAACCGCGCATGGCCAGCCAATGGCCATAGGTTTTGGATTGCTTAACGAAGTATCCCTCGGGGATATCACCCTTATAATCAGGTGGTAGAAGAAGATACTTACCGCCTTTGCCTTTATCATCTCCCGCATTACCAATATCGGTAAGATATCTGAACCAGAAATCATCGACGATTCCAAGCACATTGGGTGGCGTCTCCATTACCATGGGGCCATCTTTCAGATCGATCCACATAAAGCTATAAACCACTGTCGTATTACCGGTTAGCAGTAAACCTCTAGGATCCAGGCGACCTTCCCAGATAATCATGGTTTCATTGTCCGGCCCAAAATCACGAATACCTTGGCGGAACCCTACCAGCGAAGCTGCAGGTGTCGTCATGATCATTGCTTCAACGGCGCGGACAAAATCCAGGTTATCCCAGACCTTTTGGGCTGTTTCATCAGTAGGAAAGCCATCGTTGAATTCCAGTGTGCCAATGCTTGTTTCCATCTTGTCTGGAGTAATTACATTCGCTGGAATATCCGTGGTATACGCCATTTTCGGAGGTGTAACCTTCGCGGCGGAAGGCGCCGCCTTAGCGGCGGGAGGTGCCGCGGCGGCCGCGTCATTACCGGAGGGGGGAGAAGCCGGTTGCCCGCAACCGCCAACGGCGATCATGCTCATTGCCGCGAGTGCGGCGAAGATCTTGTTGTTCATGTCTAACTCCAACTGTGGATGCTGGAGATAGATTAGGGCTTAGACTTGGGACGTTCCGGCCACTTCGCGCCACCGGGCCGAGATTTCGGGCGTCGGGACAACTGTTTGGTGCCGGGCACCGACTTATAACTTTATCTCAACAAGTTATGAGGTGGTGCCCGGCACCAAAACAGGCACCAAAACATACTGCGGGAGGCAATCCCTTGCCTCCCGCAGGTTGGTATCAAATTGACAGTCGTTTGCTACTTCACAAGCTCCAGCTCACTCGGACGCCAGGTCTTATCCAACCAGGGCTCAAGCTGCCCATACATGCGCAGGATGATGAACCAGCTCTTGCCGGGGATGGTCTGGATCCAGTTCTTATCCTCCATCGCTTTGGGGGAGAAGTAGATGTCGATAGAGCCGTCTGCGTTTTTCTTGATGCTCCCGTCCAGGCTGCCAAGGCCGGCAGCGGGCTGGTCAGTCTGCATCATGGAACGGGTCTGGGTATCGTAGATAGTCACTGACCAGTTGTCTTTTACAGGGACATTGGGCGGCAGGTGCAGCTTGTAGGTCTTGGCACCATCCAGGGGCTGGTGTTTAGAGTCCATTCCGGCGATGCCGTAGTCAGAACCAACACCTGGTTTAATCCCGGCCATGGCAGGCGTGACGACCACGGCGTTATAGTGCATCCACAGGCGTGCGTCGTAGCGACGGGCGCCGTCTTTCAGGAAGAAGGCATTCCTTTCCGGGAAGGCCATCACCCACTCGCTATCCGGACCGTACATACGCTGTCCCGGATCACGCGGGAACACTGTGTTGGCGCGGGCGTAGGCATTGCCTATAGCAACAGCATCGTTGAGGATTTTCTTCATCCGGGCATCCGGCTTAAAGGGCTTGCCCTTGACGATACCGATGGCCGCAATCAGACCACGGGTTTCGGGTTCGATGAAGCTGATCGGCTCCCTCTGCACAATTTCGTTTACCCGCTCAAAGTAGCTGAAGTCGTTCGGCGGAATCGTGTTGTAGTACTTTCCGGTCATATTGGTAAATTCGGTCTTAGGCGGATTATCCTTCTTCGACAATGGGTAAACCCTGAGATTGTTCACGATATTGTCGGCTGCCTTCTTGACGTTGGCGGGGTCCTGAACACTGCCACGCACATAACCGCGCATGAAGTTCCAGACCACATTGCTGGTGGACTTGACGACGTGATAGCCCTCTGGAACATCACCCTTGTAGCCGGGAGGAAGAACCAGGTACTTGCCGCCCTTGCCCTTGTCCGGACCGGCCGCACCAAAGTCGCTCAGGTAGCGCATGTAACCATCGTCGAATACACCCAACACATCGGGCGGGACCTCAACTACGGTCGGACCATCTTTATCCAGGTGCAGAAAACCCCATGTATAGAGGGAGGTATTGTTGTAGGTCAGCACCAGTGCCTTGGAGTCTCCCAGCTGCTCCCAGCTCAGGATCTGGTTGCTGGCAGTTGCCCCCATATCGAGGTTACCCTGCAGCAAACTGTAGGTAGAGACTGCCGGTATCATATCAACGTAAACCTGCACCGCCCGTGCCCGGTCCATGTAGTCATAGACGACATCTGTTGTGTCACCTATGGGAATACCATCGAAGAACTTCAGGGTGCCAATCGACGTCTCGACCTTGTCCGGCGTGGTGATGCTCTGCGGAATCGGTGTAGTCATTTTCATCGCAGGCTTTTGTGTGATCATTTTCACATCGGGTGCTGCAGCCCAGGAGACGGTCACCAGGCTGGATGCGAGCACGGCAGTCGATGTTAGTGTGAGTAAAAGCTTGTAGTTCATGGTAATCACCTTTTCATAAAATATGTTCAAGGGGTCAGAGCCGAATGGCACTTACATAAGAACCCTGCCACGGAAACACACGGAAGGACACGGAACCGTTTCCGTTCAGACAATTTATTTTTCCATGTTTTTCCGTGTGCTTCCGTGGCCAATTGTACTTCATATTATTGATGAAACTGCTTTAGTAAGCACCTTTCGGGTCAAAGCCCTTTAGGTATTCTGGTAGTGAATAAATCAGACCACACGCAGGAGTGCTTAACGGACCGTTACTTGATTCGCTCGAAATCATTCAGCACCCAGGTCTTTTCGATATAGCCCTCAAGTGGACCGTAAAAACGGAATACCACGAAGAAACCTTTATCCGGATCGGTCTTGACCCAGTTGTTCTCATGGCCCACAGGCGCTTTCGGTCCGAAATAAATATCGACTGAGCCATCGTCATTCACCTCGGGTTCTCTGGTACTGCTGACGGTGATGTTTCCGCCTGAGTCGAGCAGACTGCGGCTGAGCGCGTCATAGGCGGTAACCGCCCAGAAACGTTTCACCGGTGGATTGGCCGGTACCCGCAGGCGGTATTGCTTGTCGCCCAAAAGGTAGTCGCCTTTCTTATCCCTGAACGCAGTAAGGTAGGCCGTGCCCACTCCCGGAGTGGTGGAGAGAAGATTTGGTGAAACGCAAATGGCCTGGTAATGCCAGAGGGTCCGGGCATCGATATCGTTGTGACCATCGAGCGAGAACTCGGTATTGCGAATGAACATCTTTTCCCAGTGGCGGTTCGGCCAATAGTTGATCTCCGGATCCCTGGAGGCATATACAATGGCCCGTGACATGGCAACGCCCTGTTTCGCAGCCTGATCAAAAATATCCTGCATGCGTTTATCCGGATTAAAGGGCTTGCCCTTCTCAATCCCCAGGGTGGCCAGGCGGCCCAACAGCTCCGGGCTAAACAACTCGGTGGGTTCGTATTGGATGATCTCGTTGAGCATGGTAAATGCAGAGCCGTCTTCCGGCGGCAATGTATTAGCACCCATTTTGGAGGTATTGACGGCTTTATGTGTTCGAGGCCCGGTAGCCAGAGGATACACTTTGAGACGCTCCTTGAACCAGCGCACGGCCTGATCGCCGTTGCCCACTTCGCCAAAGCCTCGCATCATTGCCCAGATACGATACCCTGGTGATTTAAATATGTGATAACCGCCAGGTATTTTGCCCTTGTGTCCAGGCGGTACAAACAGGTACTTACCGCCCTTACCCTTGTCAGGCCCTGTCGGACCAAAATCGGTGAGATATTTGAAAGCCGCATCGTTTGCGTTGCCATACATGCCTGGTGGAATCTCGACCACTGTAGGGCCGTCCACTTTAAGATCAATGGAAGCAAAGGCATACACTGTTACATCATTACCAGTCAGATAATTCTCACTGGGATACATGAAATCAGCCATTACGCCTACATCCGAAGATGTCTCGAATCCAAAGTCGCGAACTTGTGACTTGACGATGCCGTAAAGTGACAGCGCTGGAAAGAAATCCATGTAAGCCTGCGTGGCGCGCTGCAAATCCAGTTCATCATAGATTTTTTTTACTGAGCCTTCTGCAGGGAAGGCACCACCTTCAAATTTCAATTTACCGAAATTAGTTTTGATCACATCCGGTGCCGGTTTAAAATTTTTCGAGGTCTGCTTGGCTCCGGCCGTTTTGAACAGATTTCGGGTTTCATCGGAAGTCTCGGCCTGGACCGAAGCGGCTACGCTGATAGTCACCAGCCCAGCCAGGGTCAGATTGATTAGTGGTTTCATTTTCATGTCGATTACCTTTTCAGCCTGATATGTACTCTCTTTGAGGAAGGCGGCCAGTTTCCCGGCCGCCATCGAGTCACGACTATTTCACCAGCTCAATCTCACCCGGCTTCCAGCTCTGGTCAATCCAGGGCTGTTCGGGTCCATAGATACGCAGGGCAATGAACCAGCTTTTACCAGGAATGGTCTGCAGCCAGTTGCCTTCCATGCCTTTCGGGGCTGTTGGAGAAAAGTAAATATCCATCGAGCCGTCGGGATTGGTTTTAATGCCTTTATCCTGACTTCCAAGGGTTGGGAACTGCTGATCGGTCTGCAGCTGTGAACGGGTCTGAGTGTCATACATGGTGATGGCCCAGAAATCCTTGGCTGGCGGATTCGGCGGTACGTGTAGTTTATAGGTCCTGGAACCGTCAAATATGTCGCCATTCGAATCGAGCATTCCCATGGAATAGTCAGAGCCTTTTCCAGCAACGGTCATGGCCATGGCAGGGGAAACACAAATGTAGCCGAAGTGGAAGAGCGCTCGCGGATCCAGGCGATAAGCGCCGTCACGGGTGAAGGTGGTGTCCTTGTCGGCATAAGCCGTCACCCAGGCGTCACTATCCTTAAAGGTTAAATTGCCGGGGTCACGCGGGAAATAGCTGATCGCGCGGGCAGCACCATTGGCAATCTCAGCCGCATCAATCAAAATCTTCTTCATCCGTGCATCTGGATTAAAGGGCTTGCCTTTTTCGATACCGATAGCCGCCATCATGCCTTTGGCTTCTGGCCCGAGGTAGTCTTCCGGCTCGGTCTGAATCAGGGCATGAAGTTTTTCAAATGCCGAGTAATCATTTGGAAGAATTACATGCATTTCCTTGCCAGAGACATTGGTAAATTCCATGGCCGGAGGGTTGGCTTTGGTGGAAAGGGGGTAGACCTTTAAAGTATCACGGATATTTTTCGAAGCTGCTGGAATGGCTTCTGCAAGCGGCATGCTCTTGTCGAGATAACCGCGCATGAAGACCCATACACCGCTGGTTTTGGAAGGAACGACAAAATATCCTTTTGGAATATCACCCTTGTAACCTGGAGGCAGGACGAGGTACTTGCCGCCTTTGCCCTTGTCAGGGCCCGCGACGCCGAGGTCAACCATGTACTGGAAAGCCATGTCATCCAGAATGCCGAGCATGCCGGGTGGTAGGTCGATAACTGTCGGACCGTCCTTGACAAGGTCCAGAAAGCCGACCGCATACATAGTGGAGGTGTTGCCGGTCAGCAGAACCGTGGTGGAATCCATCAGGCTATCCCAGATGCAGATCTCATTGCTCGCAACACAGCCAGCTGCAGCCTGCCCCTCTCTCAATGCATTGACAGAAAGAGCCGGAATAGAGTTTATATAGACATTCACCGCCCGCGAGCGGTCGAGGTAGTCGTACACCGTTTCGACAGTCTTCGCAGTCGGCACGCCGTCAAAGTACTTAAGCGTACCGATAGACGTTTTCACCTTGTTCGGTGCGGTAACCGATGCCGGAATGTCAGTGGTCATTTTCATTTTAGGCGGTTGTGCAGCAAAGGCTGTTGCCATGCTGCCTGCCATTACACCGGCAGCGACCAGGATGGTTAATAACTTTCTTTTCATGGTAGAGTCTCCGTTTTCTATTTGGCGAGGCGAGTTCTAACCCGCCCCGCAGTTTATTTAATCTTGAGCGAATTATTTCAGCAACTCAATTTCGCTCGGCCGCCAGGTCTTATCAATCAATGGCTATACGGCGGCACCTTGTAATTCTTCCCGGGCTTATAACGATCGAACATGTTAAAGGCTTCGGTGGTCTTTCCCGCATCACCCTTGGCGAGCTTAACCTTGCCCGAGTCGATAGCGCTCTTCAGATCGACGGTGCTCAAATACAGTTCGCTCCAGGTATCTGAGTCGAGCTGGAGCACCGCATCCGATTTGCGGTAGTATTCGGATGGTACCGGGATAAACTCGGCGATACCCCTGCGCGCATGCAGGCCAACGGTCTGGTTGTCCTTGTCGGTAAACACAAACTCCATAACTAGGTCTGTGTTCTCGCTCTTTTTAGGATCAATGCGCACGCGGAAATAATCCACAAAGGTTCCCGGCCTAGCCGCGATGAGCTTGGGCTGGGGGGGGATGAGCCGCGGAATTTCGACCTTACCCTCCAGAGCACGCGCTTCGGATAGTAGAAATGCCCTGGGGATCGATCCCATGGCCCGATAACCCATCTGTCGTAACAGATCGGCCTTGAGTTGGCGTACTTCCTTATCCATGGGGTCCAGCAGATAGACGTATTGAACGAGTTGAGTCCCCCAGACGAACTCCTTTTTTTCAAGTGCCGTACGAGCTTCCGTCAATACCTTTGATTTGCCTCCCATGATTTTCACCATTCGTTCGGCTTCCTCTTTGGGAGCCACTTTAAAAATCTTCGTGACATCCCCATCGAACCATCCTACGGCATAATTAAATATTGCCTCGGGAAAGTGGACTGTCTCACCATATATCTCAGTGTTTTCCGCCATCTCATCCAGGTGTTTTGGAAAATAGATAAAGTTACGCAGGTCATTCGGCCCCAGGCCATAGAGAATGCCACGCAGAGTTTGATCGTAGGTCAAGGTAAAATGGTCCATGTAGCCAGTGAGCGTCTTCATCACATTGTCTTTGCCGACGATGGCAGGCGCATGGGTGTTCAGGACGACCTCGGGCTGAAGGTCGCGAATCATCTTGAGCGCATCGCGCCAGATCAACGGATCTCGATAGACAACCCCGCGCAAACTGTAGATGTTGGGCCTGCCTGGAAAGACGAAGTTGTTCAGGACGACCCCCTTTTCGGGGAGCCAGACCGTCAGGTTGTGGTCATCGGAGAGCCCTTTGGTAAAAAACTGTACTTTGTGCCCGAGCAGGTTGAGGGTTTCCTCGTTTTCAACGGTCTTGTTGACGGGCAGGAAAGCAATGGGCCTTCCCAACTGGAGCTTGGCCTGCAGGGAGGCATCCGGGCCCTCTTCGGGCATGTAGTTGCTGAACTGGATGAGTGCCCGCGCACTAAGGATGGGGCCAATCTCGGGAATGGCCGATGGAGCGCCGCCGCCACTGAGATTATTCTGTACTGTCTCATTGAGCTTCGGGTGCCCGATGATGACCACGTCATCAGGATTGTCCACAAACACGCCGCCACCCAGGGCATAGTGTGAATGGCTGTACATGATCACCTTGACCGGCTTCTTGCTGATCTTTTCGCGAATGGCATCGTAAATATGCTTGGCTTCCTCTTTCGTGTCGCCTACGTCATAGACAATTAAGCCATCATCGCCCTCGATGACGATGGTATTTGCAATCGAATAGCCGCCTACCACCCATACCCCATCCACGATCTCCTTAACGGTCTTCTCGGTGTACCAGTTCTTAGGGTAGGCCTCGATTAACTTGGCGTTTACGATGGCACCATTGTGCGCCGTCGCCAGTTCGACCGGCCCTCCCATATAGCGTGATGGCGCTTCTGCCGAGACGGTGGTTACGCTGGCAAGAACAGCCAACGTCAGCAAGGTCATCAGGGTTTTGTAAGCTTGTTTTGTTCTCATTTGCTTATCCTCTTTATTCGACGGTGTTAGACCGTAAATAGCTAGTTTTTACTACCAGCTAATAGCTTTCCTTTATTTCACCAGTTCAAAATCACCGGGTTTCCAGGTCTTATCAAACCAGGGTTGTAGCGGGCTGTATAACCTCAACAATACGTGAAATCCCTTGTTTGGCATGGTCTGCACCCAATTACCCTCTTTTCCCTTAGGTGGTTTAGGCGCGAAATAAACCGTATATGAACCATCTGCATTGGCTTTAAGGCCTTTCGCCATACTGTCTAGTCCGCCGGTTTTTTGATCGGTTTCCAGAATAGAACGAGTTTGAACGTCATAAACCATAAATGACCAAAAGGCTTTCGCCGGCACTGGAGCAGGAAGCGTCACCGAATAGGTGTTGCTGCCACTGAGCATTTTACCGGTCGCATCGGTTGCTGCGATCTCATAAACAGAGCCGGAACCAGGTTTCGGGGAGACCATAAAGGGAGTGACGCCCGTTGCGAAGTAGAGAAATCCAATACGACGATCGAGCATCCGGGCGCCATTTTTATCCAGGAAGGCAGAACTCCCATCAGCCAGGGGGGAGAACCACTGGCGGTCAGGGTAAAAATATTCTGTTTTGTCGCGGGGCTTAAACATGACTGCGCGCGAAGCTGCATTTCCGATAGAAGCAGCTTCAGTCAGGATTTTCTTCATTCTCGCGTCAGGAGTGAAGGGCTTGCCTTTACTGATTCCTAGCTCGGCAGCCAAACCCAGCATTTCAGGATCACCTGAATTAGCCGGTTCATACTGAATCACTTCATTGAGTTCATCGTAAATAGAGGCATTGCCTGCATGAATCGTGTTATATTTTTTGCCCG
>Ga0265309_10000306_pt1 | contig 18520 bp, 11 predicted proteins | sample Helome_FD_192492 | JGI IMG/M metagenome (GOLD analysis project Ga0265309, IMG submission 192492) | Marine sediment microbial communities from subtidal zone of North Sea - Hel_20160524 (Illumina Assembly) | ecosystem: Environmental > Aquatic > Marine > Subtidal zone > Sediment ...
TGTTCGACCTGGGCACGCTCGGCAACCGGCCGGGTAATCGCTTCAACATCCCGAACACGTCGCTCGATTCCGAGCGCGTGACGCAGCTCGACATCGGAGTTCGGCATCGCGGCGACCGCGCCAGCCTCGACGTAATGCTGTATGCACTGCAGTACGACGACCGCATCACCTCGGTCGGCACGGGCGACACGACACCGGATGGCCGCGATGTCGTTCAAGCCGTCAACGCAGCCGAATCGACGATACGCGGTGTCGAGGCAGGTATCGATTACGAGCTGAGCGACCATCTCGATCTGCGCGGCGTGCTCAACTACACCTGGGGCGAGCAGGAAATCCAGGGCGGCGACGATGAACCGGCCGATCGCATTCCGCCGTTGAACGGCAGCGTTATGCTCACCTATGACACTGGTGGGAATTATCGCCTACAAAGCTGGATTCGATTTGCCGATGAGCAGGACCGACTGAGCGCCAGGGATGTCCGGGACAGCCGCATCGATCCCGAAGGCACCGACGGATGGATAGTGCTCGGCGCACGCCTCAATTGGCAGCCCGATGAGAACTGGCTACTGTCGCTGGGACTCGACAACGTGTTCGACGAGCGCTATCGCGTGCACGGCTCGGGACTCGATGCGCCGGGCCGGAATTTGTCCGTCAGCGTGCGTCGCAGCTGGTAATTACCGTTAGGCCAGCCTCGGCCTCTCGGTACGCTCGTGTAACGGAATCAGCCGGCGCCGCGGGTCTCGCCTGTTTTCTTTGTTCGCAGCATTGAAGTTGGCTCCCGGATCGTCGGGCGCAAGCTGCGCGCCCCCGGATTGGGACAACAGTAAAACGATCAGCGCGACAGCGCCGGCGAGAATTAGGCCTTCGGGCGAATTCTTCATGCCAAACCCCTGACTTGTTATTTTTCTAGCGGACTATTCTTGTGTTTTTCTTGCTCGTCCAGGACCAAGTATAGACCAGGAAGCTTTGGTAGTTTCTATCTTATATATCAGGGGTTTATGTAAAGTCGGGCGGCACGTAGAAAAACTCTGTTTCATCATTCAGAACTTCGAGCCTTGTTTACCTTCCGTTCGGTCGATCGCCTCGATTCCGCGGGGTCGCAACCTGTGCTTTGACGTGCGTCGCAGCTGGTAATCATCGCCCAGCAAAACCACCTCGGATTGCTGTTTCTGCATGCTAGACTTCGTCCAATAATCCCGGGGCGATATAACAAGTGTTGACGAAGTTCATCAGGGAATTACGGCGCCGCGAAGTCTTTCGTAGTGCAGGTCTCTACGTTGGAATCTGTTGGATGCTCGTCGAGGGCGCCAGCATCGTGCTGCCGACGTTCGGCGCACCTGACTGGATGCTGCAGGCGCTTCTTATTGCGGTGTTGGTAGGTTTCCCCGTGATGTTGGTGCTGGCCTGGGTCTACGACTTCACGGACCAGGGCATCGTTGTGCAGGCCGAGGCAACGGACACGATTGTCATGCCGTTCGGCGATCGCAAGGGCGACTTCATCGTCATCGGTGTGCTAGCCGTTGCCCTGATTTTTTCTGTGTATCTGCACGTCACGGGCGGCCCCGAAATCGTCGAAGAAATGAAACCCGTCTCGGTGCTCATTGCCGATTTCGACAACCAGACCGGCGATCCTCTGTTCGATGGCTCGCTCGAACAGGCGCTGCAAATCGGCCTTGAAGGGGCGTCGTTCATCGCCGCGTTCAATCGCCCGGCCGCACATGCGCAAATTAGCAAACTGCGCCCGGAAAATGAGCATCTCGACGAGGAGGGTGCGCGCCTGATCGCTGTGCGTGAGGGCATCGAGCTGGTGCTGAGTGGCTCGGTCAAAGAGGACAGGGGTCGCTATGAATTCATCGTTCTCGCAGTCGATCCCGATTCCGGTGAGCGGATCATCGAGGCCAGCGAGGAGGCGTCCGAAAAGGCGGGAGCGCTCGGTAGCATTGTTAAAATTGCGGACGTAATTCGCGAGGAGCTCGGTGATACTTCGTTTGAAGAAGAGTCTTTGCGAGGAACAGAAACTTTTACAGCGTCATCACTCGAAGCGGCCAAGGCTTACACGGAAGCCCAGCAATTGGCATACCGCAGCGAGAACGAAGCGGCAACGGAGCTTTACAAGCAGGCTATCGAGCACGACCCCGATTTCGGCCGGGCGTACTCGGGCTGGGCGCTCGCAGCATTCAATCTCGGGCGGGATTCGGAAGCCGAGGAGTTGTGGCAAAAAGCGGTCGAGCTCATGGATACGATGACCGATCGCGAGCGCTATCGTACGCTCGGCCTGTACTACATGGCCGTTAGCCGAAACTATCCGAAGGCCATAGAAAGCTATGAATCGCTCGTCCAGAACTATCCTGCAGATGGTGCGGGCCATAACAATCTCGGCATTGCGTACTTCGCAACACTCAATTTCGGGCGTGCGCTCGAAGAAGGTCGTCGAACACTCGAAATTTACCCGAACAATCTCGTCTACCAGCACAATTTCGCACTCTATGCGATGTACGCTGGCGAGTTCCTTCTCGCGGAAGAGCGAGGCCGCGAAGTCGTAAAGGCTGACGCGAGCCGCTACTACTCATTGCTACCTGTGGCAATTGCCGAGATGTCACGCGGCAATATTGAAGGCGCTGTTGGCGTTTACCAGGAAATGGCAGCGGTGGGCGATTCTGGCGCTTCGCTCGCGAATCTCGGTTTGGCCGATATCGAGCTCTATCGTGGCCGGTTTGCCGACGCGGCCGAGCTGCTGCAACAGGGCATCGACGCCGATATCGCGGCGGGCAATTCACGTTCGGCGGCAACCAAGTACGTTGCGCTTGCCGAAGCCCACGCCGGTCTGGGTGACGCGCAATCGTCGGCACAGGCGCTTGCCGACGCGCTGGCGATTCGCAAGGGCCTCGCCCGGCAGGTACCGGCCGCGCTGATCTATCTCGAGCATGGCCAGGTCGATCAGGCTAGGGCGATCGGTGAGGAACTGTCACAGCAGGTGCAGTCACAACGGCGGGCTTACGGCACGATGATCCTGGGCGTCATCGACACGCGTGAGGAGCGATATGCCGACGCCATCGACAAGCTGACCGCCGCGATCGGATTCTCCGACCACTGGCTGATACGCTTCTACCTCGCCCGCGCGTACCTGGCCGCAGGCGCTGCCGTCGAGGCAATGGACGAGTTCGAGCAGCTCAGGTACCGAAGCGGCGAAGCAGCGGCGCTATTCCTCGATGATCTTCCGACCTGGCGTTACCAGGGGACGCTGCCCTATTGGCAGGGCCGTGCGCATGATGCAATGGGGCGGTTCACTGCTGCCCGGGCAAGTTACGAATCGTTCATTGAGCTACGGGCCGAAGACGATCCGCTGGCGGTCGATGCGCGCCAGCGGATCGGCTCACCGTCAACTAACGGACAGTGACCGGCCGCGGCGTGATTAGCAGCATATCACCGGTCAGCTCACTTTCGACGCTCGGGCAGTAATCGCCCGGGTCCAGTGGGCCGCCACCGTCTTCCAGCGCTTTGTCAGTCTGCCAGTTGTATTCCCAGCTATAGTCGCCCTTGAATCGGAACCCGCTCGAGCCAGGATCGCCGGCCTCGTCGAGCACAACAATCGTCGGATCGCCGCAGTCGACAATGCGCAACATTTGCATGTCACCGGAGGAATCGATGTTGTTGCCGAACTCATCCTGCCAGGCCCAGGTGAGTTGATTACTGCTGCCGCCCCTGACGTTGTACTTGTTTGCGAAGATGCCGATGCCGCCGGCGTAGCCGACCTTGACCGTAAAGACCGTAGCCGCGCTCGAATTCCCCGACGCGTCGCTGGCCGTGCAGCTGACCTCGGTTTCGCCGGCGCCGAACAGGCTACCCGACGGTGGGTTGCATGTGTAAGTGGGGTTCGGGTCGACGGTATCGATGACGCTGATCGCGCCCGAGTAATCGACGGACGCACCGCCGGATCCCCCGATTACTGCCGGGAACGGATCGGGTGATACCGTCAGCACCGGTGCTGTCGTGTCCTGAACGATAACCTCGAACGCTGCCTCAGCCGTGTTGCCACTCGAGTCCGTCGCCGTGCAGACGACAGCCGTCGTACCGAGCGGGAACACGGATCCGGATGCCGGTGTGCAGTCGATCGTTGCTCCCGCGGCAGACAGGTCGGTGGCCGTCGGCGGAGTGTAGATGACCGTTGCACCCGCGTCGGAGGCCGCCTCGATCGTTATTGTGCCCGGCACGTCGCTGATTGTCGGCGCGGCTGTGTCAACTACGGTAACGATGCGTGTCACCGTTACGATGTTGCCGGCCGCATCGGACGCGCTGTAGGTCAACGGGTAAGTATCCGGCGTGCCGGTATCAACAGTGCCGCTCACGGTTACCGCCACGGGGCCGTCGACATTGTCCGTCGCTGTCGCGCCGGCTTCCGTGTACGTCTCGCCGACTTCGAGCGACAGCGGGTTACTGCCGTTGATTACCAGGACCGGAGCCGTGTTATCGGTGACGGTAACACTGAACGTCTGCTCAGCCTCGTTGCCGGCCGCATCCGTTGCTGTGCAGGTGACGGGCGTCGTGCCCACACCGAAGGCAGAGCCCGAGGGCGGGTCACAGCTCATGAGCGGTGACTGCCCGGAATTGTCTGTAGCCGTCGGCGTACTGAATGAAACCATCGCCGTGCCATCCGCGCCTGCGTTCACGGTGATGTCGCCCTGTGTCGAGGTGAATTCCGGCGCTGTTATATCGAGCACTGTCAGTGGGTACGTCTTATTCTCGACAGGGTCTGTGTTGCCCGATGCATCCGTGATCGTGCATGTAACGGTGTACTCACCGATTGGAATCGACCCACTGGGCAGTCCTGTGTCCGTTTCGCAGCTGATCACCGGGTTCGGGTCTACGCCCCACTGGTCTGCACCTTCAAGACCCGCTTCGAGATCGACGATCGCGGTACCATCATCATCGCTTCCGTTTGCGGACTTTTCGGTGATCTCGTTCGTGAAAAACGGCGCGAGCTCGTCTTTGACCAGGAAACTCAGACCGATTGACGCGCTGTTGCCAAGCTCGTCTTTCGCGGTACAGGTTATTGGCGACTCGCCTACCGGGGCTGACAATCCGCCATCGCTGGGGTCTGTACATATCGGGACGAGTTGATCGTCAACACAACTAACGACGATCGCCGCGGGGTCTGACTCGTTGTCCTCCACGGTCAACAAGCCAGCCACGTATGCCGGATCCACACATGCGCCACCCGCCGCATTGGCTTCGAACCCACCATCAGGAATGGTATCGCCTTCACCGGGCGGGGGAACGAAAGTGGGCGGTTCCGAGTCGCGCTCAATAAATATGCGCTCGCGATTGTCCTCAAGTTGCGCCTCGCACGTGTAAAACTCGAACTCGTCCTCGCCCGGTTGGGGTCCGACTTCGCCGTTCAACTCTCTGCAATTTGCTGCCTGCGAAGATGCCGTAAAACCGCTGACCCGCACTGGTGCCAATTCCGCCGGCGTGCCGAACAAGCGGTAGGTGACGAAGCCCAGCTCACCGGGCGCCAGAATCAGGCTGGCTTCGCCGGCGAACGGATCGGTTATGGAGGCGTCGTCGAGAATGTCATCGGGCTGATTGATCGTAGTGATCACTTGGTCACGGGCCTCGCCCCGTAGCGCGCAGTCGCGCGACGTGGCTGTAACGTACTGCTTCCAGACGATCAGCTGAGAAACCGGATCCCCACCGGCCGTGCTGTCGAAGTTCGCGACGGTCTGATCGACGTTGTACGCCGTTGTAACGTTGCCGTCATTGCGAATGACGGTCGTCATGTCGGTGTAAGTAATGCCACCCGTGTAGGCAGTATTCTCGAGGATCGGATTCTCGAGGATCGGGTTTTCAAGGATCGGGTTTTCAAGGATCGGATTTTCGAGTATCGGGTTTTCAAGGATCGGGTTTTCGAGTATCGGGTTTTCGTAACCGAGGTTTTCGAGTATCGGGTTTTCAAGTATCGGATTCTCGAGTATCGGATTCTCGAGTATCGGGTTTTCGAGGATCGGGTTTTCGAGGATCGGGTTCTCGAGTATCGGGTTCTCGAGTATCGGATTGTGCAACTCAGTCAGTGAGACATCGCAGTCCGCCGGGTTCGCCTGGCACTGCTGTGCGAGGTAATCCGGCTGTTGCAATGTGCCCGAGGTTCCACCACCGCCGAGGGTGATGCTGCCGAGCAAATCGCACGCGGTCGTAAACCCGATGGTAGGGATGGTGGGGTTGCCAAACTCGTCGTCTGCGTTGGTTGCCAAGGCACAAGAGCCTTCGTAGATTTGCACTTCGACGCTGGCGTCGATATCAGGCGACACCATGAATATTGTGCGCGCGACGGCAGAATTACGCTCGATTTCGACGTCTTCGATCAGCTCTGAAAGCGGCGGCGCCGAAGCAAAAGGCGGCACAGACTCAACTTGTCGAAACGACGCCCGATTGGCCTCGAAGATCTCCCCTGGCTGGTTTGCGATGTAAAGCCTGTACGGCTTGGGTGGCGCGATTGCCGGTGGTTCTGGTGCCGGCTCGGTCGTCACGTCCCTGGCAATGAAAGGGATAGCTCGCAATATGCCCGACAATGGTCGGGATTCCACGGGTGACGATAAGCGCAAGCGGTCGCGAACTACGGAGCCGTAAATATTCGCATCACGGGTTCGATCCTGTTCCGGTACACACGGTGGTGCAGGATCGACATAGACGTCCTCAATCCCCTCCGTGCTGCGGCGCTCGCTTTCGGCGCCGGGCGGTACAGTCGCCGCATCGGCAACCAATACTTTCTCGTCGGCTTCCTCCGGGCCAAAGTTGGTGGTAGCTGCCTGTTCTTCTTGCTCTGGCGCAGGGAGATTATCCGGTGGCGAAAATTGGCTTTGATTACCGAAACCATCGAAATAGACGTCGCCACGCACGTCGCGATTGTCGGCGTAGGCGATGAAGAAATTGGTCAGGTTGGGCGCGTTCGGCACCGCCGACTGGTTTTCCTGCCAGCCAGTGCCGTTTTCACGGAACTCCTGGGCCGTGACAGCGATATAGTCGCCGATGAAGGCCAGGAAGCCAGACGCGTACATCTTGGCGTTGGCAAACGACGCTTCGATTTCGAACGGTTGCGTGAATGCCGGAGGCCCTTGAGTCGTAGGATTGTTGTCGCCCGAGTTTACAGCCGTTCGGAACTGACTAACGCGAACGGCTGGAGATATCTCCACGTTGTTTCCGACGGATGTCACGCGCGCCGTGTAGACATCGACCTTGCGGTTGATGCGCGTGTTGCCTTCCGGAATGTAGTCGGCCACGAAAGGCACATCTGATTCAAAAAGGAAGTTCTCGCGGCGCGTGTCATACCACGCGATCTGTACTTTGCCGCGAGCGCCGAATGCCGCGGGCATGAACTGTGCACCGGGCGCGGCTTCCGGGCTGGAATCCACGGCCATCGGCTGGTTGGGAAACCAGCTATTCCCATTCGACGTGTACTGCATGAAGACCTTGGGCGTGCCGGTCACACAGCCGCCAACACGTTCAGTGAAAAACGCGTAGATCTTGTTGCCGTCGTTCGCAAGCCACGGGAAATCGTTCGTCCTGAACGTTGACAGCGGTCGATCAGGCAGTGTCTCAGTTGCACTGGGCTGGTCAAAACGGCAGATCTCGGTGAGCAGCTTTGGCTTTGTCCAGCTATTGCCGCCGTTGGTTGTCGTGGCGTAGTAGATGGCATCCATGTCGTTGGTGTCCTGCACCTGGCGCCACATCGCCATCGTCATGTTGCCGAGTGAGGTCATCGTGATGCCCGACACGAGGTTTTGCGACTCGGTCAGTTTTTTCGTCTGGTTGTTCCAGGTCTGGCCGAGGTCAAAGGATCGCTTAACCAGCAACTTGACGCTCTGGCTACCGGTAAACACGGCATAGGCTGCGTACAAGGTACCCCCTGGAAATGTGCGCGTTACCGTGCCGAGTTCCGGATTCTCCATTTCGAACGTCAGCGTCACGGGTGGCTGCGGGTCGTCTTCGGGGATTCTGAAATGGAATTCGGGCTTGTCAATGAAACGACCTTCGGTGCCTTCATCGACGATCGTCGAAAACAGCGCGGGTTCGTTGTAGTCGCCGTCTTCCTGGTTGTTTTCAAGCCAGTGCTGCACGGCTATGACGCCGGAATCCTGATCCCGGAAGCCACCGATGAAGCCATGAATCGTCATTCCGGGTATTGCGATCGCGCGCGGATCGGCAGCAAACTTCGTGCCGATTGGTTCCGGGTGCGTAGGATGTCCCGGCGTGATTCGGCTACGCCAGGTGTCGCCGGCATCGCAGCTCTCGGACATGCCGATCCAGGCGTCCTGATGCTCGAAAATGTCTACGGTGCGGTAGTCGTTGTAGAAACAGATGATGCAGTCACCGTCGCCCGGGCGCATTGCGCAGGCGGGTTCATTCTGTTGCTTCAGGCCAAAGTCGCGTATGTCGGCTGGGTCGGTCGTTGGGCCTACGATATTGACGTCCGGGCGCGGATCACCGGGCGTGACTTGTGCAAAAGCGAATTGAGTACACGCAAGGATACCCAGCACGATTGCGCCGACCATGAATTGACGTACGGCTGAACTCTGCATTCCAAACCCCTGACTTATAATATTTTTGCGGACTTTTGTAGTTTTTCTTATGTCCGTCTTGGACTCATTATAGACTAGGAAGCGTTGCAAATTTGTTTCTATTTTCTCAAGGACTTATGTCAACTTATCGTGGGCCGAAGAACTGCCCCATTTCGTCGTTGAGATTTTCGATATGCGAGCTCTGCTGATCTTCCATTCGGTCGATGGCTTCGATGTTTCGGTCATCGATCGTTTTGGTGTCTGCGGTCAGCACGGTGGGTGTGATTAGCACAACGGTTTCGGTGTTTGTCGAGGTGTAATCGCGGTTCGAAAACAGCCGGCCGACGCCCGGAATCCGGCCGAGCACGGGGACTCCGCTCTTGCTTTCTTCGATGCTGTGCTTGATGAGACCACCGACGAAGATCGTCTGGCCGTCCGGCACGATCATACGAGTCGTAACTTCGGTGGTGGCCTGAGACGGAATACCGGTCAGCGGGTTGATGATGCCCGTGCTGACCTCCGGGTGGACGTCCATCATCACCTGTCCCGACGCGTCGACCGCGGGCGTAACGCGCAGGATGACACCCGACTCGAGGAATTCGATGCTTTCGGTCGTCACCTGGTTGATCGTCGTGGTCACGCTGTAGCCGCGTCGATCACCCACAATGACAGAAGATTCCTGGTCTTCGACCGCGAGCAGCTTCGGGGAGGATAGTGTGCGAATACGGCCCTGGGAGGTCAGGGCATCGAGTGCCGCCGTGATGTTGTCGTTCGCGAAGCTGAAAAACAGGCCCGGGCTTGCGGGGTTCGATAGCCCCTTCACGCCGAATTCGCCGTCGCCGTCCTGGGCGCTGAAGAACTTGGTCCAGTCGAGGCCGTACGAGTCGTCATCCGTCAGCGTGACTTCGAGGATCTTCGCTTCGATCAGGATCTGCGTGGGTTTCTTGTCGATCTCCCGCACGAGCGCGGCGGTTCGACGGAGGAAGCCGGGCGTATCCTCGACGAGGAAGATGTTTCTCTCGGTGAACAACGTTATCTCCCCGTACTCGGAAAGATAGGGTTCAAGCAATGCCTGCATCTCGTCGACTTTTACGTACTGCAGCTCGAAACTCCTCACCTCGGTCAGCGAGTCCGGCTCATACTTGCCGGCTTCGTCGCGATCGACGATGAAGTAATTGCCCTCGTAGTGCTCAACGGCCATTCCGGCCGCATTCGCTATCGCGCGAACAGCATCCGGGAGCAGCATGTCATAGAGGCTGAAAGACACCTCCTCGTTCGAGTTTGACGATACGAAAATATTGACGCGTTGCTCTCGCGAGATCATGTCCATGACGTCAGCGAGGTCGGCTTCCTTCATCGTCATGCTGATGCGCTGCTCGACTTGCTGCGCGAACGAGATGGCCGGCACCAGCAGGGCGGCCAGCAGCAGGCAACGCAACTTGCAGGCGATCGTCGGTTTCAGGGTTTTACTCATCGTCTTCATCCAAATAGGGTTTGACGTACACGGTCGTGTTTTTGCCATTGCGCCTGAAGATTGCGTACCGTTCATGAATCGCAACGAGTACGTGACCCTGGACCTCGTCGCCGGGCCTCAGGATGCGCCCATCGACGTTTGCGAGCTTGTTGACCGTGCTGATCATCGTTGCTTGCAGCTCGAGAGGCGAACTCACGGGCTCATCCGTCCTCAAGGAAACACGGTCGTCGATAATGATGTCCGACGGCGGCCGCGAGAACGGGTTGTTGCGTAGCGCTGGAGGGCCGTCCTGCGCCGAGGCGGTCAGCGGCCACGCTGATGCCAACAAGGCGCATGTCAGTATCGGAAATCTCATTCGTCCGCCCTGTAAGAAGCGAGGCTGACTTCGGCGAGCAGCCTCGGGTGATCGTCAATCGAGTCGCGTCGGCTCATCGAGTATTCCTTGACGACGACAAAGCCGAGCTCGTTCTTGGCATCCCAGAGCCAGCGGTAAATATTCTCGTACTCACCGATGAGCTCGATGTTGAACAGCGTTTCGCGAAATATGCGGACCTGTTGACCGGATTGGGGCGCCACGCTCACGAGTTCAACCTCGTTGCGCCATGAGATCTTCTGCAGGCGGCCGATGACGTAGGACTCGATCTGCTTGAAAGGCAGGTTGGATATGTCTCCGTGCAGGCGAAACTTGAGATCCTCGATCCGTGCGTGGCGCTCCTGTAGGTGCTGCTCGAGGTTCGGAGCGTTATCCTTCGCCTCCTCGAGGACAGAAACCTGCTGCGACAGGGCGCGATACGCCTTTATCTTCGGCACCAGCGCTGCCGTGATGGCGAGCGATGTAATCACGAGTCCTACGCCGAGCAACAGCATGTGTAGCTCGCGCGCATCGAGTTTTTCGAGCAGCGCGTTCACGAGTTCACCTCGATGGCGCTGTTGAGGACGATCGTCAGTTCGAACTTGACGACACGACCGTTCGCGTAATCGATCAGCGTCGTCTTCTGCACGCTGACATCCCTGATGCTTTCTTGTTCGAACAATGCGCGCACGAATGTTGACAGCGCCTGGTGATCGCGGGCCTGGCCGTTGACGGTCATGTGCGTCTCAACCTGCCACTCGGTACTATCGTTGTAACTGCCGTCCTCGAGCACAATCAGGAAGTAGCCGGTTTCGACGTCCCGTGTTTCGCCGTCAACGACCACGCCAGCCCTGCGAAAGCGCCAGTCGATGAACCACAGGTCGTTGTTGCTCAGTGACCGATCGATAATCTTGAAGATGTCTTCAACCGCTGCGCCGGCGCGTAGTCCCCGGAGCAGCGACCAGCGGCGTTCGTATTCGGTCTGCTGCTCGCGGAGCTGTTCGAGCTGCACCTGTTGCTGTTCGGTAATAGCGCTCTGCGATTGCAGGTCTCGCACGGTTTGCATCGCGCTTTTCGACAACTGGGCAAGCGCGCCGCTGGAAGCCAGCACAATGACGTTCAGAACCGCAAACGCGATGATGTACTGACGAAACATCCATCGCTGCTTCAGCCAGTTTCGGTAGTCCTGCGGAATGAGATCGAGTTCAGCCATGGTCTTTCATCCCGCGAAGTGCGAGGCCCGTCGCCACCGCAATCTCTGGCGCTGAGTGGCCGGCAGCCCTGGCCTCGTCCTCCGCGCTCGAAGGAAATACTGAAAGCGGATCGGGGATCTTCGCGACCTTCGATCCCGTCAGGCTGCTGAGCAACTGGTCGGAGCCCGGCCAGCGCGCAATACTGCCAAGCAGATAGACCTGTTGAACGCCTCGACCTCGCGTCTCGGACGCTGCGTAGAGAAACGCCCTTTTCACTTCCTCGACGAGCTTCATGAACTGCGGTTTCAGGATTTCCGATAGTGTGTTGAACAGACCGCTTTCATCGATAGCATCAGAAACCGGATCACTGTTGCTGCCTGGATGCACGCCCGTCCGCGAGACGAGGTGCCTTGCCGTATGCTCGGGCATGTCGAGCGTTTCGCATATGTGCTGGATAAGGCTCTGTTCGCCGACCGCAACTTCCTGGTCGAACAGCAGGTCGTCACCGGAGATCAGCGTCAGGTAGCTCGCTTGCCGGCCGGAATTAATGACGAGGATGTTGCCGGAGTCGTTCTCCTCCGAGATAGCGCCGGCAAGGCGGGCGATCGCAAGGGGCCCGATTTCGAGGGCCTGCACGTCGAGGCCGGCCTTGCGAGCAAGCTCGAGGTAATTGACGACCGGTTCGCGTTCGGCGACTGCCACGAGTGCGAGTTTCTCGTCGTTCTTGGAGCGGCCTCTAACGGGCATGTAGTCGAGCACGTAGTTATTGAGGTCGCCATCGAGACGGTCTTTCATGACACGCAGGATCGCGGCAGCTTCCTTCTTCTTCGGTCCGGCGTGCTTGTAGTTGATTGAGACCGTGCGGAACATACCGGAGGGCATGGCGAGCACGGCCTTGTTGCCCTGGAAGCGGTCTGCGGCCAGGCTGCGCTTGACGATCGAGCGAAACTGGTGCGCTTGCTCGAGCAGCTCATGGCGTGATCCCTTGATGTCGAGCGACGCTCGGGCACGCACGACCGGGTGCTGGTTGCCCGACGCCTCCAGTTGCACGAGATGGATGGCCTCAAGTGCCACGTCGAGGCCGATGGGGCCGACGCGCACGGCGCTGGAACGACGAAAATTCGTCGCCGACAACGCGTTGCTCAGGATGTTTGCTACAGCCAAGGGTTCGCCTCACCGTAAATTGACAGCTATCCCTAATAACAGCGGCAGAAACGGCTAAATCTTTAATATCTGAGGGAAAAGGGGACATTCTGCTTTTTCTACGAAAAAGCAGAATGTCCCCTTAACCGGGTGGTCGCCCAAGCTTGCGAATACTGGCTTCAAGCCCCAGTAATTTGGCCGTTTCTTCGGTCCACGCCCGGTCGCCAAACGGAGCGTTTCGTTGGCCGCATCGGCGTAATGTATCGAGCTCGGCCGGGCTTTGGGGCTCGTCCACAAATTGCAGCCAGTTTCGAGGTAGTGAAATCGGCGCCCGGACAATCATTGATTGTCGCTGCGCAGACGCTGATCCGGAGATGCTGGACCAATTCCAGTCCGCGGCACTGCAAACCATGTTCGCACGAACAGGATTTCGCTCGACATATCGCATGACTGCCAGAAGGTGCGAATCCTGCTGAATCGGAAACGCTTTGAAGCGACCTTGCCAAATACGACCGGAGGTACCACGGAGCCGATGATGGCGGCGCACATGGCTCGTGAGCAGCCACTGCATCCAGCGACTGATGTCGCCGTCGCCAAATGGCCAAAGTACAAGGTGAAAATGATTCGGCATCAGGCAATAGGACAGTATGCGCATCGGTATGCGATCGCACGCCTTGGTCATCAGCTGAATGAAAGAGCGGTAGTCCTGGGAGTCGTGATAGACCGTGGATCGGGCATTGCCACGATTGATCACGTGGTAGCAGATTCCACCTTTGGATGCTCGGGCTGTTCTCGGCATGAAATGATCATGACCGGGTGTGGTATTGGGGACATTCTGCTTTTGTGTCCTAAGTGTACACAAAAGCAGAATGTCCCCATTCTAGGGTGCCGGGCGGATGCCGAGGGTCACCGTGCGCATTTCCTCGTTGTTGGTGAGCTGGAACCAGGCGAGATCGGAGTCGCCGGCATTGGACTGAATGAAGTAACCGGACCCACCCGATACCGTGCCGGCGCCGGTGCCGCTCTTGCCCATGTTGATGGCCGTATGTCCATCCAGGCCCGGATTACCGGCCGTGATGTCGTCGTCGTCAAAGCCACCGACGCGCAGCACGAGCATGTCGTCGACAGGTGTTATGAGCCGCTGGCAGATCGGGGCGGATGTGTTGTCATTCGTGAGCGTACCGGAGTCGTAATAGACGGGCGAACCCGGATCATGCCCCGTGAAGCGCGAGATCCAGCCATAGGCTTCCTCACCGCCACTCCAGGAGAAGCTGTACTGTGAGGGCTCGCTGCCATTCGCAATCTTCCACCAGACGCCGAGGCTCACCTTGTTGTTGGCGCTCGTGCCCACACTGATCTCGGTCCACCCTGCGGGCGGAGTGAATGTCGGGCCGGAATCGCCGTCGGTTGCCAGCGCCGCGACCAACAAGTCGCCGGATGCCGTGCCCGCTGGCTTCGATACGTTTAGCGAAGTCACGGTGCTCGAAGCGCTGGCCTCTGCAAAGCCCTCGAACACGGGCCCGGGCCCGCCGCCGCCACCGGAGCCACCGCCGCCACCCGACTGGTTCAAGGTCACTACCAGGTCCGGCGTGTCGTCGCCCACCACGTGGTCGCAGGTCTCGAGATTGATGGCGAGCGCTTCCGGGACCGTGGTACCAAACGGTGCTACATCGTATTGTCCAAGGACGGTTCCCCCGAAGTCGACGACGTAGACGATCGCGTCACGATCGATCAACAACAGCTTGTCACTGCCCGGAATATGAGCCAGGTCGTTGGTCCTGAGCGAGAAGGATGAGGTATCGAAACTGGATACCAGGGTTCCGTCCTGGGTCGCCAGGAATATCTTGTCCGCGTTCGAATCGGAGATCGCCAGGTGACCGTCGTAAACTCCACTCGCGGTGGTGTCGAGGAACGTCACGCCGGTTGCTACCGCCGATCCGAGCAGGGTCGTGGAAAAGCCGCCCGCCAGATTGCCGGCCAAATCGAAAAACTGAATTTCGGAAACGAGCTGAGCACTTACGGCCAGGTGGTCGGCCCATGTACCGGAGGCAACATAGGTGACGCCCGACGGATCACCAATGGGCGGCGTTACTTCAGTCAGGTAGGCCCCTGCCATGTCGGTCATGTAGAACTTACCGTCAGAGAAATTGACGCTGATCCACGCCCCGCCCGATGGGGCCGTTACGCCGTTGAATACTTTCCCTGCGGGCAGGTGGGTGAGTCCCTGGATATTGTTCGACCCGTAAGCGCTGGTGGAGAACTCGCTGAGCTTGGTGTCCGGCACGAAATCGGCATCGCAGAACGTCGCCGGGGGTGTAGCCGCCCACTCCAGTGAGCGCTGCAGTACGGTTTCACCGTCGGCCGTTAGCGCACCAATGTCGGCGACCGCGCCGCCTTCGGTACCATCCCACGGAACCTGGACGCGCCGGCCGGCAGCCGTGCCGCCACCGGAAATTGTGGCGCCAGTGTTCAGCGTCAGCAGTCCGCCAAGCGGTGCAAGGTCACCGCTCGTCCAGTCGCCAATCGAAACGAGCCCGGCCGGCAATGTGCCGACGGCAGCCCCGGCAGGCTGGGTCGAGGTAAACAACGTGATGTCGGCTCCGCCGAAAGGCGAGGTGATGTAGTGGGCGATGTCGGTACTGAGGGGTGCATTGGTCGTGCTTCGATAGCGAACCGTGGAGAAACCATAATCGTCATGCAGGTCGGGGTCCTCGTTGACTATGCCGATCGAGTTGTCCTTCAGCTTCGTGCCCAGCGCACTCGCCGAGACTTCGGAAGATATGTAGGCAACGTCGGCGTTGGCTGCGGCCGTATCGAAGTTCGACTGCGAGTCCGAATCATCGATCAACGTGACGCTGTAACACCATGATTCGAGAAGAGTCTGGCGGGCCGTTTCCTGGCTACTCGGCGTTGTTGCGTCGCTGACGACGAATAGGAGCGGCGAGGTACTCGTGCAAGTACCCGCGCCTGAGCCCGCACCCGCGCCCCACTCGATGGCGCGCTGCATGATAGTCTGGCCATCGGCGTTCAGCGAATTGATGTCGAAACTTCCCTCCGACCACGGTACCTGCACGCGTCGTCCGGCGGCGGACCCGCCGCCCCAGAGTTCGGCGCCGGCCTCGAGAATCGCCAGTCCTGTCGGGAAAGAACTCCCGGACGACTCCGTTCCAGCCAGGATCTGAAGGCCAGGCGCATACAATCCGGTGACAGTCCAGATGCCTGGCACATAGGAATACAGTTGAAGCGTGCCGAGACTGAAGCCGGACGTCACGTAGTGAGTGTTGTCGAAGATGTCGATAGCCTGAGAACTTCTCTTCAGGAATGCAGGCTCGGCAATCCCGAGTTCATCGACAAGCCCGATGTCCTCGCTCAGGACGCCGACAGTCGCGGCCGTCAGCTTCGTACCGACTTCCGCCGAAGAACCTGATCCCGCAATGTAGACGACATCATTCGCTGCCACGGCGTCGTCGAAGTTGGCTTGGCTGTCGCCGTCGTCGATCAGGGTAACCGTGTGGCCCCAGGATTCAATCAGCGCTTGTCTGTCCAGGTCTGAGGTGAATGGACTTGCGGCGTCGCCGACGACTAACAACAGGTTCTTACCTGCAGCCGGTCCCGCATCACAGCTCTTGCCGCATTCGCAGGCATACGTGATCGTCAGTTTCGGCGCGTCGGGCGGGTTGTTGGTTTCCCTCGAGGCGAAGTTGGCATTCTTCACTGTGCTTTCGCCCACGAGTATCATGCCGTGATTGGGGACAGCTCCCGAGACCCAGTCCTTTACCAGCGCTGTTACATCGAAACTCGGCCAGTCAATTCCGCTGGCAACATAGCCGGAACCGTAAACCGCACTATCGAATTCGCCGCCGGGCTGAGCCCATGCTGTTACGCCGTCAAAGGTCTCCCAGGTTGCGCCATCGGCAATGCCGCCACCGTTCCTGGTGCCCTCGACCCAGTCACGCGTCATGCGGTGGACAAATACCTGACCGGGGCCGTTGACGTTGAGTTGCCTCAGCTCGAGGCGGGCGGACTGCACGGCTGCATCCGCGGGGATCTTGCTAACGTCGAATTCCAGAACGGGACGCTGTTCCCAGCCCCCGGATTCGATACTTATGTAGCTCGCGCCCCCATAATTCCGTATGGGATAGAAGTCGTCGAGGATTGTGTCACTACCCGATGTCTCGCTGAGCTGTATGATGACTGACTGCGGCGGCTGGTATGCGAGCTCGCCGTCGACCTTCAATTTGAACTTTGCGCCGCCCTGGCTTTCCGCCGTCGAGCCGAATTTGACGGGTGAGTCTTTCGTCGTATTGAAACTTACACTGTAGCTGTCGCCCGCGAAGTCGGTCTTGGCAATGTCCGTGTAGCCTTCGCAGGATGTGTTCTGCGCCAGCTGCAGCCGGGCATGAGCGACCCCGGCCTCAGCGATATAGCGCAGACGGTCTCGCTCGACTTCGCCGCTGGTTATGTTGGCCTGGCCAACGCCCTGGAAACTGAGCATGAAGGAAATCGCGGCGAGCAGGGTGATCGCCACGACGACGGACAGCAGGATCGAGCCGCGTTGCGACGAGGACAGACTCATCGGCCGCCTCCGACACGCACGCGGGTGCTCAGAGAGAGGGGATCACCGCTGGGGTTCGATATCTCGAGCGCGATATCGACGAGCACGGCGCGTTTCCCCGCATCGGGGATGCGCTCCACGCGAAAGCGGGTGACATTTTCCGCGATGACGTACTCGGTAAAGTCTGTGCCGTCGACGGGGTTGAGGTTCGGGCGGCGCTCGATAAGGGTGGAGCCGTTCAGGTAGAAGGCGACGGGGTCGAACCAGTCCTCGTCGCGCACACCGTCTTCGTCATCATCGTGCGTGTGGCCTTCATCGATAGATCCGTCGCCGTCGTCGTCGAAGCCGGCGATGCCGGGCGCTCCGTCTCCATTCATGTCGTGAGAAGCGTCTTCGTCGACGGAGCCGTCGCCGTCGTTGTCCTGCCCGTCATGGTGATCGTCGTCATCACCGTCGTCTTCGTCGTCGTCCGGAGTGATCGAGCCCTCATCTACAAGGCCGTCACCATCATCGTCGATACCAATAATCCCCGGCGCGAGGTCGTTGCTTGCATCATCCGCTGTGTCTTCGTCGACGCGCCCGTCCTTGTCGTTGTCGGCGTCCATAACGCCGTCCGCGTCGATGTCGAGCGTCGGGTCCAGAGTCACGGCGAGCACGGCGGTCGCCAGGACGCTGTCGCCCTCGGGCGCCGATGCAGGTACGGTTTGCTCACGTACATGTTCGCGCCAGTTCGTGTTCGGGTTGTCGGCCAGCGGCAGCAGTAGCCGGTCGGTGCCGAGAACAGCGGTTGCCATCCGCTGTATTGCGAAACGGGCTTCCTGTAGCGCGTCGTTGTGCACGCTCGTAGCCGTCCGCGATTCGAAGGCCGTGTTAACGAGACCGGAGAGTGCGCCGAGCAACAGAGCGGCGATCGCCAGCGACACCAGCAGCTCGATGATCGTGAAACCGCGCAGCTTGCGAGGACGTCTCAGCATCGTCGCACCTCAGGGAGCAGCCAGGCTTTCGAACGACGTCACCGAGCCCTCGACTTCGACGCGTACCCAGAGCAAGCCGGTGTATCCGGTGTAGGGGTCGTTATCGCCGTCGAGGTTCGGGTCGGGCACCGTGAATACGTTGCCGTCACCATCGGCGTCGTCGGCATCGTAGAGCGCGACGTACACGAGTCGGCGATTCGGGATGCCAGCGGCATCAGAGTAGTAAGTACTGGCCGTCGTCTCGTCGCCAGTGGCAGCGGCGGCGTTGATCAGCAGC
>Ga0265309_10000308_pt1 | contig 18495 bp, 23 predicted proteins | sample Helome_FD_192492 | JGI IMG/M metagenome (GOLD analysis project Ga0265309, IMG submission 192492) | Marine sediment microbial communities from subtidal zone of North Sea - Hel_20160524 (Illumina Assembly) | ecosystem: Environmental > Aquatic > Marine > Subtidal zone > Sediment ...
ATATGATCCCGCATTTTGGGAAGGATATAATATCATGGAACCTAACCAGGCCATTCGCGATTTCAAAGTTCTGGAGGAATAAATAGTCCACTTATCAGGCGATGGCTTATTTTTAGCTATCAAAGCTCGATCTCATTCGCAACTACTTAAAAAATAATCGCCTCCTTTCGGGGTCCCTCGCCATTTTGGCACTCCTCTCAATTTGGGTACTCCTTTTTCCCGAAGAAACTTTCGTTTGGGTAGATACTGCTTCGCTCTGGGTTCGGAATACCATCGGCTATTTTTATCTCTATCTCGGATTGGCAGCTGTACTTTTCGTCTTATTTTTTGCCTTATCCCCATGGGGTAAGATCAGGCTTGGAGATAGGGGAGATAAACCTGAACACTCCCTTTGGGCATGGATCGCTATGCTATACAGTGCGGGTATGGGAGCCGGCATTCTCCTTCGAGCCGTACAGGAACCTGTTTTTATGGCTCGCAACCCCCCCATAAAAGCTTCTACCTCTGCTGAGATCATCGGGTTGGAATATACTTTCTATCAATGGGGATTTACTGCCTGGGCCTTTTATGGAATTTTTGCTGCCGTGCTGGGATATAGCCTCTTTAACAAGCAAAAGAAGGTTCGAATTAGCAGTGCGATCGAAGATGGCATTAAATCCAAATGGGCGCGTTCGGGTATCGATCTGATTACCATACTAACTACTGTTTTTGGACTGATAGCAGCCATTGGACTGGGGGCTACTCAGATAAGTGGCGGGCTGGAACACCTAAACCTCTCTAAGGCAAGCCTTGGTACTTCTTTAGGGCTTACAACCATCATTTGCGTATTAGCCTTTATATCGGCTTGGAAAGGACTTAACAAAGGGATTAAAATACTCTCACAGGTAAATATAGTGCTAACACTTTTCGTCCTGTTCTTTGTCCTATTAAACAGTCCCATACTCAGGGTTCTTAAAGATCTTTTCCTGGCCTTATATCAATACATAATAGATTTCATTCCAATGAGCCTTGCTACGGGACGTTTCGATCCCGGTCTGGATTTTCTCACCGACTGGACGTTCTACTACTGGGCTTTCTGGCTTGCCTGGGCTCCTTTTACTGGAATATTTATCGCACGAATATCAAAAGGAAGAACCTTGCGGCAACTTTTATTGGGCGTAATGATCATTCCTTCTCTAGGAACCTTCCTTTGGTTTTCTGCTTTTGGATCATCGGCATTTGAAATGATAGAAACATGGTCAAGTTACCAAGGTGAATTTGACAATGTATTTACATCCATCTTTACCTTCTTTCAGGCCTTACCCTTGTCTGACCTAATGAACGGACTTACGATACTTTTACTTATTGGATTCCTGGTAACCTCTGTTGATTCGGCCGTTTTAGTACTGAGTATGTTCACCGATCGCGGAAAATTGATCCCCAGGAAATCGCACCGACTCCTATGGGCAGCCATTATCCTGCTTTCCTGTATGGCTATACTGGTATTGGGTAATATCCGATCCGATATAGATGTGCTGGTGGCCGCTCAGAAGCTATTGATCATAACTTCATTGCCCTTTGCGGCTTTTATGATCATTATGGTGAGTATGTTTTGCTTTCGTTTAGCAAAACGCTAACAATGATCCATTGATTTAATCCCTTGTTCTCGCTAACCAGTCTTCCCAAACTTGATGTGAAGGCCTTTTGACTCCTTCACCATCAATAAGTCCGTTATCACGCCAGACCTTCAAAATATCGGGCGGATTTGTAGTCTTTTCATACAGCAAGTCATAATCCCGATAGACGAACCAGGTTAAGAATTCCAGATCGAGTTCATTTCCCATATGAAATAGCTTGGTCATATAGGCTTCTTGCCAATCTGCTCTTCCTTGCACATTAATAGCCAGATTCGGAATGATCAGATCTTCGGCACAAAATCCAGTTTCCGAGATGGCCATCGGCTTTTCTGTATTCAAATTTCTGAAGTCGCTTAACCAATTATCCTCAAACAACTCCGGATTGGCATCCCGTTGCGTATCTAGGTAATACAGGAAAGGATAGGTACTTATGGCAATATAATCGCTGTGTTCCAACAGACGTGAGGAGGTAACTAACAATTCTTCTCTGGTATTCACAAATGATTGGTCTTGCAAAGTCAGAAAAATTATTAACTCAGGATACTCTGATTTTAAGGTAGTATACACTGTATCTGCCAATGCCAAGAACTGATCAAAAGTAGCATCTGTATTTCTAAAACTGGCATTCGTCTCTATGCCATAGGCGAAATAATCAGGCTGTACTTCATCAATGATCCTTCGGCAATACTTAATGTAAGCAGCAATGACATCAGGGTCATTAAATGCTTTATTCTCCCAGAAAGATGGTAAAGGTTGATGTGATCCGTTATTATTCCAGTAACGGGCCAATTGGTTCCTGTTTTGATCGGTGGGAGTTGCGGTAAGAAATATCTTTGTTCCTGGTTGAAGTCCGTTTTTAGTCGCCTCCAGCGTTCCTTGTACTTCAGAAGGAAAAGGAAGGTCGTTAAGGGCTTCATCCCAGGGCACACCCTGATCTAAATGATTTAAAAAGATATCCCCGTATTGAGTCACATTCTGATAAGTCTCAGTAAGGGCCTCAATTGAGTTATCATATGGAAATGCAGTAAATCCCATATAAAATGAGCGCGTGTCCACAGGATCGGGGTTATTTGGAGAGTCATCCTTAGTACATGCTATCAGAAATACAGCAAGGAAAAAGTAAGTTTTGATTTTCATTGGAACAAATTTACAAGAGGAGAACGGTACTTCTCCCTGTTCTATTGTGAAAATCAGTGTTTCGATGAAGGCAGAAATACCTCTGCCATCATACAACGTGCGCTCCCGCCGCCACAGGTCTCAATAGTAGACAAGGAACTATGAATTATAGGGCCATACGCTTCAATCCTTGAAAGTTGTTTAGCATCCAGGCTCTTATATGCTGCAGTGCTCATTACCAGAGCTGTATTCCCGTCCTTTGTCTGCACCTGTAGCATATTTCCGGCAAAGGCATGCATTTGCTCTTCAGATATCTCAATGATCTCCTTCCCTTCTTTGCTTAAATGACTTAGCACATTTTTACGCTCTTTTTTGTCATCAATACTCTTGGCACAAATAATGGCGAATTGATCGGCAACACACATCATAACATTGGTATGATAAATGGGGAGTCTTTCCTCATTGACAGATTGATAGGCTGTAAATATAACCGGAGTGTATTCCAGGTCTTCACAGAATTCAATGAATAGTTCCTCATCTGCTCGTGGCGACAGGGCGCAATAGGCTATCTTATTAACTCTATCGAGTACGACACTTCCAGTACCTTCAAGGAAAAGACCATCTTCTTCAGCCCGGGTATAATCCATGATATCCTCAATTCGAAAACCTTCTTCTTCTAATCGGGCTAAAATGTCCATTCGCCTTTCCTGCCTTCTGTTAGCCGCAAACATGGGGTATAGTACCACCATGCCTGTATTGTGAAACGAAACCCAGTTATTGGGAAAAACAGCATCAGGAGTATTGGGATCTTTTAGGTCATCAACTACAACTACTCGAACTCCTGCATTTTGCAATGTTGTTACAAAGGCATCAAATTCCTGTCTTGCAAGCTCATTTATCTTTTCGGGGCTCAGATCAAGATCGGATTGGAAATAATTATTCATCTCCGTCTGCTCATTGCTGCGGAAACTAGCCGGGCGGACCATTAAGATGGTATTTGTGCTTTGCATTTTATTTATTTCAAACTTCCCTGACCAAAGGTAAGGTACTACAGCGTAGGAGTCCGCCTTGTTTTCCAACTTCGGCATAAGGGATCTCTTCTACGGTAAATCCCTGGCTTCGCAACCAGGTATTGAGTCGGGTGAATTTATGTTCTGAAACGACTACTTCCGGAGAGATTGAGAAAACATTCGAATTCATTTGATACATTTCATCCTTTGTGATCTCAAACAGATTCTCTTTTCCAAAAAAATTGATAAGCCATTGATATTCTTCCTCTATTAAGAAGCCTTCTTTATGGATTATCCCCTTGTCCAATCCCACAGGTTGAAAACAACAATCCAAATGAAGTGCATTATCACGGGGGTTTATAATAGATTTTCTAAGTTCAAACGACTTAACCTTTTTATAAGGGAACATTTGCCGGATATAATCCACCCCGGTCTGGTTGGTACGAGCCGTAATATAATCCGGGTAATTATCTCCGGTATATGTGCCCACAAAAATATGATCGTGCCAGGGCATTACATCGCCTCCTTCTACGTGTACCTCTTCAGGCGGATACATGATGTGTTCCGGCAGGATATAATCCAACACATGCAATATGGCTTCAAATTCCTCTTCACGATCCGGCAGGATATTAGCCTTTATCAGCTTATTGTCGATCACAAAAGCGATATCCCTGGCAAAGATCTGGTTGCAATCTTGTATAACCTCAGGCCTGAAGACTTCCACCCCGTATTTCATAAATACATCCGCAAACCCTTCCATTTGATCTATAAGGTCTGCTTCTTTGGGAAAGGTGCCCGAAAGAATATGCTCTAATGATTTTGGATCATAAGCTTCTTCCGGTTTAGGAACGGGACCACTACTTTCAGCACGTCCTAATACAACAGCTTTTAAGGGTGCTGTTTCATCAACGATATTAAGATGCAGCATAGGGTTTTCCCGCTATTATTTGCGTTTTTTAATAGGAACAAATGGGCGTTCGTTGGCTCCGATGTAGATCTGTCTTGGTCGACCAATTGGTTCGTTACGAAGTCGCATTTCACGCCACTGCGCGATCCAGCCGGGTAGTCTTCCTAAGGCGAACATAACAGTAAACATTTCTACAGGGATCCCAAGTGCACGGTAGATAATACCTGAGTAAAAATCGACATTTGGATATAATTTCCTGTCTACGAAATATGGATCTTCCAGGGCTTCTTTTTCAAGTCCTTTGGCTATATCCAGGATCGGATCTTCGATCCCAAGATCGTCTAACAAACTATCAGCTGCTTTCTTTATGATCTTGGCCCTAGGATCAAAATTCTTATATACTCTATGTCCGAAGCCCATTAAGCGGAACGGATCGCTCTTGTCTTTAGCTTTCGCCATATACTTGGCCGTATCTCCTCCATCTTCATTGATAGCCTCAAGCATTTCCAGCACAGCCTGGTTAGCGCCCCCATGTAATGGGCCCCAAAGCGCAGAAATACCTGCAGACAGAGATGCGAACAAGCCAGCATGTGAAGATCCTACAATGCGCACAGTAGAGGTCGAACAATTCTGTTCGTGATCTGCATGCAAGATTAGCAATTGATCAAGTGCTTCTATAGCAAGCTCATCTTTTTGATATTCCTCATGTGGGTGGCGGAACATCATCTTATGGATATTTTCAACATAACCTAAGCTGTTATCACCGTATTCCCGAGGAAGTCCTTTGATCTTACGCATCGTCCAGGCTACTAATACCGGAAATTTTGCAAGGATACGAACGATAGCATGGTACATAGCCTCTTCTGAAGACACGTTTACTGAGCTGGGATTAAATGCAATTAGCGCACTTGTCATAGAAGACAATACACCCATAGGATGGGCGGTACTTGGAAACGCATCAATGATCTTCTTCATCTCTTCATCGACATGTGATTCCTTTCTAATATCGCTTAAGAACTTCTCCAGCTGTTCTCCATCAGGCAATTCCCCAAATATCAACAGGTAGGCAACTTCAAGAAAATCTGCATGCTCGGCCAATTCCTCAATGGCATATCCCCTGTAACGCAAAATTCCCTTTTCTCCATCTAAGAAAGTAATGGCGCTCTCACAAGAGCCCGTATTCTTATACCCGGGATCGATCGTAACTATTTTGGTACTTGCACGAAGTGTTTTGATATCTACAGCGGATTCATTTTCTGTTCCCGTGATCATAGGGAATTCATATCGTTCACCGCCAATTTCTAAGTATGCTTTGTCGGACATTAGTATGATTTTCTAGTTCATGAAAGGTCCTGTAAAGGTACTAAAAACTAAGGATGTTAACAATGGGTGCTGTCCCGTATTTAAGGGATTTTACTCCTGGTTACAGCTGATAGAGATAAGTGTAGTATTCATCCACTGACTTTTTCCAGGTGAAGCGCATTCGCTTGGCATTGGCACGTATCTTTTTCCAGGTGGGCTGATCATTTTGGTAGATGTCCAGGATCGTATCAAAAGAATCGATCATGTTCTGGATCTTTTCATCATAGGTATTCCCATCGAAGCTAAAACCAGTTTTCATATGGGATACAGTATCTTTTAATCCTCCTGTATGGTGAACAAGGCAAGGATGTCCATTTCGCATAGCGAGCATTTGGCTAATGCCGCAAGGTTCAAACAGGCTAGGCATGAAGTAGAGATCCGTCTCCAAATAAATGGCATCTATTACATCCTCCGATTGGCCGTTAATAAAGATAAAGTTGGAGTGAGTGCGACTCATATCCCTGAGCATTTCTTCATACTCTGGGATCCCGGTACCTAAAAAGACAAGCACGCCATTAACAGCTTCTAATTTCTCTAAGATTTTGGCCAATGCTTCGGGCGATCTCATAAAGAAATAGAATTTCTGCTCTGTAAGCCGGGCTACGGATGAGCATACAAATGCCGGTGGATTATCCAGGAAGGGAACTACTTTCTCTCCCGTATGTGCTAAAAAATGAGCTTTGTACTTTTTGGATTCTTCCTGGCCCCATTCAAACAAAGCCTTGATGATCAACTTGTATAGTGTTCCGGAAGTTGCTTCACGAATATTCTTATAATTACTACCATTCAGGATACCGAAAAGTCGGTTCTCCTTATCGGCCTTCTGAAGATCAAATTCCAGGCTCTCCCCACCTATAAACTCAGGAGGGTTACTGGGAAGAAGCACATCTTCTTTATAGGAAGGTGATACCGTATGAACGGCATCTGCCAAACGAATTCCTACAGCCATCAGATTTATGCAATCTTCATAACGGTAGTCCTTCATGGCCTCCCTGTCATATTCCAGGTCCGGAAACCAGTTGTCTACTGATGAGTAATTGTCTCCAAAGGGTCGAATACCCTGAATCGCTAAATTGTGTATGCTATAGACGAATCTGCTGTCCTTTAAATTGGTGTAGTCAGGATGATATTCCCTCAGAAATAGCATAAAGCTGGTATGCCAGTCGTGAAGATGAATGATATCAACCTTTCCAAAACAACCATCTTTCACAGCTTGTGACACTGCTGTACAAAAGATAATGTACTTGATGGCATCGGTATAAAATGGTTCGGCCGGATCTATGTGATAAATTTTAGCAATATCACCGGGCTCTATTTCCGGGTGATGGATCACATAGTGTACAATGTTGTCAAATTCTTTCTTAGGAGCTACCTCATAGAGTTCTGTTGTATAAGTCGTTCCCCTAAGCGGAAAGCTCACTTCTGCCAGTAGCTTGCCCTCAGTATGTAATCTACTATAAGCAGGGACAACAACATGCACCTTATCTCCGCATTCTGAAATCTGTCTGGGAACGTCTCTGACCACATCACCCATACCCCCGGCCTTGCAATTTACAAGCCCGTCATTTTCTGCCGCAACAAAAAGGAAGGTATTCATAAGGCGTCCTGGTTTAGGGAGGTTCGTGCCCCAGATAACTTATTCTATCTATTTAAATTAAATGCTTCTACTCCGGGATAATAGGCCGTTTGCTCTAACTCCTCTTCGATACGGAGTAGTTGATTGTATTTGGCCATCCTGTCGCTTCTGGAGGCTGATCCGGTCTTGATCTGACCTGTATTCAAGGCCACTGCAAGATCTGCGATGGTATTGTCTTCTGTTTCTCCAGACCGGTGTGACATCACGGTAGTATAACCCGAATTTTTAGCCATATTCACAGCTGAGATCGTTTCAGTAAGCGTCCCGATCTGATTTACCTTAATGAGAATGGAATTGGCTATCTGATTATCTATCCCCTTAGAGAGACGTTCCACATTTGTGACAAAAAGATCATCACCAACCAGCTGCACTTTCTCCCCGACAAGTTCAGTCAGTTTCTTCCAACCATCCCAATCATTCTCGTCCATTCCATCTTCCACTGATATAATGGGATATTTGGCGCAAAGATCTGCAAGGTATTGAGCCTGCTCTTCAGAACTGCGCACGGCACCTTTATCTCCTTCAAACTTGGCATAGTCATATTTGCCATCCACATAGAATTCTGCCGAGGCACAATCCAATGCGATCATCACATCATCACCAAGAGAATACCCTGCATTTTTAACAGCCAATCCAATGGTCTCCAGCGCATCTTCAGTTCCATCCAGTTCCGGGGCAAAGCCCCCTTCATCTCCTACAGCTGTGCTCAGGTTTCTGTCATGTAACACTTTTTTCAAATGATGGAAGATCTCGCTTCCCATTTGAATGGCATGTGTGAAATTTTTAGCTTTTACAGGCATCACCATAAATTCCTGAAACGCAATAGGCGCATCGGAATGTGATCCTCCGTTGATGATGTTCATCATAGGAACAGGTAGCGTATTTGCACTAACACCTCCTACATAGCGGAAGAGCGATATTCCAAGTTCATTGGCAGCCGCCTTGGCAACAGCCAGCGATACCCCAAGAATGGCATTAGCCCCTAATTTTGATTTATTTGGCGTTCCGTCAAGATCGATCATTGCTTGATCTATGGCATTCTGCTCAAAGACAAGCATGCCCCTTATGGCTTCTGCAATGTCTGTATTCACATTTTTCACAGCCTGCAATACGCCTTTCCCCATATAGTTATCTCCACCATCGCGTAATTCTACGGCTTCATGTTCTCCTGTAGAAGCCCCTGAAGGAACTGCAGCCCTTCCTATTGCACCAGTATTGGTGACAACATCTACTTCTACTGTTGGGTTGCCCCGGGAATCAAAAATTTGGCGTGCATGTACATCAATGATTGTACTCATAGTATTTGGTTTGTAATTTTGAGGTGGTAAAGATACAAAAGGGGGCTATAAGTAGCCCCCTTTTCAATTTGGAATATTGTGAAAATTCTTGCAGTTATACAGATACTTCAGACCGAGTTGAAGCCTTTATCATTTCAAAGAACTCGTCGAACAGATAATTGGAATCATGCGGACCCGGACTGGCTTCCGGATGATACTGAACAGAAAACACCTGTTTGTCCTTCATCTTCATTCCGGCGACCGTATCATCATTTAGGTGCAGGTGCGTGATCTCGATATCGGGATGAACTTCCGTTTCTTCCCTGTTTATAGCAAAACCGTGATTTTGTGAGGTGATCTCACCCTTGCCCGTGTTTAAATTGAGTACAGGATGATTTATTCCCCTGTGTCCATTGTGCATCTTATAGGTTGAAATTCCATTGGCCAATGCGATCACCTGGTGACCCAGGCAAATCCCGAAGAGGGGCTTATCGTTTGCAATGATCTGTCTGGCCACCTCAATCGCTTCTTCTAGAGGTTCCGGATCCCCGGGGCCATTCGAAATAAAATAACCATCCGGTGCCCAAGCTTCCAAATCTTTAAAAGAGGCATTATAAGGGAATACTTTGATATATGCATCTCGTTTGGCCAGGTTTCGCAGTATATTCCTTTTGATCCCTATATCAAGTGCAGCGATCTTATAAGTGGCCTTTTCATCCCCAAAGTAATAAGGTTCCTCTGTTGAAACACGTGAGGCCAATTCTAAGCCTTTCATTCCCGGTACATTGGCCAGTTCTTTTTTGAGCCCATCAAGATCTTCTACCCTCGTAGAGATGACAGCATTCATAGCCCCATGATCGCGAATATAACTTACAAGGGCCCTGGTATCTACATCTGAAATAGCCATTAGGGAATTATCATTCAGAAATTCTTCAAGGCTCTTCTCTGCACCAGGTCGGGAATACTCATAACTGAAGTTCTTGCATATAAGGCCTTTGATCTTAATACCTTCCGATTCTATTTCCTCAGGATGTGTTCCATAATTCCCGATATGGGCATTGGTCGTCACCATCAACTGACCAAAATAAGAAGGGTCTGTAAAGATCTCCTGGTAACCCGTCATCCCGGTGTTAAAACATACCTCGCCAAAGGCAGTACCTTCCTTATCTCCTACAGACTTCCCATAGAATATAGCCCCGTCGGCTAGTAATATGAGTGCTTTTCTTTTGGGTGCATATTTCATGAATACATGTGATATTTAATCCACACAAAGAAAATAAAAAAGGATAGCTTACAAAAGCTACCCTTTTCCTATTATTCTTTGAGTTATAAACATTTTACTCTTCAGATTCATCTGTTTTAGTCGTATCCACCGGTGGCGTGGCAACTTTCTTACCTCTTCGGCTTCTACGTGTAGATTTCTTCTTAGGTTTCCCGGCGTTATAGATCTCATTGAAATCTACAAGTTCTATCATGGCCATATCCGCGTTGTCTCCCAGTCGGTTCCCCAACTTAATGATTCGCGTATATCCACCTGCTCTGTCACCTACTTTATCCGAAACTGCGCTAAACAGTTCAGTTACAGCATATTTATTGCGCAGGTCTTTAAATACCAATCGCCTGTTGTGCATTCCTTCTTCAGCCGATTGATTATTCTCGGCTTTGGACTTAGTGATCAGCGGTTCGACAAACTGCTTCAAAGCCTTCGCCTTGGCCACTGTGGTATTAATACGCTTGTGTTCAATGAGGGAACACGCCATATTGGCTAACATCGCCTTTCTGTGCGCTGTTTTACGTCCTAAATGATTTACTTTCTTACCGTGTCTCATCTTCTTCTCCTATAGGCATATGATCTAAGGATCCTATGCGTATTAGTCTTTGTCTAATTTATATTTGGCGAGGTCCATTCCAAAGTTCAGGCCTTTGTTGATAACAAGTTCCTCTAACTCTGTAAGTGACTTTTTCCCGAAGTTCCTGAATTTCATCAGGTCGTTCTTGTTGAAGGATACCAAGTCGCCAAGCGTATCAACTTCAGCCGCTTTCAAGCAATTCAGGGCACGAACAGATAAATCCATGTCTACTAATTTGGTCTTAAGCAACTGGCGCATATGCAGGGATTCCTCATCATATGTTTCCGTCTGTGCAATTTCATCAGCCTCAAGGGTGATTCGCTCGTCGGAGAATAACATAAAGTGATGTATCAGGACTTTTGCCGCCTCTGTCAGCGCATCTTTGGGATGGATAGATCCATCTGAGATGATCTCAAAAATCAATTTCTCAAAATCCGTCTTTTGCTCAACACGGAAGTTTTCAATGCTGTACTTCACATTTTTCACCGGGGTGAAAATGGAATCCATTGCAATGGTACCTAAAGGTGCGTTTGACTTCTTATTTTCTTCAGCAGGAACATAGCCCCTACCTTTTTCAATATTGATCTCCAGGTTAAGGCTCACTTTTGAATCCATATTACAGATCACAAGATCTGGGTTCAATACCTGGAAGCCAGAGATGAATTTTTGGAAATCTCCCGCTGTAAGTTGGTTCTTCCCGCTTACAGAAATGGAAACAGTTTCCTCGTTCACATCTTCTATTTGTCGCTTAAAACGAATTTGTTTTAAGTTCAGAATCATCTCGGTAACATCTTCAACAACACCTTCGATCACAGAGAATTCATGTTCAACTTTATCGATACGCACGGAAGTGATCGCAAATCCTTCTAGGGAAGAAAGCAATACACGTCTTAGCGCATTCCCGACAGTTAGGCCATACCCAGGTTCCAAAGGACGAAATTCGAATTTCCCTTCGAAATCTGATGAATCTATCATTATAACTTTATCGGGCTTCTGAAAATTTAATAAGGCCATGTGTGTTCTGGTGTTTTATTTAGAGTATAACTCGACTATTAACTGTTCTTTGATATTCTCAGGAATCTGGATACGTTCAGGAACGCCAACAAATGTGCCCTCCAACTTATCTGAATTCCAACTGATCCACTCGTATACAGAGCTGTTCGCCTCTAAAGCAGAAGAGATCGCTTGAACGGATTTTGACTTTTCCCGCACACCGACAACATCTCCCGGCTTTAACTTATACGAAGGAATATTCACCAAGTTTCCATTTACAGTAACGTGGCGATGTGATACCAATTGACGGGCGCCTCTCCTGGAAGGTGACATTCCCATTCGGTATACAACATTGTCCAGTCTGGATTCACATAATTGGAGTAAAACCTCACCTGTAACCCCTTTGCTTTTGTTCGCCTCTGCAAATAGATTGCGGAATTGCTTCTCCAAAATGCCGTAGGTATACTTGGCTTTTTGCTTCTCCATTAATTGGATCGCATATTCTGATTTCTTACCACGGCGTCTGTTATTACCGTGATGTCCCGGGGGATAATTTTTCTTTTCGAAAGACTTGTCGTCTCCGAAGATCGCCTCCCCGAATTTACGGGCGATCTTTGATTTTGGTCCTCTATATCTTGCCATCTTCTTTATTTATGAAAGCGCGATTATGAATTAAGGCTATCCTTCGATAATCTGTGCTACGCCTTCGTGAAAATTAAATTCTTCCTATTCGGATTAGGATTAAACTCTTCTGCGTTTGGGAGGTCTGCACCCATTATGAGGCAGTGGAGTAACATCGATGATCTCAGTTACTTCGATCCCTGAATTGTGAAGCGTCCGGATCGCAGATTCCCTGCCATTACCCGGGCCTTTCACATATACTTTTACTTTCCGCAAACCGGCTTCGTGGGCTACTTTAGCACAATCTTCTGCGGCTACCTGAGCAGCATAAGGTGTGTTCTTTTTGGAGCCTCGGAAACCCAATTTACCGGCAGATGACCATGAGATCACATCGCCGTTCTTGTTGGTAAGAGAAATAATAATATTGTTGAAAGAGGCTGAAATGTGGGCTTCGCCATTGGACTCAACCACCACTTTGCGCTTTTTCGCCGACTTTGTTCCTGTTTTTGCCATTTGCTCTTAGCTATTACTTGGTTGCCTTCTTCTTATTAGCAACAGTTTTTCTTTTTCCTTTACGGGTTCTGGAGTTGTTCTTGGTTTTCTGACCTCGCAATGGAAGGCCAACCCTGTGGCGAATACCACGGTAGCTACCAATATCCATTAGACGCTTTATATTCAGCTGTGTTTCTGATCTCAGTTCCCCTTCGATCTTATAAGCAGAAACAGTGTCCCGGATCCTTCCGATCTCATCATCGGACCAATCTGATACTTTAGTATCTACATTAACCTCAGCTTTTGTCAGGATCTTCTGTGCCCTGCTTTTCCCAATACCGTAGATATAGGTAAGTCCTATGACTCCCCGCTTTTGGTTTGGAATATCTACACCTGCAATTCTAGCCATGATTATCCTTGTCTTTGTTTATATCTAGGATTCTTTTTGTTAATCACATATAGCCGTCCCTTTCTGCGAACGATTTTGCATTCAGGGCTTCTCTTCTTTAATGACGCTCTTACTTTCATAGCGATATTTTAATATCTGTACGTAATTCTTGCTTTCGTTAAATCGTAGGGACTCATTTCCAACTTCACTTTGTCCCCGGGTAATAATTTGATATAATGCATACGCATCTTACCAGAAATATGTGCGGTTACCACATGGCCGTTTTCCAACTCCACACGGAACATGGCATTGGAAAGAGCCTCTATGATAGAACCGTCTTGTTCAATAGGTGCTTGCTTTGCCATAATTTATGCTACTTTTCTGTTTTTGCCTGCTTTCATCAATCCGTCATAGTGCCTGTTCAAGAGGTATGAATTTACCTGCTGAACGGTATCAATTGCCACCCCTACCATAATTAGCAGAGACGTTCCTCCATAGAAAAGGGCCCATCCTGGTTGAATGTCCATAAACTTCACAACAACGGCTGGTAAAACGGCCAATAATGCCAGGAATACCGATCCCGGAAGTGTAATCAGGGACATGATCTTATCCAGGAAATCTCCTGTTTCTTTCCCGGGTCTGATCCCGGGTATAAATCCGCCACTTCTTTTCAGATCATCTGCCATCTTATTTGTCGGCACAGTAACGGCGGTATAGAAATAAGTAAATATGATGATCAGTACAGCAAACAGGATATTATACGCTAAACCGAATATATCCTGAAATTGTACTTCCATCCATTGACCTACTGCTGTATTATTAAATGTCCGACCCAATAAGCCAGGCGCAAACATGATGGCCTGTGCAAAGATGATCGGCATTACTCCTGACGCATTCAACTTTAGCGGAATGTATTGTCGGGAGCCTCCTATATTCCTTTCATATCCACCAGATGCAGTTCGCCTGGCGTATTGTACAGGTATTCTTCGCGTGGCCATGACCAGTAGAACACTGGCAAGTATCACCACGAACCACAGAATGACCTCGATCAGCATGAACATGAGTCCACCTGTATTATTAGTTGTCCTGGATATCCATTCCTGAACGAATGATTGAGGCAAAGTGGCAATGATCCCGATCATAATAAGTAATGATATCCCGTTTCCAATACCTTTGTCCGTGATCTTCTCACCCAACCACATGGCAAAAACACAGCCCGTAACAAGGATGATCACTGCGGGTATTATAAAGTTTAATCCTTTCCCTAACAAGAAGGCACTATCCGGAACACCCAGGGCTCCAAGAGAGTACAGATAAGCAGGCGCCTGAACGATACAGATCGCGATCGTTAGCCAACGCGTGATCTGGTTCTTAGTTCTTCTTCCACTCTCACCCTCCTTATCTAATTTCTGTAGATAAGGCACGGCAATTCCCATCAGCTGCACAACAATAGAGGCAGATATATAAGGCATGATCCCTAGTGCAAAAACAGAAGCATTGGCGAAAGCCCCTCCTGTAAATGCATTCAGAATACCTAAGATGCCTTGCTCTGTATTAGATGATAATTCAGCTAATTGAGATGTATCGATCCCGGGAAGAACAACTTGTGCTCCAAATCTATAGACCGTTAATAACCCAAGGGTTATCAGGATCCTGTTTCGCAGTTCCTCAATCTTCCAGATATTCGATATGACCTCAAAAAACTTTTTCATCTCCTGTATGTTAGAGGCTATTGGCCTCACCGCCTGCAGCCTCAATGGCCGCTTTTGCGGTTGCTGTAAATTTGTGAACTGTTATTTTCAGCGGCGATTTTAATTCACCACGACCCATGATCTTCACCAGGTCATTGCGACCTGCCAACCTAAGTGCAACCAATTCTTCCAAACCAACAGTCTTTTTCACCTTCTTGGCATCTACCAATTCCTGGAGTGTATCCAGGTTAATTCCCCGGTATTCCTTACGGTTTATATTGGTAAACCCAAATTTAGGAACGCGGCGTTGCAAAGGCATTTGTCCGCCTTCAAAACCGATCTTCTTAGAGTACCCGGAACGGGATTTGGCTCCATTGTGTCCTCGGGTGGCTGTTCCGCCTTTTCCAGAACCTTGTCCGCGACCGATTGTCTTACCTGCCTTATGAACCGCACCTTTTGCGGGTTTTAAATTGCTCAGATCCATTTCGTTTATGCTTTCTCTGTTTCCACAAGATGTTGCACTTTGGCGATCATGCCCAAAATTGCCGGACTATCGTCATGTTCAACAACTTGTCCAATTCTTTTTAGACCAAGTGCTTTAAGCGTGAGCTTTTGATTCTGCGGACGCTTAATACTACTTCTAACTTGTTTAACTTTTATTTTTGCCATGACCCTATTCCTTAGCCCTTAAAAACTTTATCAACTGAGATTCCTCTTTGTTGGGCAACGCGATTTGCATCGCGGAGTTGCAACAAGGCATCAAATGTAGCCTTTACCACATTATGCGGATTGGAAGACCCCTGGGACTTGGATAATACATCCTGAACCCCCACAGATTCTAATACAGCACGCACAGCGCCACCGGCGATCACACCTGTACCGTGTGAAGCAGGTTGAACATAAACTCGGGCTCCGCCATATTTACCTTTTTGCTGATGCGGAAGAGTCCCTTTATCAAGTGGGATCCGTATCAGGTTCTTTTTGGCATCTTCAATAGCCTTGGCAATTGCCGTTGCTACTTCCTTAGATTTTCCAAGACCGTGGCCTACAACCCCATTTTCATCCCCAACAACTACGATGGCTGAGAATCCAAATGCGCGTCCACCTTTGGTAACTTTGGTAACCCGTTGTACACCTACCAGGCGATCCTTTAAATCAAGGCCACCGGGCTTAACTGTTTCTACATTCTTATACTTTGCGTACATACTCTAATTAAAATTTTAATCCGCCTTCCCGGGCCCCTTCTGCAAGAGACTTTACACGTCCATGATATAAATAACCGCCGCGGTCAAAAGCCACCTTATCAATACCGGCTTTTACTGCCTTATCGGCTACTACCTTACCTACTTCCTTGGCGATATCCGTCTTTGTGCCTTTGGCTTTACTAAACTCTTTATCCCTTGATGAGGCTGCTACAAGTGTTTTCCCTGTGCGGTCATCGATCAATTGGGCATAGATCTCTTTGTTGCTTCGAAAAACAGAAAACCGGGGCTTCTGTCCCGAACCCTGAGCGATCTTTCGGATGCGCCTGTGAATACGTTTTCTTCGTGCTACTTTAGATAATACCATATCTCAATTCTTATGCAGATTTACCTGCTTTTCTTCGTATTTGTTCCCCTACATATTTCACACCTTTTCCTTTATAAGGCTCAGGCTTGCGGAATGATCTGATCTTAGAAGCCACCTGACCCACCAACTGCTTGTCGTGGGAGGTGAGTTTAATAATAGGGTTTTTACCTTTTTCTGAGATCGTTTCGATCTTTACTTCTGTCGGTAATTCCAAGACGATGTTGTGAGAAAATCCCAAAGACAGATCTAATTTCTGTCCTTGATTGGAAGCTCTATATCCAACACCGACCAATTCCAATTCTTTTGTCCATCCTTCAGAAACTCCGGCAACCATGTTAGCTATCAACGAACGATAAAGTCCGTGCTTTGCTTTATGTGTTTTAGAATCTGATGGTCGTGATACTTGTACCTCGCCATCTTCCACTTTCACGGCAACGTCCGAAAATTCTTGATGAAGTTCCCCAAGCTTTCCTTTTACAGTGATCAGGTTGTCCTGTATTTCTACAGTGGCACCTTCTGGGATCGCTATGGGATTATTACCTATTCTAGACATCTTTTTATCTTTTGTATGATCCTAATAAACGTAACACAATACTTCCCCACCTACATTATCGCGCTGGGCTTGCTTACCCGTCATTACGCCATGTGATGTAGAGACTATGGCTACACCTAAGCCATTCAATACACGTGGTAGCTCATCAGCACCTGAATACTTCCGCAGTCCGGGCTTACTGATACGTTCGATCTTCCTGATAACCGGTTCTTTGGTTTGTGGATCGTATTTTAAAGCGATCTTGATATTTCCCTGAACCTTGTCGTCCTCGAATTTATAACTCAGGATAAAACCCTGGTCAAAGAGGATTTTGGTCATCTCACGTTTCAAATTGGACGCAGGAATGTCCACTACCCTGTGGCCTGCCATACTGGCATTCCGAACACGGGTTAAAAAATCTGCTATTGGATCTGTGTACATACGCTAACTTTTATTTCGTTTACCAACTGGCTTTTCTCACACCTGGGATCAACCCTTGATTGGCCATTTCGCGAAACGTAACCCTGGAGATGCCAAAAGTTCTCATATACCCTTTAGGTCTTCCGGTTAGTTTACAGCGATTGTGCAGTCGTACCGGTGAAGCATTCCTCGGTAATTTTTGAAGCGCTTCATAATCTCCGGCTTCTTTAAGCGCTTTACGCTTCTCTGCATATTTCGCAACCATCTTTGCCCGTTTTCTCTCCCGGGCCTTCATGGATTCCTTAGCCATACTAGTTTCGTTTAAATGGTAATCCCAATTCAGCGAGAAGCGACTGGGCTTCTTTGTCTGTATTGGCGGATGTCACAAAAGTGATATCCATTCCGTTAATCCTGTTTATTTTATCAATATTGATCTCTGGGAAAATAATTTGCTCCGTTACCCCCAGGTTATAATTTCCTCGTCCGTCAAACCCTGTGGATCTGATCCCTTGAAAATCACGAACCCTAGGCAACGCAGTGGTTACCAGTCGATCTAAAAATTCATACATCCGCTCACCGCGAAGGGTCACTTTTGCCCCAATGGGCATCCCTTTTCTCAATTTAAATGCGGCGACGTCTTTCTTGGAGATCGTCGATACAGCCTTCTGTCCTGTGATGATCGATAATTCATCAACAGCATGGTCTATCAACTTCCTGTCTGATACAGCATCGCCTACACCGCGACTTACCACGATCTTTTCTAAACGCGGTACTTCCATCACGTTGTTATACCCGTACTCATCTCTCAAAGTCTGGATAACGCGCTCTCTGTATTCTTTCTTTAATCTAGGTATATATGCCATGACTAAATAACTTCATTTGATTTCTTAGACACCCTTACCTTCACATTGTCGCGAACCTCATACCCAACACGAGTACTTTCTCCTGATTTTGAATCGATCAGGGAAAGATTCGAAATATGAATAGGCGCCTCTTTTTGCAAAATTCCTCCTTG
>Ga0265309_10000310_pt1 | contig 18463 bp, 18 predicted proteins | sample Helome_FD_192492 | JGI IMG/M metagenome (GOLD analysis project Ga0265309, IMG submission 192492) | Marine sediment microbial communities from subtidal zone of North Sea - Hel_20160524 (Illumina Assembly) | ecosystem: Environmental > Aquatic > Marine > Subtidal zone > Sediment ...
GATCCTCTCGTAGGTATGCTTATAATCCGTTCAATAGGATATATTGGATCATTTTCGTTAGGAACATGCACCTTTAAATCCCCAGCTGGAAAGGCTACATAATTTCCTGAAATTCCTATAATATAATTATCAATGGAATCTAAAAGGCCGCTTTCATCCTCATAGAATTGATCCAATCTAGTTGCCCTGGCATCTTTATCTTCAAAAATCCATATTGCTTTATTATAGTAATGAGCGTTGGAATTAAGGTGGTCAATCAATTTTTGAACTCTTAGTAATTCCTCTTCTCTTTCTTGAACTCGGCGGTTATATTCATTGATTACATCCATGTTAAGATCATGCTGAATTCTAGAACTCCACCATTCTCCATCCCTAGTAAATCTATGGGGTAATGATAACGATGATTCACTATCATCGCGACTATCATATAGTAAGCCAAATTCAGAACCATCTAAACTAGAATATTGCACCACGAGACTTGAATAAGTCCAATCAGCAAGTCGAGTATTGTACCTAATCCCAACTCTTTGAATATCCTCCTTGGTTAAATCTGCCAAGTCGCCTTCTGCTTGAAAAACAATTGAAGTAATTGTATTCCTTTCAAAGGAATTGCCAGGGGGATCAACTTCTTTTTCTACAACTGTTCCATCAACTTTTTGAATTCTGAAATAGACATCTCTATTGGTTCCATTATTACCGGTACCTATATCGATTGAAAGTGAGCTAATTGCTAACTCTGTGGCTTCCGGGGGAGAATCGGGCAAGTCATTGAAGTTGTATTTAAGCCGTTCGGCGGCTTTAAATGACTCAGTCAATCGGATATCAATGAGATTTGATTCAAGTACCAAAATATTATCAATTATATCCTCAATTGTAAAATTGGTAATGAATTCGGACGAATAATCAATAAAAAACACATCTTGTGTTGTTGCTAATTTGGTTGATACGCAATAATGACGAACTACCTCATAGTAGAGAATTGTAAGTGCATGACTATGGTTATTATTTCTAACTGCTCTTGTCTCAATTCGTTCTCTTTCAGTTTGATTCGATCGTACAATAACAGTGCTTCTTACTTCTCGTAATGCATTACTGGCCTGGACGATTCTATCGGATAAATTTTGTACGGTGCTTGCACTTGAACTCCTTTCGCCTTCTGACTGAGACTTCCCAATACCTATGGCATGTGATCCAGTTACACCCCAGCTTCCCTGACCATAACCCCCTACCCCTGCGGTACCTCCTAGTAAAGATTTACCTTTTTGAAATTCCTCTACCATAGCTTCAACCGCTTCATCTATTATTCTATCCCTTCTTTGATCATGCAGAATTGTTTCTGAAATACCAGTTGCTTCTGTTCTATCTACCAGATCCTCTCTGGACCAATCTATAATTGCAAGGTTTACCGATTCGCAAGGTGCCAGTGTTAGACTATAAAGAACTTGACCAAGTCCATGATTTATTGGGTTCCACGACATTTCATAATTAAGAAGTCTTCCTTTTTTAACTGTAATACCCCTTACTCCACCCGTGCCTCTGGTAACAAATGTGCTAGTTGAAATGTCTGGTGTTTTAATAAGTTGTGAAAAAGTAAATACTCTTTCTGTCACACTACTTGGAAGGAGAGTCTCACATCCATCTTCGCCAATAATGGGGATATTGGACGATCCAAACGAATCTGGGCACAATTTCCAATCTAAAAGATCTGGTTGTGGTATTGATGGTAAGCTTGGATTCAATGTAGGAAGCTCAAAACCATTCCTATTTATGCTTATATGATGAACAATGTCAAGTTGGTTCGGGTTAATTTGTATAATTTGGTCGATCATTCCTGATACCAAAGCTGCTTCATATCCCATAACTTCTCCCAAACCAAATATTTCATTTGGAATGGGCAAGGAGAGATAGCCAACATGATTAGAAGCTAATAATCCAAGGTTATGCTTTACGATTACTTCCCTTCCGTTTGGAAAATCAGAATCTTGTTCAATTTTCTTTATCGTTGCTTTAATTGACACAGGAATATGCCTAAGGATTTGCCCTTTAGCTAAATCAAGCAATTGAATTCGAATCTTTTTCATAATTCACTATTTTATTGAAATTGATATTCTTACTATGAACATCCAAGGTCACTCTAGTTTTTATAATCAATTACTTTTAAGGTATTTCAAATAATGCTATCTTATTTTGTAGTTGTATACTTGGTACTGATTTGTGTATGAATAGTGAAATACACATCTAGATCTAATTCAGAAGCATCGTAATGCTCATTACTCGGAATAAATGAGCCAGCCACTAATTTCACTACCTTGTTAGTACATGAAATGGCCAATCCTGATACTAATCCTAATAGGTTTTCCAATAAACTTGCTTTTTGCCCAGGAAGAAACGCCCATGGCTATTAGTCGCGTAGAGAACATCCGATTTGACGGACTGGTAAACGAATCCGACTGGGAGGCCATTGATCCCTTGCCTATGGTCCAGTATGAACCTAATGCCGGAGCTCCTCCTACCGAAAAGACGGAAATACGGCTGGCTTATGACGACACTTTTTTCTATGTCTCTATTCGGGCTTTTGACCGCGACTCGAACGGTATACGTGCTACTTCCCTCTATCGCGATCGTATAGCCGGTTCAGATCATTTGGAGATCTTACTGGATACGTACAATGACAACCAGAGTGGGTATATCTTTACTACGACACCCACGGGGATCCGGAACGACCTGGCCATTGCCAATGATGCCCAGGGCCTGGCCTTAGGTTCGGGCAGCCTCTTTAATCGCGACTTCAACACCTATTGGGAAGCGGAAAGCACAGTAACCAATGAGGGATGGTTTTCAGAGATGCGTATCCCCTTTAGCAGCCTGCGCTTTCAGGATGTAAACGGACAAGTGATAATGGGCATCACCGTGCAACGTAAAATTGCGCGAAAAAATGAACGGCTTGTCTTCCCTGCCGTACCTCCTATCACCAACTGGGCTTTTTTACGGCCCTCCCTGGCTCAAAAAATTGTGTTTACAGGCATACAGGCCAAGAAACACGTCTATGTTACCCCCTACCTCCTGCTAGGCCATGAAACCAAGAACAGCTTAAATGAAACTGCTACGGATTACCAAAAAGACACAGATCTTGACTTTAATGCTGGTGGGGAAGTAAAGTATTCTATCAGTAACAACCTGACCGCAGATTTTACACTCAACACAGATTTCGCCCAGGCAGAAGCAGATGACCAGCTGGTCAACCTCTCGCGCTTCTCCCTCTTTTTTCCGGAAAAGCGACAGTTCTTCCAGGAACGGGCATCGGTTTTTGATTTTAGGACCGGAGGTTTGAGTCGACTCTTCTTTAGTCGGCGTATAGGCTTGACAAACAACGGCGAACAAGTACCCGTTTACGGTGGCGTGCGATTGATCGGTCGTATGGATACCTGGGACCTGGGTGTGTTAAATATGCAGACAAAAAGCCTGGACAGCATCCCCACAGAAAATTTTGGAGTATTAAGGGTTCGCAAGCGTGTGTTTAACCAGAACAGCTATGTAGGCGCTATGTTAACCACCCGATTAGATGGGGACGGTAATAGCAACCTTGCCTATGGCCTGGATGGGATCATCCAGGTAGCCGGAGACGATTTCCTGACCGTGCAATGGTCTCAGACATTTGACAACCGACTAGAGGCTGAAGAAAGCACAGATTTTAAAAATGGCCGACTGGCTTTGGAAATGAACCGCAGGCGTCGTAAAGGTTTTGGCTATACCTTGGGCACTATATTATCCGGTCCGAATTATAATCCCGGGGCGGGTTTTGTGGATCGCAGCGATTTTAAATTCGGTACTGCTACCCTATCCCAAACCTGGCTCAATCAAGAAGGACCGTTTATCTGGCATAAAATAGAACCTTTTGGGAATGGATATTGGGGCAATCGCGGGGGCGAGCTCCTTTCTTCAGAATATGGACTGGAATGGTCCTTTACCCGGCGGAACCTGGATAGCGGCGCATTTGGGTTAAAACAAGTCCATGAAAACCTTTTGGAGGAATTCTCCTTGCCTGATGCCCTACCTATTCCTGTGGGCACCTATGATTTTTGGAGAGCAGAGGCCAGTTATAGAATTGCCGTAGACCGTACGTTGCGTACCGGGGTCATTCTGGAGACAGGGACATTTTACGACGGCTGGCTCAATAGCCTCACACTTAGCCCTTCCTGGTATGTTTCCAAACACCTCCAACTAAACCTTGAATATGTGTACAACTATGGGGATTTTGATGACAGGGATGATGAATTGAATTTTCATATAGCCCGGCTCCGTATCGGTACGGCCCTGGATAGAAAACTATCTACCAATGCCCTTGTGCAGTACAGTGGCGCACAGGATTTGTTTTCCCTGAATGTAAGGTTTCGATATAACTGGCGAGAAGGCCAGGATCTTTGGATCGTTTTTAATTCAGGATTTAATACAGACCGTCTCGGCTTTAGTCCGACACTGCCGGCAATAGAAAATCAGTCCGTCTTATTGAAATACATCCACACATTTATATTTTAAGGCGTTAAAAAAAGCTGAATTAATTCCAATAAAAAAGCCCATCCGATAGGATGGGCTCTGTGCTTACATTCAAGTATATATCGTTAGACTACTTTTACGTTCACTGCGTTTAGTCCTTTGTTTCCTTCCTGGAGATCAAAAGTTACTTGGTCGCCTTCGCGAATCTCGTCGATCAATCCAGAAATGTGGACAAAATGATCTTTTTCAACACCTTCTTCAGTTATAAAACCATAACCTTTTGAATCGTTGAAGAATTTTACTGTTCCTTTACTCATTGTACTTTACTTTAAAAATTTTAATAATAATATTTACTATTTTGCAAATATGGGGCCATAATTCCAAAATACAGCTAATTAATTCATAATTTTTTCAATTCGGCCACTAAATCTGTGAGCGCGGCCTTTGCATCGCCGAACAACATCGCTGTTTTTGTATTGTAAAATAACTCATTGTCAATTCCCGCATAACCCACGTTCATACTGCGTTTGTTCACTATAATGTTCTTGGCATTTTCCACCTCCAGGATGGGCATTCCGTATATGGGACTTGCAGGATCATTATGTGCCGCAGGGTTTACTACATCATTGGCCCCTACAACTAATACTACATCTGTTTGAGCAAAATGCGGATTGATGTCATCCATTTCTGCCAAAAGACCATAGTCTACCTGGCTTTCGGCCAATAGAACATTCATATGCCCCGGCATGCGTCCGGCCACCGGATGGATGGCATAGCGAATGACAACACCTCTTTCTGTAAGTAATTGCTCCAGCTCATGGATCACATGCTGGGCCTGGGCTACGGCAAGTCCGTATCCGGGAACGATCACTACATCCCTGGCATAGTTTAAAAGAATGGCTGCATCGCTGGCAGTTGTTTTCCTGACCGTCCCCCCTACTGTTCTTCCTTCACCTCCAGCCTGGACTTCCTCTCCGAAAGCACCAAAGATGACTGCGACCAAAGTCCGATTCATCGCACGGCACATGGCAAAAGTCAGAATGAGTCCGGCCGAACCTACAAGAATACCTCCTATCAGCATCAGCTTATTAGAATACAATACGCCGGTGATCGCGGCTGCGATCCCAGTCATGGAATTCAGGAGGGAGATCACTACCGGCATATCGGCTCCGCCAATAGGCAAGACAAATAAGACCCCATAAAGCAATCCGGCCGCTACCAATACATAGATCCAAATAGGATCCTGTAGATAACCCGTGACCAGCATAACGGCCAATGCGATCGTTGCGAGAAGAACCAGATTATTGACAATATTTCGTTGTGGGATAAATACGGTGCTTTTTATCCGGCCATCCAGCTTTCCCCAGGCAATAAGACTGCCGGAGAATGTGAGGGATCCAATGATCACACCTGCCGTGATCGTGGTAGTCAGAAGGGTATCCCCTGCTCCTTTCCCATATTCGACCAGGCCAATCAAGGCAGCACTGGCCCCGCCAAAGCCGTTAAAGAGAGAGACCAATTCCGGCATCTTGGTCATTTTTACTTTGATCGCCATCAGTGCACCAATAACTCCTCCGAGAACAATGGCTCCGCCTATCAGGGCATAAATTTTTGTGGGCACTTCCAGATCATGGAGAAATAAGGTGGCCAGAATGGCCAGGCCCATTCCCCCTGCCGCGAGTCGGTTTCCTTTATTTGCTGTCGCCGGGTGGCCTAAAAGTCGAAGACCAACGACAAAACTGACAGTAGAGAGTAAGTAGATAATAGCCAGGGCTGAACTCATTTCCCGTTCTTTTTAAACATATTCAACATCCGCCCGGTTACGGCAAAACCTCCAACCACATTGACGATCCCCAGCACTACGGCTACAAAGCCAAGGCCCAGGATGAGATAGTTATTCGGATCGGCGTTTAGCATAACTAAAATGGCTCCTACCACTACTACACCACTTAAAGCGTTAGCCCCGGACATAAGCGGTGTATGCAAAACGGCCGGGATATTTTTAATCAGTTCTACCCCTAGGAAAATAGCCAGGATCAGGATAAATATCAGATCCTGGTTGCTAGAGAATAAATCGATCAAATTACTCATATAAACTCCTTTATGTTTTTCGTATTTCTCCTTTATGCACGATCAGTGTGCCATCTGTAATCTCTTCGTCCAGATCCCAGTTAAATTTGTTGTCCTCTGTCAGGTGCATGATAAAATTGAACATATTCTTGGAGTACAGGTCACTGGCGTGTGTAGATACACTTTCCGGGGAGATGGTCGTACCAACGATGGTTATGCCTTTATGCACAATGGTTTTACCTAATTTACTCAGTTGGCAATTGCCGCCCTGGGCAGCACCGAGATCGATGATCACGGCCCCATTCTTCATTTGCTCTACTTGATTCTTGGTGATCAGCACCGGGGATTTTTTTCCGGGTACCATGGCTGTAGTGATGACCAGATCGGCCTTGAATAATTCTTTATTGACAGCTTCTTTTTGACGGCGTGCATAGTCTTCTGATGCTTCTTTGGCATAGCCGCCCTCAGAGGTTTCTCCCCCTTCTACCGAAATGAATTTAGCGCCTAACGATTCTGTCTGTTCCTTTGTTTCCGGACGGATATCCGTGGCCGATACTATAGCACCCAATCGCTTGGCTGTTGCTATGGCCTGCAAACCGGCTACCCCAACACCGTATATGAGGACTCGAGCGGGCTTTATGGTCCCCGCTGCTGTCATCATTAAAGGTAAAATGCGTTTGATAAGGTAGGCGCCCAGGATAACGGCTTTATAACCGGCCAGGTTACTCTGCGAACTTAGTACATCCATTTCCTGAGCCCGTGAAATACGGGGCATGGCATCCATGGAAAATACAGAGACGTTTTTGGAGGCGATCGCCTCCATAAGTTCCGGGTTGGATTGATGATAAAATTGACTGATCAATACCTGGCCTTCGTTGACCAGTTTCAGATCTTCTTTATCGAAGGAATTGATCTTTACCAGGACATCAGATTCTTTATAGACAACACCGCGTTGTTCTATCTGTGCCCCTGCTTCGCGGTAGTATTTGTTATTAAAGGAAGAATTGGCCCCTGCATCGTCCTCTACGATCAGGTTGAATCCCTTATCGATCAATTGCTTGGCAATTCTGGGAGAGATGGAAACCCGATTTTCCCCCTTTTTGGTTTCCTTCAGGATACCTATGGTCATAGTTGCTCTCTGGTTAAGGGACACTGCTTATCCGCCCTCAAATTACTATATTTATTTGAATGTGCTAGAAAAATTCGCCCGTATGGTCCACTTTTACGGTAAAGGTAACTATCAAAAAAAATCACCCCGTTTGGAGTGATTTCTTTTATATCATTAAATGCTTTCTATGTTATATCTCAAAGCAATGATCATTCAGTGAGGGTATTCGCTTTTCGCGCCTTTTTCTCACATACTTTGCACAGTGTTGAAATTCCTTTCTTTTCCCAGGATTCCTTAACGGATCCATTAGAAACACCTGCCCTGTTTGCGATGTATTGGCAGTCTTCATAAACATGGTAGCGATTACCCGCTCTTGCCCAATACACATTGTCATTATCCAGGTTGATCTCTTTCAGCACTTCAGTCTGCTGATTGATCTCCTCTGTATATTGTTCTATGGAAGGGGGATTAAAATCCACTCCGGTAACCCCGGCGATTAGCATGGCTACTACGGCTACGGTCCCGGCTATACCCTTAGTCTTGCCATCGAGATCCTTATTTGTAAAGATCAGGATCACAAGGGGCAAAAAGGCCAAAACGCTCATAATGGCGCCCAGTTGGTTTTGGATAAAGAACTTTGTTTTATTCTTTTCAGAGGCCGGGTCCAGACGGTTTGCTTTTTTCCAAAGCAAATTACCGGTGATGGCCAATATCAGGATCACGACAATAGCTACGATCAGCCATGTCATTGTATCATTGCCGATCAAATTAAAGATGGCATAGATCTGCCCGCCTATGGCCAGGAGCCAGGCTATAAAGGCAATTATCCGAAATGTCTTCGCCTTGGACTTGGCTTCCGGACTTGCAACAAAAACTTTTTCATCAGACATAATTAAAGTCGGTATTAGGGTTAGTAACTACCCCAAAATTACGCAACCTTGAGGGAATATGCGATTTGCGGTTCGATCATTCCTGTTTTTTGCTCATATATTTCTGAATTAGGAACAAAAAAAATCACCCCATTTAGAGGTGATTTTGTTTAGACTGTAGTTGATTTTTGGTTATTCCACCTCGAGAGCAGCCACACCAATGCCGTTATAATCATTGATCATTTTTAAGAAGGATGATTCATATTGTTGATTTACGATCACACCAAATTTTTGGCGCTCGGTAAATTGATCCCGAAATCCATAGTGGTTGTTGTCGTAATTGTTCTTTACACGCTCATCATCTCCAATCAGCGTTAATAAGCTGGCTCCCTGCAAATTTCTTGGGTTTTTGTGGATGGCCTGTTTCTGGACCAGGATCTGAAAATTATCCTGGATATAATCGATCAGCATCTGATCGCCTTGCGTCCGGCTATCCATAAAGACATTGGCCAGTTCATGGGAGATCTTGCCCGTGGTATTACTGTACATCTTATAGGCGTCTACGGTGCCCTTGGCGATTTGCTCGACACAGATGCGTTTTGGAAGCATACCTATTCCCTTTTTAGTCAGGTCTACATACTTGATCACTTTAAAAGTTTGACCATTATCTAGTCCAAAACCTTCGAAATCTTTTAATTTTAGTTTGATCTTGTGTTTGGCTTTCAGCTTGCCGGTTTCCTGCCATTTGGCATAGCTATCCGGTTCGAGGTAGGTGATATCTTCCTGAAAGCGCTGTGGGAAACAGTAGTCGATCTGAATAAAGGCATCAATCTGTTTTTTCTTGCTGATCTGTATCTTGCCTTTTTCGTAGAGCCCCTGGGCAGTTCCTGAAAATGCCATAAAGAAGGCAAAGATCAGCAGGGCGATTTTGATTAGGTCTTTTTTCATGCGGTTTTGATTTGGGTCTATTCATCTAACGATTGAAATCCCAAATTATTCTAAAGAAGACCTACCCTATAAACCTAGCTCACAGTGTTTAACTTAAATATTGAAGTAATTCTGCCTTAAAATAGGCCAGACTATCCGCAGCACTGGTCAGGGAGTCGACTGCATAATTGCCCCCTTGCTCTATAAAATAGTTCTCTAATCCCTCCTGAGAAGCGGTTTTTAATATGCTGTGATAATCTATGGAACCATTGCCCATTTCCGTGTAATCCCGGCTTACTTTGTCCATATCTTTTATATGCCACATCACGAAGCGCTTAGGATCACGTGCTATGATATCGGCCGGACTTTCAGCAGTATTATGAGCCACCCAATACATATCTAATTGCAGTTTTACGAGTTCAGGGTCTGTTTCCCTGAGGATAAGGGCAAATCCGTGATCGCCGTCGTGATCGGTAAACTCATAGCCGTGATTGTGGAAAGCAAAGCCGAGTCCGCTCTCACCTACCTGCTCCCCTATTCTATTGAGTTTTTCGGCCAGCATTCTATAGCCTTCCATATTGCGGTGTTCTTCCGGTACAAAGGGCCAGGTAATGAATTTTTGCCCGAGTATTTTTGCACCTGTAATGCACTGATCTATAAAGTTTTGTAGCTCGTGTTCTGAAGCGTTAAAATAAGAGGCGAAATCATAATGACCACTGGATGTGCTCAGGTTCATATCGTCTAATACACTTTTGAATTCCTTTGCTTGCATACCATAATAGCCAATGTTGCTCAAATCCAGGCCATAGGTTTCAAAATCTTCATAACCCATTGCCTTTACTTTTTTTAAGGTATCGATCGGGTCTTTTTCCATAAAATCCCGCACACTGAACAGCTGAAGTCCAATTTTATAGGTCCTTGCCGATGCGGGCATGCAAGACCAGGGTATCATTGCCGCTGCAGTAAGGACTGCGGATTGTTTAACGAACTTTCTTCTCAGTATGGTTTGTGACATAGGCTTGGGTTTAAATTGAATACTAATTTACGCCTATTCGCGTTTTAATCGTAACCTAATCACATTTCTTACTTATGAAAAACCTACTAGCAGCCTCTTTAATGGCTCTTTTCAGTTTCACTTTCTTCAGGCCCAGGAAGGATTTAAGATCGAGATTCAGGGCGGACTCCCATTCAACGATTTTAATACCGATGTCAGCCTGGCCATAGGCCTGGATGTAGGCTATATGCGCGCGATCAATCCAACCTTTGACCTGGGTGCTACAGTTGGCTACATACACGGTATCCCGGAAACTTTTCATTCAGAAATGATCTTAACCGATCTGCCATCAATCCAATTCCTGCCCTTGGCAGGCTCTGTCAGGATTTGGCCATCGCGTTCCGTATCATTTGGTATAGATGCAGGACATGCATTGGGATTAAACGAAGGCAATGATGGTGGACTCTATTACAGGCCAACCATTGGATTTCTATTTGGCACCAGTACCGAGATCAACCTATCCTATACCAGTATAGGTGTGGGCGACAGGGATTGGACGACCGTTACCTTGGGTATTGAGTACACTTTTTTAAATGATCGTTTCAATTAAGCCTGCAGTAATGAATCTTAACAAAGACAACATAGTCCTGAGAATTATACTTTCAATAGTACTTGCCCTGTGTGTGACAAGTGCAGTTTTTGCTCAAAAAAAGGCAAAACTAACCCCGGAAGAAAAGGAGAATATTAAATCGGCCAAGGTGCTTCTTGTTCGATACGAAGCGCCACCGCTGCATATTATGACCCCTAAAGATGCTGCAGGAGCCGGCTTAGTTGCCGATCTGACAGATTCAGATGAAGCCAAAGAGGGTATGCGCCATCGCTTCTACCCCTCTGCCCGGATCCAAAAGGATCTGGATAGTGTGCTACGTGCAGAAGGGATCGTTTCCAATTTGGAATTCAGGGAAGATGCCTATGAATTTGCCATGAACAGAGAACTTAAGGATCTGTCTAAATATGAAGGAGTAGATGCAGATTATGTAGTGGAAGTCATTGTCCCCTTGATGGGATTTCAGGCCACCTACATGCCTATTAAATGGCGAAAATACAACCTGCAATTAGGATGTTTTATACGGATCATTCGCACTTCAGACCTGGCTTTGGTATGGAAAACCAATGCGGGCTACACCCATTTACAGGATGGGGATATGAAATTCCATATTGATGAATTGGAGAATGACGGAAAGGCGTTAATTGCCGGGAAGATGGAAAGAGCCGCTCATGGTATTGCGCTTAAAGTGGCTGAAAAATATCAAAAGGCAAAAAAATAATACCAACAAATCAAGTAAAGCGGACCCCGGAAATTTGAAACATTGACGGGGTTCTTTACTTTTAGGCTATGACCACAGAAGAGATCAAACAAAAGCTTTCTATTTTTAACAAAGACTTGCTGCAGGACTTGCTCGAAGCCAGCCAGATAGCAGAAGTTCCACCCCATACAGAATTATTGAGGGCGGGTCAGTATATAAAGGTGATACCTATAGTACTAGAAGGCCTGGTAAAAGTATATACGAGGCATGAAGACCGTGAACTATTACTTTATTATATCCAACCGACAGAATCTTGTATCATGTCTTACTCTGCCAGTTTAAAGAATACCCCCAGCCATATTTATGCGGAGACGGAAGAGGAAAGTACGATACTTCTCGTTCCTGTTGACAGCCTTCCTCATTTGCGCCGCTCATACCCGGACTTCAGCACACTTTTTATTGATCTGTACAATAGCAGGTATCGAGATTTGCTGGATACAATACACCATGTCTTATTTGATCGAATGGACAAACGCCTGCTTGATTACTTAAAGGAAAAGGCTAAGGTGCACAATCAAAACCCTCTTAAATTGTCCCATCAGCAGATCGCCGGAGAATTGGGCACTGTGCGCGAAGTGATAAGTCGCGTGATCAAAAAACTAGAGATCGAAGGCGCCATTGCACAACTTCCGGATGGCATAGAAATTAAAGACATGTGACTAAAGTCACTGCCCAGTACTTTCAAAGCTGATAGCTTTGTCTGTATACTATTAAATCTATCGTCATGAAGAAAAATATGGGAAGTACTGATCGAATTATCCGATTATTTGCAGCTGCGGTTATTGCCGTATTGTATTTAGCCGGAACGCTCACAGGCACCTTGGCCATAATATTGCTTATTCTTGCCGGGATATTTGTGCTCACAAGTTTTGTTAGTTTTTGTCCGCTTTATGCCCCTTTTGGCATAAAAACCTGTAAGATCAACGAGGCCAAGTAGGGCTTTTTGCGAGTTGGTTGTTATATAATTGTGATTATATAACAAAGTGAAAAAAAATTAAAAAAATATCATGAAAAAGAAACTTGTTTTTTTGCTTGCTGCAATTGCAGCTACGATGTTTATTAGTGCTTGTTCCAATGATGAAGATAATAATGAAATGGATGCCGTACAGACGGTATCAGATATCCAAACCAATGTTGTCACCGGAGAATGGATGATCTCCAGTTATATTGATTCAGGAGTTGATGAGACCAGCGATTATGCCGGGTTTACTTTTACTTTTAATGGTGATGGTGTTGTAAGTGCTTCCAGTTCAGCTGAAATGCTCACCGGAGCCTGGTCCGTTGAAATGGATAGCAGTATGGATGACAGTTCGGATAGCGACGTGGATTTCACCCTATTCTTCGGAGTACCTGATACCCACGATTTTGATGACTTGAGTGACGACTGGGATGTAGTAAGTTATACGGCAACAATGCTTAGCCTGCGAGATGTCAGTGGCGGAAGCGGCGAAATAGACACCCTGGTATTTACAAGAAAATAAAAGGTTGTCCCTTAACCCCGTACTATCATTAATAACCCTGGTCTTCTCCGGGGTTATTAGGTATTGGTTGCAGCGCTAATCACCGTGTCTTCTTCATTAGCTGGCACAACTATTTCACTGTTCACAAAATACATCTTCATGTCACCATGATTTTTAATGGCGATCTCTCCCCTGGCTTCGCATTCAAAATGGTCTTTCACTAAGGCAAAAGTATTTTCAGAAATATTGATCTTACCGGGTTCTGACATAGATTCCATCCGGGCGGCCACATTCACCGTGTCTCCCCAAATATCATAGGCGAATTTTCGGGTGCCCACAACACCGGCTACAACAGGGCCGCTATTGATCCCCACTCGGATATTGAAGCGTACATCTTCATCTCCTTCATTCTCTTTGGCCGTCTTGACAAACTCTATGATCTCCATAGCAGCCTTTACCATACGTATAGCATGGTCCTTCATGGGAAATGGCAAGCCGCCAGCTGCCATATAGGCGTCTCCTATGGTCTTGATCTTTTCCAGTCCGTATTTTTCCATGATGGCGTCGAACTTGGAATAATAATAATCCACACTTTCCACTAGTTTTTCGGGGGGCAAAGCTTCTGCATATCGCGTGAAATTTTCGAAATCGGTAAACAGGACGCTTACACTCAGGAATTTTTTGGCTTTTACTTTCCCTTCCTCTATTAATTCTTTGGCCGTCTCTTTAGGCAGGATGTTCAGGAGCAAAGATTCTGACCGCTCCTTTTCCGTATTGATCACCAGGTTTGTTTTATGAATGAACCTATTGCGCCTGAATAGGCCAATAGCTAACAAGCCTACTAAAACCAAGCCAATGATGGTAGCTAGTACCGTGATCCGCTGGGTTCTCCCCTGCTCGTTTAGTAAGTCGACCTGAATTTGCTTTTGGGCAACCTCATAATTGGTGCGTTCGGCCTCGGCTTGCCTTACCGCTTCCAGATTAACCAGGCTGTCTCTTTGCTCAATATGATCCTTATAATGTTTGAAAGATGCTTCGGTATTCCCATCCAATTCGTAGATCTCCGACAATTTATTATGCGCCATGCTGATCTCATCTCTTAGCTCATATTTAGTAGCTAACTCGAGGCTTGTATGAGCATAATCCAGCGCACGTACAAGATCCTGCTTATCTGCATAGATATCGGCCATATATGTCAGGTATTCACTAATGGGGCTGTAATCTTCGTATTCTTCAAGAATAGTAATGGCCTCTTGAATTTGTGTCTGTGCGAGCTCATTGTTCCCTTTCTTGGCATTGATCATGCCCATATTGCCAATATTATAGGCCGTGCCAAGTCTAAAATTGATGCGTTCAAAGATCACACCCGATTCATCAAACAAGGCCAATGCCGTATCATATTTATCCTTCTTGGAATATTCATCCCCGGCATTCAAAAGCGCAGATGCCAGAGCGACGGAATCATTAGTATTTCTAAGTAAAGCTATAGCTTCCTTGTAATAGGAAACGGCATTCTCATGATTGCCCATTAGGGAGTACACATCGGCAATCGGGATCTGGATCCTTCCTAAAAGATCGTTGCGCTCTCCTTCAATGGCAATTTCAGCCCCCTTAAAAAAGGAACTCAAGGCTTGGCTGTATTCATTAAGTTCAAGAAGCGCGTTCCCTTTGCGAAAATATCCAGTATATAGCGTTAAGGGATCCTTATTGTCCGCCGCCAGGTCTAGATAGATGTCGCTATAGTGTACTTTCTTATGCGCATCGGGGTGATGATTGGCTAATTCCTCCACGACGATCATTAATTCCTGGGGGTCTTCTACGCCTTTGGCATACAAATTTTCAAGGCTGTCCATATCAAAACCGCCCTGCCCAAATACCGGGAACAGGGAGAAAAGGGTAATTCCCCATACGAAGAAATACCCCAACTGGGCGGACTTAATTTGGGTGATGCCAGACATGCTGAATTTTGTCAATAAATGGGTATAGACCTATTCTATCTTGATCTTTGGGTCTATTTTAAACGTACCTTGTTTATTGCTTAGGCGAAAGAAAATATTATATTTCTTTTCATCTCCAGAACGGCCTTCGGAAATTATACCAATCACCCGTTCGGGTGTTCCGTTATCCCCTTGGAGCACATTTCTGTCAAACAACCGGGCACCACCTACGTGGTTTATGGATTTGATATTTACAATGTGGTCTGTTGGATTGCTGGAGGAAAGACCCTGCCATACAATGGTGTCTCCCAATTTAACCAGAATGGTATAATCTTCATTCGAAGTATCATCTGTCTGACCGAAACTGGAATTGGCAGCAATACTAGTGTTATCAATATCTGCCGTATTAATGCTCAAGTTCACCACTCGGGTTTGTTGTGCTAATAGACAGATCGGAGCCATCAGGAATGTAATAATTAGGATGGATAATTTGGTTTTAGTGCGTATCATAATCGGTTGTTTTATATCCAAAAGATAGGCAAAAAACAACGGAAGCTGATCTATATTAAAGACCTTATACAATTACCGACTCTTTTCCTATGGGTTTCTTTTTCGAACTGGCTTTTTCTTTCTCCACGAAATACATCTTTATTTTACCGTGGTTTTTGATGGCGAGTGCTCCCCTGGCTTCGCATTCAAAATGATCTTTGACAAGGGCAAAGGTGTTCTCAGATATATTAATCTTTCCAGCCTCGGAATGGTTTTCCATTCGCGAAGCGACATTCACCGTATCCCCCCAGATATCATAGGCGAATTTTCGGGTGCCCACTACCCCGGCGACGACGGGACCGCTATTAATGCCAATGCGGATATCAAATCGCACATCATTTTTGTCCTTGTCATTCCTGGCTTGTGCTACAAATGCTGCGATCTCACGGGCTGCATTCACCATCTTGACTGCATGGGCTTCGTCTTCAAAGGGGAGTCCGCCTGCACACATATAGGAATCTCCAACCGTTTTGATCTTTTCAAGGCCGTAATTTTCAATGATCTTGTCGAAATTTCCATAGTAGAAATCCATGCTCTCCACCAGTTTTTCGGGATCCAGCATTTCGGCGTATTTGGTAAAGCCTACAAAATCTGTGAAGAGAACAGATACAGATTCAAATTTCTTGGCCGTCACTTTCCCTTTTTCCTTAAGCTCTTGTGCTGTTTGTTTGGGTAAAATATTTAGTAGGAGCTCCTCAGATCGCGCCTGTTCCCCTTCAATGATCTTTTTAGTCCTCTGCACATATCTGTTTCTGCGATACATTCCCAGGGCCAGGGCGCTAAGCAACAGGACCACGATACCGGTAGCCCAAAGGATAATACGCTGATTGCTACTTTGCTGGCTGAGCATATCCATTTCAGCCTGTTTTTGCGCCATATCCGCATTATATCTAAGTGTGGCAATTTCCTTGACGGATTCTACACTGTTTATGCTATCTCTAAAAATGTAATAATTCTGAAGCGCAGCAATGGACTCCTCTTGAAAGTGGGCCACAGAATAGATCTCATAAAGTGCCTTATAGGCATCTCTAACCTGGACCAGGTGATTTTTATCAAGCGCCATTGCCAAACCACTTTCCCCTGTTTCGATCGCATTCTCGTACATGTCTTGAGAAGCATACAATCTTGCCATTGCTATGGTATAGTCAGCGGCAGCATTATAGTCCTCATAGGCCTCTAACTGTGTTATCGCAGACTGCAATGCTTTAATGCCTACATCAGGTTCTCCACTATTGCCAAGAATTACACCGCGATTCCCTTGGACATATACTTTACCGATCTCCACACCCAAAGCCTCAAAATATGTTTCTGCTTCATCAAGATATCGTGAGGCCTCATCGAATTCACTTAAATTGATCAATTCATCTGACTTATTGAACAAGGCAATACCAAGATTTAATGAATCTCCGATTTCCCTTAAAATGGCAATTGCTTTTTCGTAATATTCGATCGAATTTTCCCGATCCTCCATCATGGAATATGCATCTGCAATGGTTGACAAAGAATGCCCGATCCGGTTAACGCTATCCATCTCCCTGGCAATATCCAGACTCTCAAAAAAGACATTAATAGCTTCTGGGATATCTCCTGAAAGCCGCTTCGTCTGGCCCAACTGGAGGTATCCACTATACAGGAAATCCAAATTATTTGCTTTCTTAGCTTCTTGAATTAGTTCTTGTGCATATTGCTGTCGCAAAAGCGGTTCCCTGTTCTCATGAAATGACAGGTCTCTGAGCACTTGTAACAAGGTCTCACCTTCCGGTTTTTGCTGCTCATAGATTACCTTCAGACTATCCGCAATGCGCTGGTCCTGGGCAGTTGCTACAGTAATTTGTAATAAGGAAAGAATCAGGCCAAGAAGAAATGTTCCGGGCCTGAGTTTTTTGCACTTCATAGATTTATTGAATTTGAAGTTTAGGATCTATACCAAATGATTTAGATCCACCAACCAAGTTCGGATCTAAACTAAACGCCATAGGCGGATGGATAGTAAAGATGATCAGATAAGTATATTCATCATTAGCAGAAAGACCGCTTGATTTAACCTTCGCCGTAACACGTTTTCGCCTTGGATTTCCTTTCCCTTCAATGAATATTTTATCAAAAAAGTTTTTATCATCACCAACAGGATAAAAAATGATAAAATCAATGGAAATTGAAAAATCATTTTCAATTGGAAAACTATCGCCGGAACCAATCGTCTGAATGTCAATATCATCAACTGATATCCCCTCCCATCGGACATCGTTATTAATGAAGGCATCAAATAATTTTGATTTTATGTCCCCTCTAAGTGCCTTTACACCATTTTCATCAGACATTGCGCAAAAGCTTAAAATTTCTGTTTCAGTGGGATTCACAGCATTGTATAACTGTTCCCCTTCTACTGCGAAAGTTAGTCGTGTCTTTCCCATAATGATTTTGATTTAATAAAGTTTGTAATGCTAAGCAAATGATAGCTATTAGGGCTTATCATAAGGCATATGCTCAATTACTTCAACTGGATTGGCCACCATTTTGGGAACTAGGAAGGGAAGTATGGCACCACACCATTAACCGTTTAATGGTTTCGGGTAATACTGAAAGATACAAAAAATGTGGATTTATCTGACGACCAACTGTATAGTTGGCTTGTGGGATGGAATGAAGAGTTTTCCGCTTGTATGGGGAACAAAAAGAACCGGGATG
>Ga0265309_10000311_pt1 | contig 18427 bp, 16 predicted proteins | sample Helome_FD_192492 | JGI IMG/M metagenome (GOLD analysis project Ga0265309, IMG submission 192492) | Marine sediment microbial communities from subtidal zone of North Sea - Hel_20160524 (Illumina Assembly) | ecosystem: Environmental > Aquatic > Marine > Subtidal zone > Sediment ...
CACAAAAAATAATGACCGTATTATTTATAATAGGAAAAGGTGTTACTTTTTAGATGTAACACCTTTTTTTTTATCCGGTCTTCAAGGTAAGTGATTTGAAAACTACATATACCCCGCTGGCATGCCTAAATTAGAACACATCAATTCCGTGCTGATCATTGGATCAGGGCCTATTATCATTGGACAAGCTTGTGAATTTGACTATTCCGGTTCACAAGCGCTCAGATCGCTCAGAGAAGATGGTGTAGAAACCATCCTGATCAACAGCAATCCGGCTACGATCATGACTGACCCATCTATGGCGGATCATGTCTATTTGTGGCCTTTGAATACAAAATCGATTGTTGAGATCCTTAAAAAGCACCATCAAATAGATGCAGTTCTCCCTACGATGGGCGGACAGACGGCACTGAATCTTTGTATTGAAGCCGACGAGAAAGGGATTTGGAATGATTTTGATGTGGAGATCATTGGTGTGGATATAGATGCTATTAATATCACTGAAGACAGGGAACAATTCAGGGCCTTAATGCAAAAGATCGGCGTAGGGGTGCCACCACAGGAAAGCGCTACCAGTTTTCTGGAAGGGAAGGAGATCGCCCAGGAATTTGGTTTCCCCTTGGTGATCAGAGCTTCGTACACCTTGGGAGGTGCAGGGGCATCTATCGTCTATAGGCAGGAAGATTTTGATGAATTACTGAGTCGCGGATTGGAAGTTTCACCTATCCATGAGGTGATGATCGACAAAGCCCTGATCGGCTGGAAGGAATATGAGCTCGAACTTTTAAGAGACAAGAATGACAATGTCGTCATCATCTGTACTATTGAGAATATGGATCCCATGGGAATCCATACGGGAGATTCCATAACAGTTGCCCCGGCGATGACACTTTCCGATACCACATTTCAGCGGATGCGCGACATGGCCATTAAAATGATGCGTAGTATCGGGGATTTTGCAGGAGGTTGTAATGTGCAATTTGCTGTGAGTCCGGATGACAATGAGGACATTATCGCTATCGAGATCAACCCCAGGGTTTCACGTTCTTCTGCCTTGGCTTCTAAAGCTACAGGCTACCCGATCGCAAAGATCGCGACTAAACTGGCCATGGGATATTCGCTGGATGAGCTTGAAAATCAGATCACAAAATCTACATCTGCTTATTTTGAGCCGACGCTTGATTATGTCATTGTAAAGATCCCAAGATGGAATTTTGATAAATTTGAAGGTTCAGACAGAACGCTCGGACTCCAGATGAAATCGGTTGGTGAAGTTATGGGTATTGGACGTTCTTTTCAGGAGGCCTTACATAAAGCCACCCAATCCCTGGAGATCAAAAGAAATGGTCTGGGTGCCGATGGCAAAGGATATAAGGACTATGATCTTATTCTGGACAAGCTGACACATGCGAGTTGGGACAGGGTGTTTGTGATCTACGATGCGATCCAGTTAGGTATACCGTTGAGTCGAATCCATGAGATCACCAAGATAGATATGTGGTTTTTGAAACAGTTTGAAGAGTTACATTTTTTAGAAATGGAGATCTCGAAATATGCTGTGGAAACCTTGCCAAAAGCGTTGTTGCTTGAAGCTAAACAAAAAGGATTCGCAGACCGACAGATAGCGCATATGCTGGAGTGCTATGAAAGTGAGGTCCATAAAAAACGTATTTCCCTGGATATTAACAGGGTGTACAAATTGGTGGATACCTGCGCTGCCGAGTTCAAAGCGGAAACACCGTATTACTATTCCACCTTTGAAGAGGAAATAGAAACACCGGATGGCAAGCGCTATGTAGCCAATGATAGTGTGGTTACTGATAAGAAAAAGATCGTGGTTTTGGGCTCTGGTCCTAACCGTATAGGGCAGGGGATAGAGTTTGATTACTGTTGTGTTCATGGTGTTCTGGCAGCTGCTGAATGCGGATATGAGACCATCATGATCAATTGCAATCCTGAGACAGTGTCCACGGATTTCGATACGGCTCACAAACTGTATTTCGAACCCGTATTCTGGGAGCATATCTATGATATCATCAGGCATGAAAATCCCGAAGGAGTAATAGTTCAGCTAGGGGGGCAAACCGCGCTCAAACTCGCAGAAAAACTAGATAAGTACGGGATCAAGATCATGGGAACCAGTTTTAAGGCACTGGACCTGGCCGAAGACCGTGGCAGCTTTTCCACATTACTTCAGGAAAATGATATTCCTTATCCCGACTTTGGTGTGGCTACAACAGCCGATGAGGCTTTAGCCCTGGCAGAAGAATTAAACTTCCCGCTATTAGTGCGACCTTCTTATGTTCTTGGCGGACAAGGGATGAAGATCGTTATCAATAAGGAGGAATTAGAAGAGCATGTAGTGGATCTATTAAGAAAGATCCCGAATAACAAATTGTTATTAGACCATTATCTGGATGGTGCCATTGAGGCTGAAGCCGATGCGATCTGCGATGGGGAGGACATCTACATCATCGGCATCATGGAGCACATTGAACCTTGTGGGATACATTCTGGCGACTCCAATGCGACTTTACCTCCATTTAACCTGGGGGAATTTGTCATGCAGCAGATCAAAGACCACACTAGAAAAATTGCGTTAGCATTAAACACAGTGGGTCTGATAAACATACAGTTCGCTATTAAAGATGATAAGGTGTATATCATTGAAGCAAATCCAAGAGCTTCCAGAACGGTACCCTTCATTTCAAAGGCCTATGGAGAACCGTATGTGAATTATGCTACCAAGATCATGCTGGGGGAGAAAACCCTAAAAGATTTTGAATTCAATCCTAAATTGGAAGGGTTTGCCATCAAGCAACCTGTATTTTCATTCAATAAGTTCCCAAATGTGAATAAAAACCTGGGGCCTGAAATGAAAAGTACGGGAGAGAGTATCCTATTTATCGACAGCCTGAAGGACGATGAGTTCTACGACCTGTATTCCCGTCGTAAGATGTATCTGAGTAAGTAAGTTTTATTCCGGGGATAGTTTTAATTCTGTACGAACATTGACCTCTTTTGCAACCTTTTTAAAAAGGACCCTGGGTACTTTGATCTTATGATCTTCGGTGCGGACGACAAAGTCTAACGAGCAATTAATATCCTTTCCATTTTTCTTTAACCGAATGGAATCTTCCAAAGGCCGAGTAACACCGTGCATAGTTAACTCACCAGAGAGGGGAAAGGCTTGTCCTTCATTATTTATATTTTCTAATGAAAAGCTGGAAATTTTGCCACTAAAAATAGCTTTTGGAAAACGCTCTGATTCCATGTAATTCTCATTGAAATGCTCTTGCATCAATTTCTTTCGAAATTTAAAATCCTTGATCAAAAGCACCACTGCAATTTCCCCGGTTTTAAGATCAATAATAGCATTGACTTTCTCATTCACGGCTACGATATCCTCCAGGGGAGAAGAGGCATCGAAGGAGATCTTACCTTCAGAAGTGCGCAGCCGCTCCTGGCCTAGAGCAGGATTTGTAAGTATTAATAAAAGAAGTAAGGGAATTATGTATTTCACAAGTTTTAATTCTCAGGCATGCCCAAATCTACCCAATCTTCAATTAATTGACGTGTATCATTTGGAAGTTGTCCGGTAGGGGGCATTGGATTTGTGGTGCTGTTTAGCCTACCCAACAGGTCTCTTGTTTCAATTGCACCTCGGACATCGCTGTATGTTGTCAGCGACATCGGGGCATTGTTTGTAGGCGGATCGGAATGACAGCCTGTACAATTGCTATTGATAATGCTTCTGATACTGCCCACATAAGTAAGGGCATTGTTATTATTATTGTTGTTGTTATTTTCAACAGAGTCATCACTGCTGGAACAAGAGGTTATCATTAATCCAGTAAAAATGATAATGGGTAGTAGATTTTTCATAGTAATGCTTTAAATATTTAATAATCCATGAGATTTTAACATAATTATTATCAAACTATTACTCATGAGATACTAATCTTAGTATATGGTTGCTAATTTTTGTACCTTAATTTTGTTAAAAAAAAACAAACCAATTCATTTGCTATGAAATCAACAATCCTGGGCCTGTTGTGCCTTATCACACCTTTTATATCCAATTCTCAGAATACACTCCTGGATGAAATAGACAAAGATGATACCACAAATGTGGTTATGGCGGCATTTAAAGGTCTTAAAGTCGTGAATTTTGAATCAACCAAGATGGTCAATCAAGGGGAGTTCTATTTCATTGTATCCCATCGTTTTGGAAGTATAAAGAATGGCTTTGATGATTTTTTTGGCTTAGACTTTGCCAATACACGCTTGCACTTTCTTTATGGGTTCTCTGATGGATTCAACCTCTCTGTTTCGCGTTCCAGTTTCAATAAGACCTATGATATTTCTGCAAAATATCGCTTCCTCCGGCAAGATGAAGATGTACCTGTTACAATTGTTGGTTACAGCCAGGTGGCTTTCAATACTTTGTTAGAAGAGGATCTGATCTTGCGCCCTGTTGATTTTGGTGACCGGGTTTCTTTTACACAACAATTCCTGATCTCCAGGAAAGTGAGCGAAGACCTTTCGCTTCAATTGATGCCAACCTATTTCTATGAAGGTTATGTGGATTATACACCACAGGATAACTCACAATATGCGCTGGGCATAGGAGCACGATATAAATTAGGCCCCAGGTGGGGACTAAATGTCGACTATGGATGGCATCTCAATCGTGCAGACGGATCCCCATTTGTCAATCCGCTATCAATTGGTGTAGACATTGAGACCGGGGGTCATGTCTTCCAACTTCATTTTACGAATGCACAGCCCACTTTTGAAAGCGGTTTTCTCGGTAATGCTGTCGGAGATTGGGGAGATGGGGATATATACTTTGGATTTAACCTGAGCAGGGTGTTTAATTGGTAGGTTCTTCCCATGGGAAAGATGTGAGATCACTTGCAGGTCCTGTTTGATAACCATGTCCTCCAAAATAATCACGCTGGGCCTGTATTAGCCTGGTAGGCAACTCAGCACGGGTGAAAGCGTCCCAGTACCATAAGTTTGCGCTCATACAAGGCAATGAAAGTCCGCTAAGTGCGGCATTTGCTACCACAAACCTGAGACTCTCAATATCTGTTCTTATTTGATCGCCAAGTGTTGGCACAAGTAATGGATGTGTTTTTATTGATTCAAAGGCATCAGCAAGGAACCGCACCATTTGCGAGTTTATAATACACCCATTACGCCAGGTCTTCGCAACCTGTGCTAGTGTATAACTAAACCCATACTCTTTACTTGCGACTTGAAGCTGGTGAAAACCCTGGATATAGACCAATAACAAAGCTGAGTAAATGGCTTTTTCAACCAACTCAACATCTATAGCTGAGGCATTCTGATAATTAATGGATCCGTCAATGGAATTACTCAGGTCTTTACGAACCTGCCAATTTCCAGAGATCTGCCTCATCCGAATTGCTGCGTCAATCCCGGGGACCGGCACCCCTAGTTCCAGTGCATTTTGGGCAGTCCAACTTCCCGTGCCTTTTTGGCCCGCGGCATCAAAGATCTCATCCAATATAGGGCGCTCTCCAGAGGATTTGGCAAGTATGTTTGCCGTGATCTCCATTAAATAGCCTTGCAACCTTCCATTGTTCCATTCTTGAAAAAGCGCAGCACATTGCGCATAGGAATAGCCTTCAAGTTCAACAAGAAGGTCGAATGCTTCTGCAATGACCTGCATCAAACCATATTCAATGCCATTGTGGACCATTTTCACAAAATGGCCGGAAGAACTCTTCCCCATAAAATCGACACAAGGAGTGCTATCATACGATGCGGCCAGTGCATCTAAGATTGGTTTGACCTGCGCATAGGCTTCAGGGTCGCCACCAGCCATCATAGCCGGTCCTTCAAGGGCGCCTTTATGACCCCCGGAAATGCCTAATCCTAGAAAATGGATCCCATCCGCTGCCGATTTATGGAAACGCCTGTCTGTCTCCTTAAAAAAGGAATTTCCCCCATCTATGATAATGTCCCCAGGAGCAAGCGATGGGCTTATGGATTTTATGACCTGATCAACGACGGCACCTGCCGGCACCATCAGGAGTATTTTTCGAGGCGATTCAAGTTGCTGGACCATATCCTGTATAGAACTGGCGCATGGGATCTTGTAGTTTTCAGCTAGCTTGCGTTTTTCCTCTTGAGGATCCCAGCCTATTACTGTGAAATTGTTAGAAGCCACATTGCGGGCGAGGTTTAATCCCATTACCCCGAGTCCGACTAAACCAATATTATGTGAGGCTTTATCCATTGACTGCGTTTGAACTAGGTTTGAAGTTCGATTTTGACATTCTCATTCTCCAGGGCTTGAAGGTGCTCTCTTATTACAAAATCTTCTTCGTCGTAGATCTTACTTCGGTTATGGGCCTGTTCCTTGCGCACAATTGATCTGGCAAACCTGCGGATACCGTGTTCATCGTTTATGATAAGGCCCGGAACCTTGGTCGGATTTCCGTCAGTATTCTTTGCAACCATGGTGAAATAAGAAGAATTACAATGCTTTCGTTCACCGCTAGTCACATTCTCAGATTCTACTCGCACGCCAACGACCATTGAGGTGTGCCCTGTGTAATTGACCGAAGCTTTGAGGGTAACCAATTCGCCCACTTCGATCGGATGTAAAAAATCTACCCTGTTCACAGATGCGGTCACACAGTAAGATTGTGAATGTTTGGAGGCCACGGCAAAGGCTATTTGATCCATTAGATTAAGGATATAGCCTCCATGCACTTTCCCACCAAAATTGGAATGTGATGGCAGCATAAGTTCAGTGAGTGATAAATGGGAATCTTTTGCCGTTTTAAATCTATTCATACTTGCTTATAAAGATTCGGCTTCTTCTTCCATATCGGATTCCTGGGCCTTTTTTAGGATACTCTCCGGCATAGATTTCTTGGCCTTGGCGCCTAATTTTTTGATTCTGTCAACCCTGGAGATAAGATTCCCTTTTCCGGTAGATAATTTGTTCATGGCCAGCTCGTACTCACCTTTGGCATCGTTCATTCTCTTTCCAACTTTTATTAAATCACCAATAAGACCATCAAACTTATCATATAAGGCACCTGCTTGTTTTGCAATTTCCAGGGCATTTTTATGTTGTTTATCATTATTCCACCATGTATCTATTGTTCTGAGGGTAGCCAGCAAAGTTGTGGGAGTAACGATAACTATATTTTTTTCAAATGCCCTGAGATATAATTCCTCGTCAGCATTTGCAGCTGTTGTATAGGCTGGCTCTACAGGGATAAACATCAGGACAAAATCCGGACTTTCAATATCATAAAGATCTTCATATTTTTTGGAGGAGAGCTGAGCAATATGTCTATTTAATGAGCCAATGTGATCTTTTAGGTGTTTATCCTTTAACTGTTCATCTGCGTTAACATACTTTTCATAGTCAGTTAGCGAAACTTTAGAATCCACGATCATTTTTTTACCGTCCGGTAGATGTATTATGACATCAGGCAATACACGACTTCCGTCTTCGCGAGTAAAGCTTTTTTGAACAGAATACTCACGATCTTTTTCTAAGTGTGATTTCTCAAGGACGCGCTCCAGTATTAATTCACCCCAAATACCTTGAAACTTGCTATCTCCTTTGAGTGCTTTAGTTAGATTTTCGGCCTCTTGGGTGATCTTTAAATTTTGATTTTGAAGGCCAATTAGTTGTTCTTTTAAGGCCGCATTAATTTTTATGCGCTCCATTTGATTTCTCTCGACTTTCTCTTCAAAGGTTTTGATCTTTTCTTTGAGCGGGTTTAAGACATGCTCCAGGGATTCCCGATTCTGTTTTGTGAATTTTGTGCTCTTCTCTTCCAAGATCTTATTCGCGAGGTTTTCAAATTCTTTGGTGAATTTTTCCTGGATCCGCTCCACATCTTTTTGCTGCTCCTCATTACGAGACCTGAGTTGTGCGATCTCTGAGCTTTGTTTTGTGACTATAATGGTTTGCTCATGCTGTTCCTTCCGCCAGGCTTCTTCGCGAATCTGCAGTGCGTTAAGTTGATCTTGAAGGGTGGATCGCTGCTGCTCTATGGCACTGTTCTGCACCTTGTTTTTTAAGCCGCGGATATAATATCCGATCAGGTAGCCTGCCCCCAGTACAAGCAAGCCAAGAATGATATATAGTAGTGTATCTGACATATTTTGGCAATAAAAGTAAAGATACAGTATTGATGAGAATTTTGATCAGGGCGCTGCCTCAAAAGTGAAGCTTTTACTCTTTTGATCAAAGAAGACTTCTTTATCGGGAAATAGTTGTTGCAAGGAATCATTTTGGATCAAGGCATCTGGACTTCCGAAACTTGCTCCATTTTTATTCATAACAAGAAGATGTGAGCACAATTGAATGGCCAGGTTTATCTCATGTGTCGAAAATATGATCAACTTATGTAACTCACTTGCAATAGAGCCCAATATTTTTAGCAGCTGTACCTTATGAACGAGATCTAAATGCATGGTAGGTTCATCAAGTATGATCACGGGAGTGTCCTGGGCCAGTGCCCTGCCGATCATGACACGTTGTAACTGACCATCGCTTAGTTCGTAACAGATCCGTTTCTGAATGTCCTCCAACTGAAGCATGGATAATACCTGGTCTATTTTTGTCAGATCTTCCCTGCTGAGGGTTCCCAGCCAGTTAGTATAAGGTTGTCTGCCCAGACTGATCAATTCGCGTACAGTCAGATTCTTGGTAGCAATGGGATCAGTTAGGACAACACTGATCTTCCGACTCAGATCTTTGGGACTTAGTCCTGCAATGTTCTGACCATCCAGGGAAACAGATCCTTTAAGAGGAGGTTGTAGTCCTGCCAGCGTACGTAAAAAGGTTGATTTACCAATACCGTTGCTACCGATAACACCTACGAGATCTCCTGCAGAAGAACTAAATTGAATGCCATCGCATACCACGAGATCCTCATGTTTTTGAAGATAACCGATGCTGAGCGACTCAAGAGTTAGTTGCATTTTCTAAAGTTAAAAGATCATTTTACGTTTTCGAACTAAAAGCCATATAACTATAGGAGCACCTACTAAAGAGGTGATCGCATTAATAGGAAGCACATAGGCGGATGAAGGCATTTGGGCCACGGTATCACACAATAGAAGCAAAATAGGCCCATACAGCAAGACAGCTGGTAACAATACCCGGTGATCTGTGCTACTAAATAGTTGCCGGCATAAATGAGGTACTGCCAGTCCAATAAAAGCAATAGGCCCTGCAAAGGCTGTTACAGCTCCTGCCAAGATTCCTGTGGCGATGATGATCCAAAATCGTGAACGGGCTATTGAGACGCCCAAGCTAATGGCATATTGTTCCCCTAAAAGAAAAGAATTCAATGTTTTGATCAGGCCGATGGAAATTAGAACACCGATCATTACACAAATACTTAATATCCCTACTTGGGACCAGCTCAAATTACCAACACTCCCGAACGTCCAGAAAATAAAGCGTTGCAATTCTTCAGAATCAGCAAAATAAGATAAGATAGAAACCAGGGCAGCTGTAAGGCTACCGAACATCAAACCAATGATCAACAAAGCCAGGGTGTCTCTCACTTTCGATGCTACATATACAACTACAGCTAACACAAGGAAACTTCCCAGGCTTGCCGCAATAGTCAAAGCTACATCCCCTGAAAAATAGGTCGCGGCCGCACCACCCACCAAGGCTCCACCCATTAATAAAATAGCAGCGCCCAGGCTGGCTCCGGAACTTATACCAAGCACGAATGGTCCTGCCAGTGGATTTCTAAATAAGGTCTGCATTAACAGGCCACTTAGGGATAGACCTGACCCAACAAGAATAGCGGTAAAGGCTTTAGGAAGTCGATAATTCCTTACGATATAAGCGGTATTTCCTTCTTGTGACTCAGCGCCAAATATTGAATTAAATATTTCTGAGAGCGGTATATCTACTGAACCTAATCCTATGTTGAGCAAGAAACACAGGCATAGCAGCAGAAATAAAAACAAAAAAGGTATAGTATGTTTTGCGCGTAAAAACACTTATTCTAAGGGACTAAAAAAATGTAGTTGATACGAAGGCATCAAGTCGGGATGAAAGATATGGATAAGGTCTTTGAGCACCAAATCAGGTCGCTGAGGTGCTGATTCAAAATAGATCAGTCCCCCGGTGGGTCCTTTCTTTAGCGCATAGGTGTATATTTTCTTTTGTTTTAGGGGTTTGAATTGGGCATAATGGCTACTTGCCCCCAGCATTTCTTCCAGGGATGTGAATTGGGAAGGGGAGACCCAGACATCCGCATCGGTAGCCCGTTCCAATACATGTTCGAGGCTTACCGATAAGCTGCCAGTACCAGGTGTATCTGCCCAGAGATAATCGGCATTGGCATCTTCAATAAATTGGGCTGCCCAGCTATCACCCCCGGGAAGGTACCAAACGTCTTTGTACAATGCCCCGCTCATAACACTGGGCTTTTCCTTTGATCTTGTAGCAAGTTGTTTGGCCTCCTGATAGTTTCTTTCGATCACTGAGAATATACTATCGGCTTCCTGTTCCTTTCCAAAAAAGGGAGCAAAAAACCGGATCCACTCGGCCTTTCCCAGTGGACTGTTTTCCGTCCAATCCCCATTGTAGATCACCGGGATCCCGGCATCTTCAAGGAATTTATAGCTACTATTCTGATCCGAGATCGAAAATCCAAAAACAACTTCAGGTGCTAGCGCCAGGGTCATCTCTGTATTGAGGGATTCATTAGCTCCTAATTCCTGGATATACCCAGAATCGATCAGTTTTCTTGCCTTTTCAGAAGATACGTATTGGGTTCCCGGGAATCCAACCATGCTATCCAAAGCGTCTAAAGATTCTAGTGCTGGAATATGTGTCGTGCTCGTGGCGATAAATTTTTGAACGGGGACTAGTATCACTGCATCTACATCTACTTGCAACGCATTTGGTTCCAGATCCAAATCCCTGGGTGCCAACAAATACTTAAAATTTTTATCGGCCCCTGGCCAAGGAGAAGATACCTCCATAAGCATAGTTCCATTCTCGCGGCTAGTCAGCTGAAAACCTGTTGCATATTTTATTTTTGCTGATGCATCTCTCTTTATAGGGGTCTTTTCTTTCTCTGACCTGCAAGAAACAAACCACAGGGAGCAAGCACAAAGTATGAGTACGCATTTTTTCATAGGGCTCATTAGCATTCAAATGTAGGACTAAAATAAATGCCTCAAAAGGTTTGTCATTATTGTACCTTCGTAATCGTTCAGGTTGTTTCCATCTACTCAAGATGGGGACATTAAAAGGGAATCCGGTGAATACCTTAAGTATAAATCCGGAGCTGTTCCCGCAACTGTAAGCTGAGTTGGGAAACCAACGGGTATTGCATCCTTTGCCACTGTCTGTTTCTCGGATGGGAAGGCGCAATTCTACGCGAGCCAGGAGACCTGCCTGATCTTAATTTAGTACGTAACACTTTCGGGATAAAAGTGCGTGTGAACTTCGGTTTTATGCGATCCCGCTAATATTGGTAAATGAGAAAAAGCAGTTTAATACTGATACTCCTGGGAGGGGTGTCTCTATGCAGTTTTAGTCAGGTTTCGACAGATACAACTCATATTAACTACTTGGATGAGGTGTTGGTCAGCGATACAAAATTTGAAAGTAAACGGCGGGAAAGCGGTAAGATGGTTATCCATATTGGAGAAGAAGAATTGTCACGATCAGTTGGGCAATCCCTGGCTGAGATCATCAACCGGCAAGCGGGTCTTGAGATCAATGGAGGCAGAAGCAGGCAAGGAGAGGTGTTAGGCGTATATGCCAGAGGAGGTCGAGGTCGGCAGGTAGTTGTCTTTATAGATGGGGTACGTGTGAGTGATCCTTCCTCATTTTCGGGAACCTATGACTTGCGTCTATTAAATCCAGCCTCTATCGAAAGCATCGAGATCATTAAAGGAGCCAATAGTACTTTGTATGGGGCGAATGCTGCAACTGCTGTACTATATATCACCTCTAAAAAGGCGTCAAAGGACGGTTTGTCTGCACAGATCGCGTCATCATATGGAACGAATCAAACTACAGAAAATCAAGAATTTAAAACTTCTACTTCAAGTAATAATATAAGTTTAAATGGCCTATCGTCAAGAATAACATATGGGGGTGATTTTGGTCATAGCTATACGGATGGGATCTCCTCAATTACTACTGAGAACAACGAAGAAGACAAAAATGCACAAACATCTGCTGCCGCCCATTTGGGTTGGGAGATTTCGGATTCCTGGGATGTGCGGGTCAGGGCGACACTGGCCAAGTTAAATACCGACTATGACGAATCTTTTGGTCTCCAGGATGCTTCTTATAGTTTTCTGAGTGAACAAAATGGCATATTCCTTTCCAGCAGGTACCGTACTGAAAAATCTGAAATACATCTGAAGACAGGAAGGAATTCATTTTATTCTAAAAATATGAGTGCTTTCCCTGGTGTTTTTGAAGGCGTGAATACGATGGCAGACCTATATGGCAAATTTTACCTCGCAGACAGACTAAATGCAATTGCCGGAATTAGTTATCTCAAAGAAAAAGCCGAGTTGGCTGAAGAGGAAAACTTTGAAATCTGGGACTCTTATCTACAGGTGCAGGGGATAGTGAGTCGCGGAGTACGGGTGAATGCCGGGGCAAGGCTCCATTCACACTCGGCCTATGACACAGAGATGGTATATTCGGTTAATCCCGTGTTTACTTCTCAACTAGGCACTACAGAAATAAAGATTTATGGAAGTTATGCAAGTTCCTATCTGACACCGACGCTTAATCAGTTATATGGCGATTTTGGTGCGAATGCCGAATTAGAGCCAGAATCGAACAGGACGACTGAATTGGGTGTACAGCTAGTGTCAGACAAATCATTTCAGATAGAGGCGGTGTACTTTGACCGGGAGGAAGAGAATACCGTGATCTTTGACAATTTGCTTTTTCAGTATGAGAATGCATCGACTCAAATTGAGGTAGAAGGACTAGAATTGGAAATGGGTTGGCGTGCCTCTAAGGATTTGCGATTAACAGCAAATTATACATTTACTGAAAGGCTAGGAGATGCAGCACTGCGTATACCAAAGCACAAAGCAGCTTTCCAGGGCATTTGGTCTTTCGCTAAAGAAACCCAGTTTATGCTGCAGTATTCTTACACCGGGAAACGAATTGATACGGATTTCAATACGTTTTCCAATGAAACCCTGCCCGCTTTTTCCTTAGTGGATCTGCACCTTAGTCACGATTTAATAGATAACAAATTCCAATTGTTTTTGCGGCTGGACAACCTGTTTAACACCAAATACACAGAGGTCATTGGATTTAATACACGAGGGAGGAACCTTCGATTGGGGGCCCTTATCAACTTATAAAAAAAGGCGCCAATTCGGCGCCTTAGATTTTATTTGTCAAACTGAATATTCAACGGTTTATCAAGGATCATGTTGTCTTTGATAGGCTGGAACATTCTCGAACTAGTGTAAATTTCAATAGGTGTACCCACGGTGAAATCGCGTTTTGCACCAGCGCCGTCGATCTCCTGTAGCGCTCTGGCCAAAAGAGGTTCATTTGGATCGCCAAGTACTCCTAAATTTTCAAGATCTTCATCGAGCTCGATAGTAGGGGTAAAGCCGGCTGTATAATCGGAAAAACCTACGGAATTCTCATTCCGACCTACCAAAGGCTGTATGGCCCAGCTATTATCCGGATTGATCTGAGATTCCCTTGAAGAGGAATAAATATAAGGTGCCCCTTCGCGTCCCGGATCATCTACCATAGTCAGGGAAAACTCGTTTTTTCCTCTGGTGGTCTCCCCAATAAGGATCACATCTATATATGGATTTAACCCATTGATAACCAATTCACTAGCCGATGCTGAGGAATTTGTGACCAGCACGTAGACCTCACTTAAAGACAGGGTATTAATTGGGCTCCCCGAGCTTGTAGTGGCAGCGAAGTAATCTTTTAAATCTTCCGGATCAAAGACATCGAGCAATTTTTCATTCCATCGCTGCTTGATATACAGTTGATCGGTAAAAGTCCCATAAATCATACTGGCAAGTAATCGGGACGTATTGACAGAACCCCCTCCATTGTAACGAAGGTCAAGTACTAGATCAGTAACGCCCTCTGATTTAAACGTACCAAAGGCCACATTGAGGTCTTCATCATATTCGTTTGTAAAGCCATTGTACATCAGATACCCCACCTTTTGGCCATTTACATCTAATGTATTGGCAATAAACACGGGATTTTCAGACAGACCTTCTTCCTTGGTAAGTTCCACCGATTTGTCATTGGATGAGATCACACCATCAGCTATATCAGCCATATTTAGTGTATAGGTCGCATTTTCGCCAAACAGAAGATCTCTGTAATTATCAATATTTAATGTTTGCCCGTCCACACCTGTAAAGAGTTCTCCACGGGAAATATCCTTAGTAGAGGCATCCGAATTAGGGATGATGTATCGGACGTATCCAAATAAATCATCACTATCCTGGAACAGGAACAATCCGAATTCCAGTCCGTTACTCCTTGAAATACCTGATAGGTTCTGGGTTAGTTCCGTATAATCTGAGTTTAAAAAGCTAAATCGATCGTCCGTAAAAAGGAGTCGGTCAAAGAAAAAATCAGAGGGATCTGAGGTGGCTGCCAGGAAATTGGTGTAATCCTCGTCGGTTGAGAAACGGTCATCGGCCAGGTTAGGTACATCGGACTGCCAGAAATACCACAGATTCATGGCTTTCCACATAAAATCCTGTACTGTAACATTGGCATTGGGGTTGGGCCCTCCGGGGTCATCGTCGCTTTTGCTACATGAGGCAACAAATAGCAACACCAGGAGTAAGGCATAAAACTTTTTCATCTTTTCAATTTTTTTCAAGTTATCGCTGCAAACTTCATTCCAAAGAAATTCGGCCATACTATACCTAGGGTATATAAGGTGGAGGCCGGGTTTACTTTGGTGATTTTTGCTTTGAGAATGTCTAAATTACTGACATCTATAGGAAAAAAAAACTTTTTTGTAACAATTTAGACCAAGCGTCGTCTTGCTTATAGATTACCAGGAAACCGAAAGATAGCAACCTGAAATGACACAAGTAGAGTTTTTAGATGTAGTTATGCCTTTTAAGGATAAGCTGTATCGACTGGCAAAAAGGTTGCTTGTTTCGAGGGAAGAAGCTGAGGACGCAACTCAGGAAGTTCTTTTGAAATTGTGGAATAAGAACTCGGATATGGGCGAATATCGCAATGTAGAAGCATTCGCCATGACGATGACAAAGAATTTTTGCTTGGATAAATTAAAATCCAAGCACGCATCAAACTTAAAACTGGTTCACAGCAATTACGCTGCTACCGGAAGTAGTTTGCAGCAGCAGGTAGAGGCCATGGACAGCCTTTCCTGGGTAGAACGCATCATGGAAGAATTACCTGAGCAACAAAAAATGGTAATGCAACTGAGAGATGTAGAGGAATACGATTTCGAGGAGATCGCAGCATTATTGAATATGAAGCCAAATACCGTACGAGTGAGCTTATCCAGAGCACGGAAGGCAGTACGGGAAAAATTACTAGAAAAGCACAATTATGGCATCGGATAAGATTAAAATATTACTAGACAAGTACTTTGAAGCCGAAACCACGTCGGCAGAAGAAAAGGAACTTAGAACCTATTTCAATTCAGGAGACGTTTCTCAGGAATTAGAACAGTTTACACCCCTTTTCCAGTACTTAAATGAAGCCAAGAAAGAACAGTTCACCGGCACGGTACCACTAAAACCTAGAAGATTTAACTATAGGTGGTTGTCCGTAGCAGCAGTAGCGGTTCTGGCTTTTGGCATATATTTTGGTAAAAACTACCAAGAACAACGCGAAGCGGAGTTTGCATACAATGAAACAAAGCGGGCGTTGGAATTACTGGCCCAGAATTTGGATCGTGGAAACCAAAAAGTGGCCTATTTACATGAATTCGAAAAAACGAAACAAAAGATTTATAAACACAATTAAATGACAGTCATGAAAAAATATGTATTAATAACCCTTATAGCACTGATGCCATTAGCGGGCTTTTCCCAAAGTATCTTTGACCAGTTTGAAGATCTGGATAACGTAAGCTCTGTGGTAGTCAATAAGAATATGTTCAATTTGCTTGGCAAAATGAATATTGATTCTGATGATCCTGAAGCAAAGGAATTTATGGAGATCGCACAGAGTTTAAGCGGGCTCAAAGTTTTTGCAACAGAAGACAAAGCCATTGCGGCAGATATGAAAGCCACTGTGGATAAATACCTTAAAAGTTCCTCTTTGGAAGAATTGATGCGCGTAAAGGATAAAGACGCTAATATCAAGTTCTATGTGAAAAGTGGTAAAGACGAGGATCACGTAAGTGAATTGTTAATGTTCGTTTCCGGCATCAAGAATGTGGATGTTGAAGTTAATGACCGGCAAATTGAAACAGTCCTCCTTTCACTTACAGGAGATATTGATCTGACTAAGATCGGTTCCCTTACCAGTAAGATGGACCTTCCCGATGATCTTAATAAAGCCGGGAAAAAGAATTAATAATATTTGAATTACATATGAGATAGATGGGTCATGCGCCCATCTTTCTCCCTGTCATCAACTTCCAAAAAAGAACACCATGAGAAAAATAGTCGCCTTTGCCATCCTGGGGATGTTATCCCTGAGTTTGTTTCAAGCCTGCTCCTCCAGCCAGAGTTTGCAGGAATATTATGTTGACAGTTCGGAGAACCCAAACTTCCTATCCTTAGATGTACCTGTCAGCATTTTAAATTTAGACGAAGTAGATCTTACTGAATCTCAGAAAGAGGCCCTTTCGTCTTTACGTAAGCTGAATCTGCTTGCTTTCAAAAAAACTGAGAACAACCAATTAGAATACCAAGCAGAAATTGAGAAAGTAAATGCCATTCTCAAGAATGATGAGTACAAGGAATTGATGAAACTCAAGTCCGAGTATGGAAAAGGCGTAGTCAAATACCTAGGCGAGGACGAATCTATCGATGAGGTAGTCCTATATGGGAACAGTAAGGAAAAAGGATTTGCCCTTGTACGGGTTCTTGGAGAGGATATGAACCCTGCACACCTGGCTCAATTGATCCAGGTCTTACAGAAGGCAGATTACAATTCAGACGCCTTGGGTGAAATAGGGGAATTCCTTAAAAGCTAACAGGCTTAGATGAATAATAAAAACCGGTGTACATCACACCGGTTTTTTTATATCCCAGTGTAGTTAGAAGGGGTAATCGACTTTAATTCATTCTTTATTTCGGAGGAAATATCAAGATTTTCTATAAAGGACTGGATAGCATCCTTGTCAATAACGGAATTAGTGCGTGTAAGCGCTTTTAACGATTCATATGGGCTTGGATGACCTTCACGCCGTAAAATGGTCTGAATGGCCTCTGCGACAACAGCCCAATTGCCTTCAAGGTCTTGTTCTAATTTCTCTTCATTAAGGACCAACTTATTTAAGCCTTTTATAGTGCTCTTAAAAGCGATCAATGTATGTGCAAAAGGTACACCAATATTCCTGAGTACTGTACTATCTGTAAGATCGCGCTGCAAACGCGATACCGGAAGCTTAGCTGCCAGATGGCCAAACAACGCATTGGCCAGGCCTAAATTACCTTCGGCATTCTCAAAATCGATAGGATTCACCTTATGAGGCATAGCTGAAGAACCGATCTCATTTTTCTTGATCTTCTGTTTGAAATAGTTCATGGAAATATAGGACCAGATATCCCTGTTGAGATCTGTCAGAACGGTATTGATCCGCTTCAGTGTGTCGAACAAGGCAGCCATGTGATCGTAATGTTCTATCTGTGTGGTTGGATAAGACCTGTATAAACCTAGTTTTTCCTGAACGAAACTATTGGCAAATTCCTGCCAGTCAATATCGGGATAGGCTACATGATGTGCGTTTAGATTTCCTGTAGCGCCTCCAAATTTGGCAGCGCTAGGAATATCATTCAGTAGGTTGAATTGCTCAGCTAACCGCTTTACAAATACATCGATCTCTTTGCCTAGCCGAGTAGGGGATGCAGGTTGGCCATGTGTATGGGCCAGCATAGGAACGTCTTCCCATTGTTTTGCTAACAAGCTCAAGGTATCGGTCAGCGCCAAATACTGAGGCACATATACATCATTCATGGCTGCTTTCAGGGAGAGCGGAATGGCCGTATTATTTATGTCCTGAGAGGTAAGCCCGAAATGTATGAATTCTTTATGCGCGCCAAATCCTATGGCCTCTACCTGATCTTTGACGAAGTATTCCACGGCTTTCACATCGTGGTTGGTTGTTGCTTCAATTTCCTTGATCTTGACAGCATCATCGGTACTGAAGTCGAGGTAAATGGACCGTAAGTCATCTTTCTGGGTTTCATCCAAATT
>Ga0265309_10000312_pt1 | contig 18424 bp, 13 predicted proteins | sample Helome_FD_192492 | JGI IMG/M metagenome (GOLD analysis project Ga0265309, IMG submission 192492) | Marine sediment microbial communities from subtidal zone of North Sea - Hel_20160524 (Illumina Assembly) | ecosystem: Environmental > Aquatic > Marine > Subtidal zone > Sediment ...
TACTCGGAGCCCGCGGTGTGGCTCGAGTATGTGCTCGATGTTTCAAAGCTCGCACACGAGGCCGGGTTGTTTACGGTTTACGTATCCAACAGTTTCGTTACCGACGAGGCGCTCGAACTGATGGCGCCGCACATCGACGTGCTGTGCTCGGATATCAAGAGCCTGTCGGCAGAGTTTTACCACGAGATCTGCCCGGTGGGCACGGTCGAACAGGTGCTGGGGTCGATCAAAAAAGCGGCTGAGCTTGGCATTCATGTCGAGACCCGCACCAATGTGATCCCGACCAAAAACGACGATCTCGACGAATTGAAACGCATCGCCGAATGGATTTACGACAACCTCGGCGCGGATAGCCCCTGGCACGTCACCAAGTTTTTTCCAGCCTACAAGCTTTCGCATTTACCCGCGACCAATAACGCAATTATCGACCTGGCGGCAGTCGCGGGACGCGCGGTCGGGCTGCAGCATGTTTATGCGCACACCGATATTTCCTGCGATTGCGCGACCGAGAATCAACCGATTTCGGCCTGGCTCGAACTCGATGCGGATGCGCTCGACGCCGTCAACACCTGCGCCGCGCCCTGCTGCGGTGACGAAGGCATCCTCGTCAAAAAATTCGAACGCGAAGCCGGCCTCCTCGCCGAGTAATCCTAGCCATCCCGGCCATCCCGGCCTGTTAGCCGAGTAATCGTCATCATCCCTGGGTCCCGCGGTCAAGCCGCGGGATGACAATAATTTGTTGTCATTCCGGCTCCTTTTCTTGTCATTCCGGCGAAAGCCGGAATCCAGTCCAACAATCGTGCTCGAAAAGCACACCTTAATCTCCCGGATCCCGCCGCTCCGACGCATCGGGTCAAGCCGCGGGATGACAGCACCCTTGTCATCTTCGCTTCCCTCTGTCATCCCCGCGAAAGCGGGGATCTTGTAATGACGGCTACGTCACAGGATTCCCGCTTGCGCGGGAATGACTCGAGAAGGCAGGAATGACTCGAGAAGGCAGGAATGACTCGAGGAGCCCGGAATGACCGGTTCTAGTCCTGCAACGACGACAACAATTTACGCACCGGTGTTGGTAGGCCATGGCTGGCCAAATCCTCAATCTCCACCCAAACATAATTATCGGCATCGAAAATATTATCGGGCGGTTTTTCAAGCTCGATAATCGCAAGCGAAATTCCCAGGCTGTAATGCGTAAACTGGTGACGGATAACGTCCTGCTGAATTTTTTGCGGTGCCTGCTTCATCGACAGAAAGCTCTGCTGCCAGAGAACAATTGCCTTTTCACCGTCGACTTCGGGCAGTGACCAGAGCCCGCCCCAGATACCGCTCGGTGGCCGACGCCACAGCAAAACCTGGTCTTCGTAACGATGCAACAACATCAGGGTGTGTTTGTGCGGTTTAGCCCGGGCCGGTTTCTTTTGCGGGTACTCGGCCTGGCTGTGGTGACGATAACTCGAACACATTTTTTTGAGCGGACAGGCCTCGCACTTCGGCTTTGATTTGAGGCAGATCATCGAGCCGATGTCCATCATCGCCTGGTTGAAATCGGAGGTTTCCTCGGCCGGGGTGATCGACTCCGCCAAATACCAGAGTTGTTTCATGGTATCGCTCTGTCCATACCACCCAGGCACGCGGAAGCAACGCGCGAGCACGCGCTTGACGTTGCCATCGAGAATCGGCCAGTGCTGGTCAAACGCAAAACTTAAGACAGCGCCCGCGGTCGAGCGCCCTATTCCCGGCAGCGCCTCGACTGCTTCCATGGTTTGAGGAAATCTGCCGTTGTGCTGGTCACGGATGACACCGGCGGCCTTGTGCAGGTTCCTGGCGCGCGCATAGTAACCGAGTCCCTGCCAGTGCCGCAGTACCTCATCGATACTGGCGTCGGCGAGTTGCCTGATATTGGGAAAGCGCTTGATGAAATCCTGGTAATACGGAATGACCGTACTGACCTGGGTTTGTTGCAACATGACTTCCGATAACCAGACGCGGTAAGCGTCCTGTTGCTGCCATGGCAGATCATGCCGGCCGTAGCGCCGATACCAGGCCAGCACCGTTTTCGCAAAGCTTGCCGCATCGGCATCCATTTTAGTCGAGCAGGTTTTTAAGTTTATCCTCGAGTTTTTTCTTGGCCTTGGCCTTTTCGATTTCCTTTTTCTTGTCGAGCTCGCGTTTTTGCGACTCGGCGAGTGCTTTCTTTTCCGCTTCAAGCTGCTGCTTGAGCTCGTCCTTTTGCTTTTCGATTTCGGCCTTGAGTTTGGCCTTCTCGGCGCCTACCTTTGCCTTCATCATTTCATCGAGTAACACATCGATCTTCGGCGCGCTAAACGGGCCCTTGATGCCGACTGGAATTTCGAGCCCCGCGAGGTCATCCGCGCTGCCGCCTTGCTGGCCTTCGACGGTCTCCACCAACTTGGCATTCACCAGGTAATCGACCATTTCGGTATTCAGATTCGCGCTACCCTTACCGCCGACGCGCAACAGCGGCGCCTGCAGGTCCAGGTCGTCGCTCGAGAAAACGCCGTTTTTAATCACTCCGCTGATCGTCAGCGATGAGAAATCGGTTTTGAGGGTTTCTGCCGCCGGCGCTTCCTTCCCGCTGAATTTGGCCTTGGCGGCATCGATTGATTGGCGAATGTTAAAGCCGTTCACTGCACCATCGAGGAACGAGAGATTCATGGTTCCATTGCTGTTCTGTTTGAGTTTGCTCAACCATTCACCACGGGTGGTCAGGTTGGTCTCGGCATTGAGCGTACCGCTGATCGTCTCCTCGCCGGTGTAGTCCTTGAGCAGGTCGCCGATCTGCACGTCCTGGACCGATTCGGTGATCGCGTATTTCGGGATATCGGATTTAGCGTCGAGCACAACCGAGGTCTCGACCTTGCCACCATAGGTATTTAGCTTGATCGGCTTCATTGATACCAGGCCATTTTTTGCCTTAAGCTTGATCTCGAGATCGCTCATCCTGAGATTCTGCACCTTGATCTTGGCGATCTTGAGGCTACCGTCGATATCGAGATCACGTAGGATCTGCATCGGTAACTCGATCTGAACGTCTTCGCTGGCAGCGGCTGCCTGCGATGCATCGGCTTCAGCCGGCCCGGTGGCTGGTGGAGTTCCGAGCAACGCATCGACATCAAGATTTTCCGAGGCGAGATCAAACTTGACCGCGGGCTTGGCAAAATTGGCAACCTGCACGATGCCCCCGATCTGGAATTCGTTTAACTTGAGTGCCATGTCGCGCAGCGCCAGTTGTTGCTGCTCGATCAGGTACTCCACGTTGGCCTTGATATCGAAAATAATGTCGAGGTCGCCGCTGGCGCTGGCATCGAGATGCAGGGTCATCGGGAAGGCTTCATTCGGTACGATGCGGCCGGTGCTGATATCGAGATCGACGATACGGAACTCGCTGCCTGCCTGTTCGTCCTGCCACAGCAGTTTTATGTTCTCCAGGTCGAGTCCACCAAAAGCGCCCTTGATTTCAAAGTCTGACTCACCCGCGTCCGCGCTGGGCTCATCGGGGACGGCCCCGGTACCTTCGTCCGGCGTCGGTTGAGCCACCAGGTCATCCCAGTTGGTCACCCCAGCCTTGTTCTTGATCAGGTTGATTTCGAGGTCGCGTAATACCAGCTTGTCGATTTCCGGAGCAAAGGCGACCAGCGAAGCAAGATCGACGCTGATGCTAGCCTCCTGGACCTTGATCATTGGCAGTGCTCCGAAGCCTTCGGCGTTGGAAAAACTCATCGCACCCAGTTTCATGCCAAGCGCCGGGAATACGGTGAGGTCGACGTCACCGTGGAACTGCAGTTCGCGCCCGGTCTGTTCTCGCACCAGTTCGGTGAGATCCTGCTTGTAGGCATTGGGGTCGAATACCGCGAGAAAAATGGCAACCACGGCGACCAGGAAGGCAATCGCGGCGACCACGCCGATAACAAGATAACGAATGATTTTCTTCATAACAGGTTAGTAGCTTTATACCTTGGCTTCGATCTGAAATAATGCCCTGCAATGTGGCACGAAATGGAACTTGATACAAGATCATGATCGACAAACTAATTGACTGGGCCGACCGGGCTACGGGCTACCGTTTTCGGGGTTCCGAAGACGATGGCAAGCTCAAACTGATAGTGATACCGGTGCTGCTGATTTTACTATTGTTAACATTGCTGGGTATTTACTGGAGCGACGAGCCGGATCCGTTCGATATCGAGGAAGCGGCGGCCGAACATGCACCGGTGACCGAATCGCGACTCACCACCGGCAGTTACACCACCAGCTCGCTGATTACCGCGATGGAGACGCTGCTCGATAAGCGTGGCGGCTATCTCAGTAACGACATCATGCCGCCGTCAATCTGGCTCGATAACATCCCCAACTGGGAGTTCGGCGTGTTGGTGCAGTCGCGCGACCTGGCTCGCTCGATGCGCAATGACTTCAGCCGTTCACAATCGCAATCGGCCGAAGATGTCGATTTGATCATTGCCGAGCCGAAGTTTAACTTCGATAACCAGTCCTGGTTTTTACCGGCCACCGAAAGTGTCTACCGGGAAGGCGTAACGGCACTTTACGGCTACCTCGAGCGCCTGCAAAACCCAGGCGACCCGAACGCGCAATTTTACTCGCGCGCGGATAATCTGCAGGAATGGCTCGGGCAGGTTGAAAAACGACTTGGCAGCCTGTCGCAACGCCTCAGCGCGAGCGTCGGGCAGGTGCGGCTCAACACCGACCTCGCCGGCGACGCCGAGGCAGTGCAATCGACGCGGACCAGTTCCCAGGTCGAGGTTAAAACACCCTGGGACGAGATCGACGACGTATTTTACGAGGCGCGCGGCGCCTCCTGGGCGCTGGTGCAATTCATGAAGGCGGTGGAGCTTGATTTTGAACCGGTGCTGCAAAAGAAGAATGCCCTGATCAGCCTGCGCCAGATCATTCGCGAGCTCGAGGGAACCCAGGATCCGATGTGGAGCCCGATTATCCTGAACGGCAGCGGTTTCGGCATTTTTGCCAATCACTCGCTGGTCATGGCCTCGTATATCTCGCGCGCAAATGCCGCGGTAATCGACCTTCGCAGCCTGCTGTCGCAGGGTTAACCGACCCGGCGCAAAGTTGTTGTCATGCCGGGCTTGACCGGGCATCCAGCCTTGCTCAAGTGCAGGCCGCACTCATTATGGATCCCGTCGGTTGAGCCGCGGGATGACATGGCCTGGGAGTCATTCCGATAGCCTTCTTTGTCATTCCGATAGCCTTCTTTGTCATTCCGGCGAAAGCCGGAATCCAGTCCAACTATCGTGCTCGAAGCGCACACTTTATCTGCTAGATCCCGTCGGTTGAGCCGCGGGATGACATGGCCTGGGAGTCATTCCGATAGCCTTCTTTGTCATTCCGGCGAAAGCCGGAATCCAGTCCAACAATCGTGCTCGAAGAGCACACTTTATCTGCTGGATCCCGTCGGTTGAGCCGCGGGATGACATGGCCTGGGAGTCATTCCCGACCGCATGCGACCCACTTAGCGGCCCCCCCCGCGTACGCGGGTTTGACGTATCGGAATTTTGGGATCATGGCGTCATTGCAAGATCCCCGCTTGCGCGGGGATGACGGAGTAGGCTCGCGGGGATGACGGGGTAGGTTAGTCGCGTTTCCAGTGACCGGATTTGCCGCCGGATTTTTCGAGCAGTCGCACGTCGCTGATGACCATGCCGCGATCAACCGATTTACACATATCGTAAATCGTCAACAAGGTGATCTGAACCCCGGTCAGCGCTTCCATTTCAACACCCGTCTGGCCCGTGGTTTCGGCGGTGACGGTGCATTCGATTGCGCCGGCGTCAGGATCCGTTTCGAATGCGACCGCAACGTGAGTAAGCGCTAACGGGTGACACATCGGCACCAGATCGGCGGTACGCTTGGTCGCCATAATGCCGGCGATGCGGGCCACGGCGAGCACATCGCCCTTCTTGTGCCCACCCTGCTGAATCAATTCCAGGGTCTCGGCTTGCATGGCGATACGACCGGCAGCGATTGCGCGCCGCGCACTCGATGGCTTGTCGGCGATATCGACCATGTGCGCTTCGCCCGCCTGGTTGAAATGGGTTAATTTACTCATGGCCGAAATTCTATCACTTTAAAAGGATGTATAGCTCACGATTACCGCGCTGAATATTCATGATTATGGCCTTGCCGTTGGCCTCGACCAGGGTGAAGACCTCATCGAAGGTACGCGTTAGTTGCTTGCTGATCGAGTAAATGATGTCACCCATCTGGAACCCGGAAGCGTCGGCGCGCCTTGTCGCGGGTAGCGATGTTCACGACCACCGGGGTGGTGCGCTCAAGCATCGGCGCGAGGCTGGGTAACCTCAGTCCGTCTACCGCAACCGGCAGCGCGGCCTGCAGCGGAATACTCAGCAGGAATAGCAACAGGCCCGAGCAAACAACTTTCATCACGGAATCGCTAAAACGAACGCGGATTGAAGTCAAACTGGGCTTGCATATCCTGGTAAAACTGTTTCGCCGCTTCGCTATCCGCGGGTGGTGTTTGAATCATGACCTCCACGAATTGATCACCGGCTGGAGGCCCGGCCAGACCCTTGCCCTTGAGGCGCATTTTTTGCCCGGACTGCATGCCGGACTTGATCTTGAGTTCTACCGAGCCGGATAAGGTCGGTACTTTCAAGCTGGCACCCGCGGCGGCTTCCCAGGGCGTCAATGGCAGGCGCAGGATCACGTCACGACCATCCAGGCGGAACAGGCGATGCGGTAGGATATTCATCTCCAGGTACAAATCGCCGGGTTCGCCAGCATGAGGGGCGGCCTGCCCTTGTTTCGCGAGGCGGATCTTCTGTCCCTGGCTCACACCCTTGGGAATCGTGATCTTGAGCTTTTTCATTTCGGCAGAGCCCGGTGTTTTGGCAAACTGAATTGTCTTGCTGCCACCGTTGAAGGCCTCTTCCAGCGTGATATCGAGTTTCAGCTGTAGATCGGCGCCACGCCGTTGGCGCTGCTGGCCCTGTTGAAACGGTGATCCCCCGCCCTGCTGGAAATCGCCTCTAAAAATTGATTCAAAAAAATCACTGAAGTCGCCGCCGCTAAAACCTTCGCTACTGTAGCTGCCACCCTGGAAGCCCCCGTCCTGGAAACCACCACCATCGAATTGTTGGCCGTGTTTCCAGTCGGCACCGAAGCGATCGTAAGCCTGGCGCTTGTCCGGATCCTTTAGCACTTCGTAGGCTTCGTTAATTTCTTTGAACTTTTCTTCCGCGTCCGCTTCGCTGTTGACATCAGGATGGTACCTGCGCGCAAGCTTGCGATAGGCTTTCTTGATATCACTTTTTTCAGCGTCACGGGGGACGTCCAAAATTTGATAATAATCCTGGTATTTCACGTCGACAACGATTGATTAATGTCCCTAATAGATAGGTGTTTTGCAGGGTTTTTCAAGTCGCCGGGGCCTCGTTCTCACTCTCTTCCTGCTCGTTTTTAGACGGCAATGGCTCGGCCAGAAGTTCGAGCTTTTCACTTTGCAAATCGTTATGCAAAGGTTCGATTTCCGGGATTGCCTGCGTAACCTTGCTCGACATTTCGGCAAATCGCTCTACCTTGCCGCGCAAGCCCTGGCGACCGCTTATCGCGGTGACCGTTTCGTTGAAGTGATTGGTTGCGGCACCGAGACTACCGCCAATTTTAGCGAGGCGTTCGGTCACCTTGCGCACCTGGTTGTATATATCGCCCGCCTTGTCGCCGAGCTCTCGCGCTTCACGGGTACTGCGCTCCATTGCCCAGAGGTTAGCCACCGTGGTCAGGATCGGAATCAGCGTGGTATGTGACACCAGCACGACGCCGCGTTCATAACCGTAGGCGAAAAGATCCTTCTCGTACTTGAGGGCTTCGATGTAGGCCGGCTCGAGCGGCATGAACATCAGCACGAAACTGGGGCTGCGGATACCGGCGAGGCTGGTGTAATTCTTGCCCTGTAAATCGTCGATATGGCCCTTTACCGCTTTCACGTGCTCATTCAGAGCAATCTGGAGTTGCTCGTCGCTCTCGGCCGCAACGACACGGTCGTAGGCGTTTAACGAAACTTTGCTGTCAATGATGATGTGCTTGTTATCGGGCAGTTTGATCAGAAAATCGGTTTGCTTGCGTTTACCTTCGGCATCCGTCATCGAAGTCTGCTTGTCATAGTGGTCACTCTCGATCAAACCGCTCAACTGCAGGGTTTTCTCGAGCTGGGTCTCGCCCCAACTGCCGCGTCGCTGCGAATCGCCCTTGAGCGCATCGGTCAAATTTTGCGCATCGCTGCCGATTTTGAGACCGACTTCGAGGACCTTCCTGATCTCACTTTCCAGCTTAGTATTGCCCTTGATGGATTCGCTGTGCACATCGTTGACCCGTTTCTGGAAACCCTCGACCTGTTCGCGAAATGGTTTCAGCAACGCTTCCAGCGAAGTCCGGCTGGTCTTGTCGAAAGTGCGCGCCTTGTCTTCCAGGATCCGGTTGGCGAGATTTTCGAATTCGACCTTGAGTTGCTTGCGATTTGCTTCGAATTGCTCGATTTTCTGGGCGCTGAGCTCGCGTTCTTTTTCCAGCTTGAGCTCCAATGCCTGGGTTTTCTTCTCGGCCGCATGCAGGTTTTCACGCAACGAGTACTCGGTTTGAAGGGTCGTTTCAAGCCGGGTCTTCATCTCGTGGCGGGAGTTGTGGTACTGGCGCAAGCTGTACAGCAGTCCGACGAGCAAGAGGCCCGCAAGCCCGACAATCGTCCAGACTAGATCAGCGTTTTCGATCGCTTCCATCGTATTAATGTTGCTATATCAATCGCAGCAGTCTAACCGAGATAGTATCTTGTCGCGAGGCCTTGTTTTGTTACACGAGGCACCATTCCTGTCCGTATTAAGCGCGCGGGTGTTTACACCGGATTGGGACTGGAGCGGACGGTTTTCAGCGCGTGGGATTAAGCGGTAACAATTGCGTGACATCGCGGTTGCGTTCCGACTCTGCTATTTTCTCGAGTTGCTGGCAGACCAACCATAGATCATGCCCCTGCCAAGTCGCACCTGCCTCGGCATACAGGCTTTGATTAAGCCGTTCGATCTGGAGTGCCATATCATCGCCGAGCGAACTACCAAGCTGCTGCAGATTGTTAATTTCGCGCGGAGCCAGCAATGCCCGGCCCCAATCCAGCAACGCGTGGCGTGCACTCACGCCATCATTCGCGTCACAGGCCTGGCGCAGTTTTCTGCGCGCTTCGCGCAGACCGGGATGTTCGACCACCGGCGCGGCCTGAATACCTGCCCGGCGCGATTTAAACCACCAGTAAAACCCGCTTGCAATCCAGCCACAGGCGAGCAGCAGGCTCAACCATAACCAGAAATTGTTACCAGGCGAGACCTGGCCCACAGCCTCCGTAACCGGTTGTTCGGTTACGGGCGGCTGCGCAACCGCGGTTGTCGCCGCGGCAACGCTCAGTTCACGCGCAGAAATCGTCGCTGTTTCGAGCTTTCCAGTCTCGAGGTTCCACCAGGGCAGACTGATTTCCGGCACCCGGTAGGTGCCCTCCGCACCCGGAATCAGCGCCACTTTCTGCTCGCGCTTGCCCGTTATGCCGTTACTCGAACGGCCATTCTGCAGTCCCGGCTGATCCGGGTACTGCTTAATGCCATCAATTTGCTGCATGGCCAGCTCGGGCAGTTGGGCCGCGGTCAAACCATCGGCTACCAGTACCAGGCTGCGCGTAATAGGTTCGCCAGCGACCAGTCCATCAAGATCAGATTGCCACTCTTCGCGCAGCTCGAGCCGGGTCGCCGGCAGCCAGTAGGAACCGGCAACCCCGGGCGGAATGGGTTCAACATCAATAAAAACCTGCTGCGAGCGCAGGCGACGAATTTTGCCACCGGTGCGGAACGGGTCGAAGGCCGAGCCCGACGGCAAGCGCACCTCGGCCATGACCGGCGCAATACGAAGTCGGCCACTTTGTTGCGGAAATAGTGCAAACTGTTTTTCGAGCACCAGGTAGGATTTATCGGCAATGCGCGTTCGGTAGTCGCGCTCGTCGCCCAGCGGTTCAATGACAACATCCAGATCATCAGTCGAGATATCACCGAAATTGTAGGCGGAGATGCTGCTTGCACTCAGTAACCGCAAGGTAACGATTACCTGGCTCTGCACGTAGACCTCCGCTTTATCGACCAGTAGTTCGAGCACCAGCTGATCCTGCGGCACCGAGGCCAGGCTCGAGGGCAGCACCTTGATCTGGAACGGCTTGCTGCGCTCCTTGTCAAAGCGAATTGCCGGGATCATGTACTCGCCGACCTGCTTGGCCATTAGCTGCAGCGTCCACTTGACGCTGCGCTGGTACTCACCGTTGACAATGCTGATGCTGTTACTGCGACTATTACCAAGGATCATGAAATGCTGCTGCAGGGTAGAAAAATCAGGGTCGTCATCGGGGCTTTGCTCGAGAGAGAATACCAGTTGAAAAGATTCGTTTACCTGCACCGGGTTGCGATCAATTGTGACCTCGATCTCGGCCATGACCTGTTGCAATCCAACCAGCATCAGAAAGACCGATATCAGCAAAGATTTTATCAAGATCATGTTCACCAGGGCTTGCCTTCTGCATCGACACCACCGCGCTTGCGGTACTGGTAGATAAATTTACGTCGTAGCAATCCGCCCGGATCATCGGGAATCTTGCGCAACCATTGCTCGGCGGCCTGTTCGGACATTTGTTGATCGAGCTCGGCCATTGTCTCACTCTCGGCTGCTTGCTGGTCCGCCTGGTCCGCCTGTTCCTGCGAGGGAGATTGCTGTTGCTGTGTGTCGCCCTGCCCATCTTGTTGCTGTGCCTGTTGCTGATCCTGCTCGCCGGTCTCGGGTTGATCCTGACGACTTCCGGCCGCTTGTTCCGACTCTTCCGATTGTGTTTCACCCTGTCCGGACTGTTGTTGCTGTTGATCTCCCTGTTGCTGTTGTTGCTGTTCGCCCTGCTGCCCCTGCTGCTCATCTTGCTGCTGCTGGGACTGTTGATTCTTGAGAAACTCTTCAATTGCCAGCATGTTATAGCGCGCATCTTCGTGAGCGGGATTTTGCTGCAGCAGCCTGTCATAAGCGGCTAGCGCATCGTCGAGACGACCCAGCTTGGCAAGGGCGTTGGCGTGATTGTAGGCGGCAGCCTCGCTTTCGAGCTGTTCCCAGGTATCGAGCGCAGCCGCGTAATCACCCGCCCGGTAATTCGAAGAAGCTTTCCAGTCCGGATCGTCAAACAGCTCGGCCGCAGCCGCGGGTTCGCCCTGCTCAAACAACTGGTTCGCGCGCTGATCGTTGTTTTGCCACCAGGCCGACCAGTCGAGCGCCTGCGCATCCGGCGGCAATACCAGTATGCAGAGCGGGAATAGCCAGATCAGTCCCCGGCGGAACACGAGTGCTGCGAACGGCAACGCAAATAACAGCAGCCACGGACCAAGCTCGCGCCACAGGTCGGCAGAGCGATCACTCAATCGGGCATCACGATCATCGATGGCTGATTCCATGATGTAGGCGAGCGTGTTGATATCGATATCGTCGGCGCTCAGGGTGGCATAAACGCCGCCCCCGATTTGCGCAATACGCCGCAAGTTGTCTTGCTGCAGGCTGGAGATCACGATCTCGCCGCTACGATCTTTCAGGAATCCCCCGTTCTTTAACGGCACGGGTCCACCTTCAGCGGTGCCGATGACGAGTACCGAAACTCGCTGGCCCGGTTTGCCTTCAAGCAGGGTTTCAACGCGGCTCAATTCGAGATCGCTGAGCCCATCGCTAACCAGTAACACGTCGCCACGTGCGATGCCACTATTCTCGAATAACTCCAGGGCAAGCTTTAGCGCACGGTCGGCGCGGGTACCTTGCGCCGGCATCAATTCGGTTTCGAGATCGGGCAATAATGCCAGGATCGTATCGACGTCGCTGGTCAGCGGGGTTACCGTAAAGGCATCGGCGGCATATACCACAAGCGCGGTCTGCCCTTCTTGCCTGAGGTTTAGAATGTCCGCGATCTTATGGCGCGCACGTGTCAGGCGACTCGGCTTTATATCGGCGGCATTCATTGAGCGCGACAAATCGAGCGCAATCACCAATGCGCTATTCTTGTGATACACCGGTTGCGGCAACCTCTCCCAGGTCGGACCGGCGAGCGCAATGATCGCCAGCAAGGCGACAGCAGCGGGCATCCAGCGCGTCCACTCGCGCTGATTTTGACCACTGCTGCTGAGTACGAAAGGCCGCAGGCGCTCATCGATTACCGCACGCCAGCTTCCGCTATCGTAGCGACGTACCAGTAACAACCAAAGCACCGCCGCAAGCGGAATAAGCAGTAACAACCAACCGGGTCGTAAAAAATGGAATTGCTCGATCATGGCCGTCTCCACAAGCGCGGTACCACCAGCAGTGCCGCCAGTACCAGCGCGAAGATCAGTGGCCAGACGAACAGAGCCCTCACCGGGCGCAGACTTTGCGTGTCTCTCGGTAACGGTTCCAGTTCATCGAGCAGATCGTAAATTTTTGCCAGCTCCTCCGTATCGCGTGCTCGAAAGTAGCGCCCGCCACTTAAGCTCGCGATCGCACGCAGCGTTTTTTCATCGAGCTGCGCCGAGGGATTGGTGCGACGCAGACCGAACCAGGTGGATTCGATCTGTTCATCGGCGCCGATGCCGATGGTATAAATCTTGAGCCCGCGGCTGGCGGCGAGTTGCGCGGCCTTCAACGGCGTAACTTCACCCGCGGTATTGGCGCCATCGGTCATCAATACCAGCACCCGCGAATTATCGGATTCCAGGTCCAGGCGTTTGATCGCAAGCCCGATCGCATCGCCGATCGCTGTGCGTTCGCCGGCGAGACCAATCGCCGATTCCTGCAACAGGCGGTTGACGGTCTTGCTGTCAAAGGTGAGTGGAGTCTGCAGGTAGGCCTGGGTGCCAAACAGAATCAGGCCGAGTCGGTCACCTCGACGCCGTTCGATGAATTGGCTTGCCACCTGCTTGGTGGCCTGCAGTCGGTTGACCTGTTTGCCCTCGATTTTGAAATCGGCGGTACGCATGCTGTCGGACAAATCAACCGCAAGCATCAGGTCACGCCCGCTAATTGGTATCGCGATCGACTCCCCGAGCCATTGCGGACGGCTTGCCGCAAATACCAGCAGCAACCACGCCAGCAAGCTTAAGAACTGGCGCCAGCGGTAGGATTTGACTTCATCCGCCTGCACACCACCGAGCTGAAAATCTTCGATCATCGGCACGCGCAATGCCGCCTGTTGTTGTTGCGCCCGCGCGGGCAGGGTCAGGTAAACCAACAACGGCAAGGGTACCAGCAGTAATACCAGCGGCCATTCAATCTGAAACATGGGCCACGTTCCGGGGTAAGGCGCGCATCCAGCGCTCACAGGCCTGCAACAGTTCGTCGACATCGCAATCGCTATCACGTTGATAACGATGGTGGCCAAGCAGTTGCAACTGTGCCTGGCTGAATTTCTCGCCCGTTACCAGTTCCTGCAGTTGAGCGGTCCAGGCGTTACCCGTTGAAGCGGCAAATCCTTCCCGTCCCTGGTAGGCAATCAGCGTTCTGCGCAACAATGCAGCGGTGTTCTTGATCACGTCATGTTTACCCTGTCCCGAATGGAAACCGTTGCGGATGGTTTCGAGTTCACCCAGTGACAGGCGGTTGATCGGTTTGTACCTGAGGCGCCGAATCAACCAGGGGGCAAGCAACCCCAACACCAGAAGCAGCCCGACTGCGATCCACCAGCCTGGCGCGGGCGGCCACCAAAAGCTGACGTCCGGCAGGTGGATATCTCTAAGCTCCAGTTCGTTCATCGACCCTGCAGCCCCAGGCCGGTTTTCAACTCGGTCAACATATCGTCATCGGTCGCGATATCGATCAGGTACAGGCCCAGCTCGTTGCAAAGACGCTCGAGCGCCTGCTGGTGATGGTCGTAGCGCTCGCGGTAGCGCTCGCGTACCTTGCTGCTCGCGGTATCGATATCGATACTGCGACTGCCATCGGTGACGCGGTAGTGGCCTGGCGGTGGCAATACACGCTCGAAGGGGTCATAGGTATGTATCATTACCACGTCGTTATGGCGCGACAGTTGAACCAGCTGACCGCGGCAATCGTCATCAAGGAAGCGGAAATCGCTGAACAGGATAACGAGGCTACCCGGGCGGGTGACCTGGCGCAGGCGCATCAGCGCCTTGGGCCCGGCTTTATGTTCGCGCTCGCTGTCGTCGGTCATATCCCAGGCACGATGCGCAACCAGTTGCTGGATGAACTGCAGCGCGCTGCGTTTGCCGCGGGTGGGGCGAAACTCGATATGCTGCTGCTCGGAAAACACCAGGTAACCGAGTCGATCGCCATGTTGCACGCTGCTCCATGCCAGCAAACCCGCGAGCTTCGACGCCAGCACTGATTTGAAACAGTTACGGGTGCCGAAAAACATCGAGCGCGATAAATCGAGCCACAGTAATACCGGGCGCTCACGCTCTTCGCGATAAATCTTGGTATGGGTAAGGCCGCTGCGCGCGGTAACGCGCCAGTCGATCGCGCGAATATCGTCTCCGGGTTGATAGGGACGCGACTCGTGGTATTCCATGCCGCGCCCGCGAAACGCTGACAAATGGCCACCCACCATTTGCGCTTTAACCGAGTTCGAAATCAATGGCAGGCTGCGCGCATCCCGATTTAACCCGATCAGCGTCGACAGTTTTACCCGGACTATGTCATCCCCTGTTTCCACGGTTTGCTACGGCACGGCGACCCGGGCCAGGACTGCATCGATACAGCTATCGGCGGTTTTGCCCTCGGCCTCGGCTTCAAAACTCAAAATGATGCGGTGACGCAGCACATCGGGTGCGATTAGCTGGATATCCTCGGGCACGACGTAATCCCGGTCATTGAGCCAGGCGTAGGCACGCGCGCAACGATCTATCGCCATGGTCGCACGCGGACTGGCACCATGCTGAATCCAGCCGGCGAGCTCATCGCCGTAGCGCTCCGCGCTGCGGGTCGCGAGCACGATTTCAATAATGTAATCCTCGAGGCTGCTGTCGAGATGTATATCGAGCACGGCATCACGCGCCTCGAGCAGGCTTTGCTGGCTGATCACCGCGGCAGGCGGTGGTTCGGCGCTCGCGTCTGAACGCGCTTCCTTACGCGTCAGGGCAAGTATCGCCTTTTCGTCTTCACCGGAGGGGTAGTCAACGCGAACATGCATCAGGAACCGATCGAGCTGTGCTTCCGGCAACGGGTAGGTACCTTCCTGCTCGAGCGGGTTTTGCGTTGCCATGACGAGAAAGATCCTGGGTAACGCATAGGTTTCGGTACCAACCGTGATCTGGCGTTCGGCCATGGCTTCAAGCAACGCCGACTGCACCTTGGCGGGAGCGCGATTGATTTCATCGGCAAGAATCAGGTTATGAAACAGCGGGCCACGCTGAAACATGAAGGTGCCATCCTGCGGTCGGTAAATCTCGGTGCCGGTCAGGTCGGCTGGCAGCAGATCGGGGGTAAACTGAACGCGATGAAAATCACCTTCAATGCCTTCCCCGAGAACCTTGATCGCACGCGTCTTGGCGAGTCCGGGGGCACCTTCAACCAGTAAATGACCATCGGCCAGGATAGCGATCAGCAGGCGCTCGATGAGCCCCTGCTGGCCAACGATCTTGGCACTCACGGCCTGCCTTAAATTGATAATTTCCTGTTGTGACAATTCAAAACCTCTCAACCAGAACAATATTATTGATCAGCACGCAGTATGCGCGCTTTAGAGTCCCTTAAGGGGTGAAAAGTTTAACTGATTCGACCGGGATTATGGAAGCAGATGACCGGTCTTGATCCAGATTATCGTATCTTCCTCGACGTAGGGACAATGCTCGCTGTTGTGCGGATTGCGCAACCAGGTTCCGGCAGGATAGCGACCATACTCGTCGAGTAAAGCCCCCGAGAGAACGAAAGTTTCTTCTCCACCATAGTGTCGATGGCTGCGCAGGCGCGTATCGGCAGGCCACTTGATCAGAAACACCGATTCGTTTTCAAAATCGTGTAACGGCATGACTTCGAGTTTTGATTCACCCGGCATCCAGGCGGTACTGTTGGTGTCGATTCGCAGCGTGGTGTCATCCGCGGGATCGAACTGGTCGAGCTTGACCAGCAGCACGCAACCGGGCTCGCTGCTGGGCGAATGTTTGGAACCTGGCGGGTTGCGGATATAGGTCCCCGCGGGGTAATCACCATGCTCGTCGGAAAATACACCCTCGAGTACGAAGATTTCTTCGCCCGCCGGGTGCAGGTGTGCACTGAAATGAGAACCCGCGTCATAGCGCACCACGCTGGTGGTATGTCCATGCTCGGCAGCCTCGCGCGCTAACGGTTTGCGCCACACGCCCGCCATCGGGCTCGCTTCCCAGTCCATTTCGTTGGTGTCGACCACCACCACCTGGTCAAATTGCATATTTAACATAATCTAGAACTTACTCATTCACCGTCAAAGTTTCAATCGCTAAAGTCACAATTCGTACCAAGTCTAAATCTTGTCATCCCCGACCGCATGCGGCCCACTTAGCGGCGGTCCGACGTATCGGGATCTTTTAACCAGCCACCATTGCGAGATTCCCGCTTGCGCGGCGGTCCGACGTATCGGAATGACGGAATAGGTCTGCGGGGATGACTGAAGAGGTGCAAGAATGGCGTCTTTGAGGCAATCACCAAGTGGTAAATTTGAAGCAAAAAAAAGCAGCCGTAAGGGCTGCTTAAAATTCGAGTCCAGAAACTTCCTGAACCCTGGTGCGTCTGCTCATGCCGATGAAACCTTATAGCTTTGAGCGGAACAACATACCGCGAACGGTAATGGCACCGGAGAAACATCTGCATTAACAGGCACTTCATCGTTAACGCAAGACATCGTTAAATCGATGTCGCAATAAATACTAGGGTCCTGGCCGCTTTCACGAATCACCCAAACAGGGTAAATTGCTTTAAATTCAGCCGCTTAGGGGCAATAATTCATCAATATGTGAACTGACGCACACTTCCATTGTGTCGTTTTTGCGGCGCTCATTCCGCTACCTCTCCTTCAGACGCGCCGGTGTTTTGCTCGTCATCCCTGCCTTTTATTCGTCATCCCCGCGTAAGCGGCGGTCCGACGTATCGGGATCTTGCAATGGTGGCTGCTTAAAAGATCCCCGCTTGCGCGGGGATGACGGGAGAATTGCGGCGGTCCGACGTATCGGGATGACGGGAGAATTGCGGCGGTCCGACGTATCGGGATGACGATGAAGACGCTGGAATCATTCAGGAATCGGACCAGAGCTCGATTCAAATCGCCCTGGCGAGCGCTTCCAGGCTTTCACGGGCATCGCCAAACAGCATGCGCGTGTTTTCCTTGACGAACAGCGGGTTATCGACACCGGCATAGCCGGCCGCCATGCCGCGCTTGAGCACGACGGTGGTATGACCTTTCCAGACCTCGAGCACCGGCATTCCGGAAATCGGGCTGTCGACGTCTTCCTGCGCCAGCGGATTGACCGTATCGTTAGCACCAACCACGATCGAGACATCGATATCAGGAAAGTCGTCGTTGATTTCATCCATTTCAAACACGATATCGTAAGGTACCTTCGCCTCGGCCAGCAGCACGTTCATGTGCCCGGGCATGCGTCCTGCTACCGGATGGATACCGTAACGCACGTTGATCCCTTTCCCGATCAGGGTTTTGGTGATGTCCGCGATAGCGTGCTGCGCCTGCGCGGTAGCCATACCGTAACCGGGCACCACCATGACCTGCTTTGCTCCATTGAGCAGGTCTGCCATTGCCGTCGTATCGATGGTCTGTACTTCGCCCTCGATGCTGAGGCCGGCAAAAGAACCGCCCGAAGTGCCGAAACCGCCGGCGATAACGCTGATGAAATGCCGGTTCATCGCGCGGCACATGATGTAACTCAGAATCGCACCGCTACTGCCAACCAGCGCCCCGGTCACAATCAATAGATCGTTCGACAGCATGAAACCGGTGGCGGCGGCGGCCCAGCCCGAGTAGCTGTTCAGCATCGAAATAACGACCGGCATATCGGCGCCACCGATCGCCGCAACCATGTGGATACCGAACAACATCGCGATGACCGTCATCGCCAGTAACAGGATCGTGGCGTGGTTATGATCGGATTCGCCAACGAAACTCACGGCAATCACGAGCACGGCGATGAACAGAGCGAGGTTGAGCCAATGACGCGCCGGTAGCATCAGCGGAGCTCCGCCGATCATGCCACTGAGCTTGCCATAGGCAATGACCGAACCGGTAAAGGTCAGTGCGCCGATACAGATACCGATATAGATTTCAATTTCATGGATGGTTTTCTCAACACCAATGTATTCAATGCTGGAATCCATGAAGGTGGCAAATCCGATCAGT
>Ga0265309_10000313_pt1 | contig 18413 bp, 17 predicted proteins | sample Helome_FD_192492 | JGI IMG/M metagenome (GOLD analysis project Ga0265309, IMG submission 192492) | Marine sediment microbial communities from subtidal zone of North Sea - Hel_20160524 (Illumina Assembly) | ecosystem: Environmental > Aquatic > Marine > Subtidal zone > Sediment ...
AACCTAGAATGGAAACCTGGCAAGAAAGTGACCCCAGAAAAAGTGCTGATAACATGTTTGCCAACTGGGGTGAGGCAGCAAAAAAAAGCAAAGGAGAAAAAGGAAACATTGAACGTGCTTATCAGCTCAATACCAGAATAGAACAAGCTCCCAATCCAAATTCCAGAATTACACTTGGAGAAGAAAAGGATGAACTTGGCGTGCCCAGGGCCAATCTTCATTGGCAATTGACTGCTCTTGACAAATACAGTGTTCGAAAAATTTATCAAATTCTTGGCCAGCAGGTAGGTGTTGCAGGAATTGGCAGAATTAAACTTAAAGAATTTTTGAGGGATGAAAATGACGATACTTTCCCAGATAGTACTAATGGGGGGTGGCATCATATGGGCACAACAAGAATGGCTGATGACCCAAAGAAAGGAGTCGTAGATTCCAATTGCCAGGTTCATGGTATTTCTAATTTGTTCATTGCCGGGGCAGCATGCTACCCAACTTCCGGCGCTCCTAATCCTACACTCACTTTGACAGCATTATCACTGAGACTATCAAATTATTTAAAAAAGAAAATGTAATAACATATTCAAACAGAAACTGTCTTTTGCAAATTATTTAGACGAGCTAAAACAAAAAATAAACGTTGGCTGTACTTAGAACAATTCAAATTATAAAGAATAAAATGCATAATCCGGGAATACATTAATCAAACACTAAATAAGTTCCAAAAGCAAGGGGTAATTAGAAATACATTTTTAAATCAATAATTATGTGGGATAAAAGATTAAAAATATATGATGAACTTGTAGCAAAATGCCCAAGATTTGAGCGAAAAGGAAAGACAATGCCTTACACATCCGCAAATGGATATATGTTCTCACTATTCAATAAAGCTGGTGAAATAGGAATCAGGTTTTCTAAGGAAGTACAGGAGAAATACATGAAAGAACTTGATACTACGATTTATAAATCATATGGAGCTACAATGAGGGGGTACATTTTAATTCCGGATGAAATGCTAAAAGATTTAGACAATTTGGCCAACTATTTAAATGAGAGTTTTGATTATGTAATGACGCTGGAACCAAAATAGAGTGAAAACATTAAGTAGAATTAGAGTATTCTCTTTCGCAAAATTCCAGGCTGTTCTAATGTCACTTGTTGGATTAGTAGCCGGCACACTGTATTCATTTGGAGGTCTGATTATTGACGCACTCGTAAGTTTTGGATTGATTACTTCAGAGGAAACGCCGGGATTAAGTTATGGCACAGTTCTAGCCTTTGGAGCAATAATTGGTATGCCCATTATATTTGCAGTCTTTGGATTTTTAGCAGGAATTGTTGAGGCTGTTCTGTATAATACATTTGCAAGGTGGTTTGGTGGACTTAAAATAGATTTTGATTATAAAGATTAATTTCCTAATAGTTAGAATATACCTCTTTGAAATTTACAAGAAAATATGGAAGGAAATAAGCATATTGAAAGAGATGGCCATAGTGCAACAAAAATTTTTGACAACAGAAGTTTAGAAATTGATTATAGAACTTTAATCCCAATATTAAAAACAGGAATGATTGTTTTAGATGTTGGATGTGGCACAGGAGCTATTTCAAAGGATATAGCGAATATTATTGGAAATAGAGGAAGAGTAATAGGAATTGATAATACCGAAAAATTTATAGAAAGTGGAAAGCAAACTTATAAGTATGTCGAAAATTTAGAGTTAATCCATGTTGATTTATTTGAATTTGAGACGCGAGAAAAATTTGATTTAATAGTATCTGCCCGTGTTTTACAATGGCTAAGTAATCCAAAAGATGCTCTAAAAAGAATGAAAAGCTTACTTAAACCGAATGGGCAAATATCTATACTTGATTATAACCATGAAAAATTAGAATGGGATCCAAATCCTCCACAATCTATGAAATCATTTTACAAAACTTTTTTAAAGTGGCGGAAAGACGAAGGAATGAATAATAAAATTGCTGATGATTTATCAGATATGATGCAAGAAGTCGGATTTCATTCAATTGAGATAATAAATTCAAATGAGTATTACGAGCGAATAAGAGAAGATTTCAGGTCAAAAGTGGGGATTTGGTCGAAAGTAGCAGGTTCAATGCAAATGGTTAAAGAAGGATATTTGGATAACGCCTTGAGACTTAGAGCTATTTCGGAATATGATAATTGGGTAGAAAATGATGCGATTTCAATGACAATGCAGTTGAATGAAGTGAGAGGGAAAAATTAAAACAAGACCAATGCAAAAATTAATGTTACCAAGCATTTCAACAAATTGGCATTTTCCAATAATGATTCTTGCTTCATTTATAATTTTCTTTGTTGTAATCCGTATAGTCATTGGAAAACAAGAATTTATAGAAAAGAAAAAACAGATTTTTTTACTTTCTGTAATTGTTGTAATTATTGGAATGTTATTTGGAAAATATGGTGCTAATTGGGGATTGAAATGGTGGATTTATTATACAATCCCGGTATTAATGAATGTTTTGTTACCACCACTGGTCTTAAAAATGAATTTTAAAAGGACTTTACTGTATTTAGTATTGAGCTTCTTATCTGCACCATTAATTCATGCATTTTTCTCAATTTGTTTTGGTTGGACTGAATACATGCCTTTTTGGAGAATTTAACGGAATGATATGAAAAAATGGCTGCTATATGTTTTTACAATTGGATTTGCAGTTTATTGGGCTTCCAATCTTATTTTATGGTTTCCCTGGAGCTATAACACAACCTTAGGAATAACATTGATGTTAACTATTAATCCCTTTTTATGGGCTTATGCTACTTTCCTGGCATTGAAAACCTTTCCAAAATCAAATTTGATCAAAGGCGCCTTAATAATTTCGTTAATTTTCCTTCTATTGGCTTTAATAATGGACTATATCTTCTTTGGACTTATTAGAAATGCAATGGAGCAATTATATCATCCGACCACGTTTTACGGATACGGATTTTTAATAAGTTTACCTTTTATTTTAGTTCTTATTTTTAATAATCGGATTTCACGACTGAAAAAAACGACTAAAAATTCGGATATTGTAAAAGCGGTGATAAGTGGACTTGCTTGCTTCGGAATATTGATTCTAATAATCGTTTTAGAAATTGAAATTTGAAAAAAGATGAAATTCCAACGCCGCGTATTAATAAGGTCAGAATCTATACTTAAATGAAAAAATATATATATTCAAAGCACAGGCTTAACCGAAAGAAGAGCGAATAAAAAAATGATACTTTTCACATATAGTAACATTAACAACAATTGGAGAATAAATAAATAATTATGAAAATAAAAACAATACTTACCGGATTGAGTTTTTTGTTGACCACTTATCTTATTTATGCTCAAAGTGAGCTTCATATTCCAAAAGAAATTCAGGAGGCCTATAAGAGCGATACGAGATCAAAAGATGGTAAGCCCGGAATTAAATATTGGCAAAATAGGGTAACATATGATATAGATGTCGTTGTTACGCCCGAAACAAGAGCAATCGATGGAAAAGAAACAGTTGTTTTTAAAAACAATAGCCCAGACGAATTACCCACAATAGTTGTCCGTCTCTATTATGATGTTTTCAAAAAGGGAAATGCAAGGGGAATGTCAGTAAATGAAAAGGATATTGGGGAAGGAGTCAACATAAAAGAACTTACCGTCAATGGCCAGAAATATGATATGACCAACAGAGGTATGGTTCAAAGATCAGGCACGAATCTAATCATAACTTTAACGGAACCTCTAAAATCCGGAGGTGAGGTGACTTTAGGTTTTCAATGGGAACAAAAGGTGCCGCTTACAGTAAGAAGAACAGGAGCCATAGATAGTACCTCTTTCTTTGTTGCCTATTGGTATCCGCAAGTAGCAGTATATGATGACATTTTTGGATGGGATAGAATCAACTACACCTTCGACACAGAGTTTTATAATAACCTGGCGAATTTTGATGTAAACATTACCGCACCAGATAATTTTCTGGTTTGGGCAACAGGGACCCTGGAAAATAGCTCAGCGGTACTCCCTTCAAAAATCCACGAGCGATACTTAAGAGCAAAGACTTCAACCGAGCTTGTTAAGGTGGTAACAAAAGAGGACTTAACCAATTTAGAGTTAAAAAGTAACACCTGGATTTATAAGGCTACCGAAGTTTCGGATTTTGCATTTGCTATGAGTGACCATTTTCTATGGGATGCTCTATCTCAGAAGGTATCCGGGAATGATGTGCTAATCAGCACAGCCTATCCTATGGCAAAAGAGGAAGACTACAAGGAAGTGACTCTTGTTCAGCAAAAGACAATGAAACACTTCTCAGAGGATATTCCGGGCATCCCCTATCCATATCCGTCATTTACTACATTTATTGGTCTTAGAGGTGGAGGTATGGAATTTCCAATGATGGCCAATAATGATGGACCGGGTAAAGGCGTAACTATCCATGAAATGTTTCATACCTATTTCCCAATGTATGTAAGAATTAATGAAAGACGATTCGCCTGGATGGACGAAGGCTGGGCCGACTTTATTACCGCCCTGGTTACATACAAATATTTTTCAGATGAGGATAATACTGCTTCATTTTACTCCAGTTTTAAGTTTGGCATGCAAAGTACCATTGGGACTATTGGCGATTTGCCAACTGTAACCTCTTCGCAGTATATGGGTAACAATTATGGATATCACTCTTACGCCCTGCCGGGATTTACCTATGCGCTTCTTTATCAGCATCTTGGTGAAGAAAAGTTTCTGGAAGTATTTAGAGAATATATTCACCGATGGGCTAAGAAATCACCCACACCCTATGATTTTTTCTACACTTTTGAAGATGTGAGCGGGGAAGATCTTAGCTGGCTTTGGGAGTCTTGGTATTTTAAAATGGGTTATCCCGATGTGGCTATCGAGTCCTATAAGAATGGTAAACTTGTAGTCAAGAGGCTCGGAGAAAGACCTGTACCTGTTAGTGTGAATGTTGAATACCAAACTAAAATAAATGGTAAACCTAAAACGTATTCTACTATTATTGGTTCATCTGCATGGCAAGATGACAACAAGAGGTTGTCTATAAGAATCCCGAATGAAAAACAAGTAGAGTCCTTTGCGCTAAATTCTGACTTTCCGGATTTTAATGAGCTGGACAATTATTTTCCTCCTCTGGCCGAGCGCTATAAAAAGCTTGATTTAAATAAAGGAGTTTTAGGTGTGTATAAGGTAAATGAATTTCCTGTTGAAGCTATCATTACTGAAAAAGAAGGGATTTTCTTTATTAAAATAACACGTTCCGGATTTTCTGGATACTTATTGCCTATTGATAAAAATAATTTTACAACAACAGACGGTGCAATGAAATTAAATTTTAAAGAGGAAGCAGGTAAAGTAGTAGGGATTGAGATCAAAATAGAGGCCTTTGGAATTACAGTCACTGGGCAGAAAAAGTAGTTTTATCAAATAATTAATTGAACAAAAGTGGCTGACAGCGTATATAAAATTTGGGATTTTGGTGCTTAAACGAAATAAAAATAAAATGAATAAAGTATAGGTCAGTTTTAAACTGAAAATTTGTAAGTAGAAACCCGCTACCTTTCATGTATAAAGGCGTCTGGTATAATTAAACTTCAAAAACAGCAAATATGAATCCAATAATTAGAAATATTTTAGCTGTAATAGCAGGATGGTTAATTGGAAGTGTTATTAATTTAAGTCTGATCAAAATTGGTCATGGTTCATTTCCGATTGAAGGTATTGACCTAAATGATATGGAGGCTTTAGCGAACGTAATGCCAACATTAAACTTTAAATATTTTATTTTTCCATTTTTAGCACACGCCATGGGCACCTTGATTGGAGCTGTCATTGCCGGGTTGATTGCCACAAACCACAAGATGAAATTTGCTCTTGGTATTGGAGTATTATTCCTGATTGGTGGAGTTCTTGCCAGCTTAATGCTCCCTGCACCAACTTGGTTTGTGGTTACAGACCTTGCATTTGCATATATTCCAATGGCTTGGATAGGCGGAAAACTTGCAATTAAGAAGTCTAAGAGTTAAAATGGATTTAAGAAAATCAAAAAGGGGAAGAATAATAAATTGAAACCAGCCAGATTAAGACTCAATATTTCTGCTGAATGGCAATTGATATTATTTTTTGCCTTAGCAAAGCTTCTTATTCACTTTTTTACTGTCTCTAACTTTGAATTACACAGGGATGCCTATCTCTATTATGCACAGAGTGAACATCTTGCCTGGGGTTATGTTTCGGTGCCTCCATCAATTGCTGTCATCGGGAAACTGGCTACATCAATTTTCGGTAATACAGTATTTGGCCTAAGGTTTTTTCCGGCACTTATTGGCGCATTCAATCTCATTATAATAGGCTTGTTTATTAAAGAATTAGGTGGTAAAAAAAAGGCCATCTTACTTGCCAGTCTTGCCTACTTACTTTCTCCCTCATTCCTGCACACCAATGCTCTTTTTCAACCAGTTGCCTTTAATCATTTTTACTGGTTGTTATCCGGATATTTAATCCTGAGAATGATCTCACGCAACAACCCTAAAATCTGGCTGTGGATTGCTATAGTCTTCGGTTTTGCTTTTCTGAATAAATACTCGATAGTATTCTTTTATGCAGCCTTTGCATTTTCGTTAATACTATCGAAATACAGGTATTTGTATAAATCCAGGTATTTCATAATGGCTTTAGTCATAGGACTTACCATAATTTCTCCAAACTTATTTTGGCAATATGAAAATAGCTGGCCCGTTTTACAGCACATGACAGAACTTAGGGAAACCCAACTTATTCATGTTCGAACTTCAGATTTTATTATAGCGCAATTTTTAATGAATATTCAAGCTCTTTTAATTTGGATTCTTGCCTTGATCATTTTGTTATTTTATAGAAAAGAAAAGCAGTATAGGTTGTTTGGCTATATCTATATATTTCTTATTCTTTTATTATTGGCAGGAAGTGGTAAACCCTATTATACATTAGGTATTTATCCGATACTATTTGTGTTTGGGGCATGCTTTATAGAAAAGTACGTTAAAAAATACACGAGCTACGTTTTCAGCTTCCTGGTGATATCAATGTTTTTTTCCCTATATGTTTCGCTCTCATTTGATGGCATTCCTTTTATAACGCCAGATAAGGTTAACAACAAGGGAGCTTTTAGATGGGAGGATGGTGTTGATCACGATATTCCCCAGGATATGGCGGATATGACAGGTTGGAAAGAGCTTGGTGAAGTGGTTAAGGAGATATATGTAAATCTGGGTGAAGAAAATAAAGATAATTGTGATATTTATTGTTATCACTACGGACAAGCCGGTGCCGTGATGTTCTATGGCAAAGAAATTGGAATTCCACAACCCATTTCACCCAATGGAAGTTTTGTGTTTTGGGCTCCCGACAGCATCTCAAAAGATTATGTTATTTATATTCATTCGGATTTAGGAAATGATGTAAATCCCGACACTCGCCTGCCAAAATTATTTGAAAAAGTTACACTAATTAAAACAATTGATAATAAGTATTTCAGAGAAAATGGAACTAAGATATACTTATGTGAATCACCGAATGATAAGGCTAAAACATTCTATAAGAATATGATGAAAGAATTAAAGGATAACTACCGCTAACAATATTTTATAGCCAGTTTCCTCCGATTCTCCTTCGTAATACTATGGAGAAGGAGCTATCTGGGCCTTGCAGCTAAGGATGATAACTAATAAGACAAGCCATGTCCAAAACTATACAGCGGATTTTCAGAATCATAGGGTACGTCTTCCAGTTGTTTCTGCACTGCTTCCCATGTGGATGGCAGCTCAAAGGGTAATTTCGCACTTGGATTAATATTTCCGAATAAAATTTCGGTTAACACTTCATCAGTGGTACCAAAATCAGCTAGCAATGCTTTACTCTCAGCATTTATTTCGGTAAGAATTGCCGGTCGTTCTAAATTGGCCACAACAATAGTTGGTTTTTGTTTAATGAGAGTAAGCATCTTTTCTTTTTCTTCATCTGAGTAGAATAACCTCCCCTGATGCATAAAAATCTCAAGGAAAAACTCGTGTCGTGGATCAAAAGGTGTTTTAATACGAAGGACAATCACTTCCGCATCTTCGATATTGGATACCACTTCACCGTACGAGCTCAAGGCGCTCGGATCTAACATTCCTTCAGCATAAATTTTAACGCCTTTTTTCAAAGGCAGGAGTTTGTCGTTCTTCAATAGAATAGTAGATTTTCCCTGAGCTTCTTTTCCTTTTTTTCGGAAAATTTCTTTACCGGATATTTTACCTGCTACAGCTTCATCTACATAAGGGTTATCGAACAATCCTAATTTGAACTTATCCCTGAGTATTCTTCTTACAGACTCATTTATTCTTTCTTCTGAAATAGCTCCGGTGGTTGCTAATTCGATGATTAATTCGGGAGAAGCTTCTCCTCCAAACTGATCACAACCTGCGTCAAGAGATTTTTTGGTGCGTTGTAATGGGGTCAGATCTTCCACGCCCCAGGGTCTGGACTCATTGATTTTACTATCTGAGATGATAACCCAGTCTGTGCAGACTACACCATCAAATTTCAAGGAATCCCTCAGCAATTCTTTAATGATTTTGCGATTAAATCCGAAGGCAACATTTTCGTCTGTCTGATCCATTGGAATTCCATAATAGGGCATAATTTGAGCGGTTTTGGCTGGAAAAGCCCCCTCGATAAAAGGTTTCACATGATAATCAAAATTATCCCCGGGATATACCTGTTCTTTTCCGTAGGGAAAATGTGCATCTTCTCCATCTTTTTGAGGGCCTCCACCCGAAAAATGCTTCGTCATACAAGCAACTCCTTTGGTATTTAAAGAATCTCCCTGAAAACCTAAAACATAAGCCTTGGTCATCATACCAGCCAGCCTGGCGTCTTCCCCAAAAGTACCGTTCGTTCTGCCCCATCGTGGCTCTGTTGCCAGGTCGGCCATTGGGCTTAATGCCAAGGTAATCCCAATAGATCTGTATTCTTGTCTGGCAATATCCCCAAATTCCCGTACCAATACCGTGTCACGGGTGGCTGCCAGCCCAAGCGAGCTTGGCCATTCTGAAAATGCAGGCGTAAAGATTGCAGTGCCGGGATTATTTTCCGTAGCATGTCGAGGATCTGTGGCTAAGGTAACAGGTATGCCCAGACGTGTTCGTTCGGCCATTTTCTGAATATTATTATTAAATAGAGCCATAGTCCGGGCATCAAAAGAATTAATAAGATTAAAGCTGTTCATGAGACGTTTGGCTACATAATCTGAAGTGGTTGGTAACATTGCATTAATCATTCTATCTATTGGTGTTGTCGGTATATAAGGTCTGTCATAAGGATCACCATTAGAACGAACTCCTGTCATATTAATAAACATGGTTCCAGCCTTTTCTTCGAGCGTCATTTGTCCAATAAGATCGTCTAATCTGTCATCGATATTTGCGACTACATTTTCATACACATCCAAGCTGCCATTTTTATTTAGGTCTCTGTAACTATGACCATTATCGACCAATACTGGTGCCTCAACTCCCAGCAATTCCAGGTTATTATTTACTTTTCTAACACTATTGAAATACACAATTAGAATGGCAATAAGTGCCAACCCCAATATTATCAGAAGTCCTTTGAATATTATTTTAATTATTTTCATTGTGTTTATTTTACACAATATTACAAATAATTTTTATTTTGTACAAATTACACAATATGTTTTTTAACTTTGGTCCATGGCTAATGATAACAATATACCTGGATTAAACCTGGATTCTAAAAGCTTTATACCCTCACTTTCCGTGGACTGCGTGATTTTGGGATATCAGAATGACCAATTATATGCTTTGGTTTTAAAGTTGAAAAACTCGAATGATTGGTCTTTACCAGGTGGTTTTATAAAAAAGGATGAAGATATAGACAGTGCTGCGCTTCGTGAATTGAAAAACAGAACCGGTTTGGATATATCTTTTTTAAAACAAATGCATGTTTTTGGCGGAACCCAAAGAAGAGACCTTGATTTTGTAGACCAAAAATTGAACGCTCTGGGAGCTGACGAAACAACGAAAACCTGGTTCCAACAACGATTTATTAGTGTGGCTTATCTGGCGTTGGTTAATCCGGAATCTTTTACTCCAATACCGGATCCATGGAGTGATTTATGTGAGTGGAAACCTTTGAATGACATGCCTCAGTTAATATTCGATCATAATGAAATGATAGCTTACGCCAGGGATTATATAGGCATTCAAATAAAATACCTTCCAATAGGTTTGTCCTTACTTCCGGAAAAATTTACGATGAAAACGCTGCAAAAGTTATACGAAGTAGTTTTAGAGCGGGCCCTGGATAGGGCCAATTTCCAAAAGAAGATGCTTAAGTTAGGTATCCTTATCAGACATGAAAAACAAATGAGTGGTGGTGCGCATAAAGCACCTTATTTATATTCATTTAATGAATTAAAATACCATGAGTTCCTGGAAAGTGGATTTGGTTTTATTTAAAGTAAAAATACTGAATACAAAAACGTATATAATTCATACTCACATCATAACTTCATTTAAAATCTATTATTTTAGGATCTGATTTAACAAGCTGAAATTCCTTTCAGCTTATGATCTGTATAAACCATACACAAAAACCTTAGCAAATAATTAAAAGAACCAATAAAATTAATGACCGACAAACGAATTGTAGTATTATCACCCTTTCTGATAATCGGAGTAAATTTTGGTGTTGCTTACGCTTTCGGTCAAATAATTGGAAAATGGGCATTTATTCCGATGATTTCAATCGGTTGGATATTATGGCTGTTCTTCATTCTAAAATTTGGTGGAACTGAATCCATAAAGAATTGGCTAAAAAAACCGACTGGAAAAATTTGGTGGCCTTAGTTAGCCATTTTAATTGGGCTTATACCCTTGCCTCTTTTCATTTTTCATTCTGACACACTAGCCGATTGGCCTATTTGGCTGCCTTGGATTATTCTAGCCCTGATTAATCCGTGGATTGAGGAATTTTATTGGCGTGGACTTTTACTGGACTTTACAAAAAGCTGGTCGAATTGGACTTCAGTTTTGTACACCGGTAGTTTATTTGCAATAAACCACGCAGCCTTCGGAATAAACTCAGAATTAAATAACGGATTTGAAATAATTGTTTCCACTCTAATTATGGGTATTGTGTGGGGATTTGTTTACAAGAAAACAAAAAGCTTACGCTGGACAATATTTGCTCACTTTTTGGTAGATTTTTTAGGTTTATCCGCAGCTGCCTTCTTGGATTTGTGGGAAAAAGGGACATGGTAAAAAACAATAAGAACATTTGATAACAAAACCTACAATGGCAACGGAGAATGTTCAGAAAAGTTTAAAATTGCTCAAAACTTACTAAATTGTACAAGTGACCTCTTAGGAAGTACATGAGATTTAAGTAAAAACTACATTGAATGAAAAATTCAGTAAAATATGTTGCGTTTCTACGTGGAATTAATGTTGGTGGTCATCATAAAGTTCCAATGGCTGAGCTGAAAAAGGAGTTACAAAAATTAGAGCTTGAAAACATAGTGACTCTATTAAATTCGGGCAACATAATCTTTGATTCAGCCGGTGAAAGTCTCTCCAGCCTTGAAAAGAAGGTTTCAGAGCATTTGGAAAAATCGTTTGGATTCTCCATTCCAACTATAATTAGAAAATCTGAACTGATTTATGAACTATTGAGCAAGAATCCATTCAAAGATGTAAAACTCACCAAAGATATTAGATTATATGTCTCATTTTTGCGGAAAAATGATAATACCAAATTGAAACTGCCATGGATAAGTTCTGATAACTCATACAAAGTAATCGGAAAAAGCGACAAAACCATATTAAGTGTTCTGGACCTTTCTATATCAAGAACTCCAAAAGCAATGGAAACCCTGGAGAAAAATTTCGGAAAAGATATTACCACCAGAAATTGGAATACCATTGAACGAATAGGGAAAAAACTTAAGGCCGGCAGCTAACAATATATGAAATCATAGTACCCTATTGGATACTGCGCATTTCTTACTATTTAATAAAACATAATCATCATTAAACGGGCTTTACCCCAAATTAATACAGAAATGATTAATCTTGCAACTTATCGAAACAATTATTTAGAAATTTGAATTATGCACACTAAAAAAAACTACACTGCCTTTGAAATGGCCTGGTGGACCCGCTTCGAAACATTTTTATTTTTTGCTATTATAATTTCCTGGGTAGCCGTTTATTATTTTTTGGATTTGGAGTGGTTACAAATTCCATGGACACCTCTAGCTTTAATTGGGACAGCAGTGGCGTTTGTTATTGGTTTTCAAAATAATGCAGCCTATGGCAGAATCTGGGAAGCCAGAAAAATTTGGGGAGGAATCGTAAATACTTCTAGAACATTTGGGGTGTTTGTTCAGGACATGGTTAACAATGAATACGCTAAATCACCAATAGAAAATTCAGAACTCCAAAAAGAAATTAAAACATTGACCTATAGGCATATAGCCTGGATGACGGCTTTGCGATATGCTATGCGCGCATCTAAACCCTGGGAAACGTCTGTGCACCATAGGACAAACAAAGAATGGGATACTCGTCCACCCGAACATGATTCTACTTTAGACAAGGACCTAAAACCCTATATATCTGAAAGTGATTATGAATATATTATGGGCAAGAGTAATAAACAAACGGCATTATTGTACTTGCAATCCCATCATCTAAGGCAGCTCAAAGAAAAAGGGGTGATTTGGGAATTTTCCTTTTTAGAACTGGAAGGTGTTATTCAGGAATTTTTTACCCTTCAAGGGAAGAGTGAGCGAATTAAAAACTTTCCCTATCCAAGACATTTTGCAACACTCAATCATTTTTTTATGTGGCTTTTTATCTTGTTACTACCTCTGGCCCTGGTGCCACAATTTGCTGAAATTGGCAATGAGTTTATAACTAAAAGCCCGCTTATCGGAAAACTATTTGTTTGGTTTTCAATTCCTTTTTATGTCATTGTAGCATGGATTTTTCATACCATGGAAAGAATAGGCAGAACCGGAGAAAATCCTTTTGAAGGAACCGCCAATGATGTTCCAATTTCCACAATTGCAAGAGGAATTGAAATTGACCTCAGAGAAAATTTAGGAGAATCTGAAAAAGAAATTCCAGAACAATTCGCCATAAAACATCACACTCAATTCTAAATAATTAAGCATACAGCATATAAAAAGGTGGTCCTTTATCAGACCACCTTTTTATAATTATTAGTATTCTACAAGATTGAACTGTGATTAAGTCAAATCGAAACGATCAAGGTTCATTACCTTGTCCCATGCCGCTATAAAATCCTTTACGAACTTCTTTTGTGAGTCCTCACATCCGTAAACCTCTGCGAGTGCCCGGAGCTCTGAGTTTGAGCCGAAGATGAGATCTACACGAGTACCGGTCCACTTGACTTCGCCCGTTGAACGATCACGACCTTCAAAAATGTCATCGGACTCCGAAGTCGCCTGCCAGGTAATACCCATATCGAGCAGGTTGACAAAAAAGTCATTGGTGAGCATCTCAGACTTTATTGTGAAAATACCAAGTTTAGATTGATCATAATTAGCATTCAGTACGCGCATACCACCGATGAGTACAGTCATCTCTGGTGCGGTCAAAGTCATCAATTGCGCCTTGTCTACTAAAAGTTCTTCAGCACTTACAGAGAATTTGTCCTTTACATAATTACGGAAACCATCCGCTACCGGTTCAAGGACGTCAAACGATTCAGCATCGGTTTGCTCCTCTGTTGCATCGTTACGACCTGGAGTAAACGGTAAGCTTATGTCGTGGCCAGCATTTTTAGCAGCATTTTCAACAGCGGTACATCCACCTAAAACAATAAGGTCTGCGATGGATACTTTTTTGTTGCCGGACTGGGCGTCATTGAACTCTTTTTGAATACGTCCAAGGGTATCCAAAACTTTCTCCAATTGCTTAGGATTGTTCACTTTCCAATCTTTCTGCGGTGCAAGCCGAATACGTGCACCGTTGGCACCACCACGTTTGTCCGAACCACGGAAGGTAGATGCGGATGCCCAGGCTGTGCATACCAATTCAGAAACAGATAATCCTGACGCTAGAATATTCGCCTTTAAGTCGGCAACATCTTTATCGTTAATCAATTTGTAATCCGCTGCAGATATTGGATCTTGCCAAATTAATTCTTCCTTAGGCACTTCTGGCCCCAAATATCGTTGTATTGGTCCCATGTCACGGTGCGTCAGTTTAAACCAGGCACGTGAATAGGCATCGGCAAATTCATCGGGATTTTCATAAAAATGCCTGGAGATTTTCTCGTAAGCGGGATCCATGCGCAGGGAAAGGTCAGTTGTCAACATAAACGGAGCATGCTTCTTTTCAGGGTTATGTGCATCGGGTACCGTACCTGCACCTGCATTGTCTTTCGGTTTCCATTGATGGGCCCCGGCCGGGCTTTTGGTCAGCTCCCACTCGTAACCAAATAGGTTTTCAAAATACTTGTTACTCCATTTTATCGGTGTATCGGTCCAGGCACCTTCTAAACCGCTGGTAATAGTATCAGAACCTTTTCCTGTACCAAAGTCGTTCTTCCATCCAAGACCTTGCATTTCAATACCAGCACCTGCTGGTTCCGCCTCAACATACTCTGCATCACTAGCCGCACCGTGGGTTTTACCAAAGGTGTGACCGCCTGCAATAAGAGCTACGGTCTCATAATCGTTCATCGCCATACGACCAAAGGTCTCACGGATATCATGGGCAGCAGCCACAGGGTCCGGATTAGCATTTGGGCCTTCCGGGTTAACGTAGATCAATCCCATATGTGCAGCACCAAGAGGGTTTTCCAATTCCCTGTCTTCATTATACCTTTTCTTGTTTCCCAGCCATTCTGCTTCAGAGCCCCAGTAAATATCTTCTTCCGGTTGCCAAATGTCTTCGCGACCCCCACCAAAGCCGAACATCTTTAATCCCATAGATTCGTGAGCACAGTTTCCGGCCAAGATCAACAAATCTGCCCACGAGAGTTTTTTGCCATATTTCTGTTTAATGGGCCAAAGTAGTCGTCGCGCCTTATCTAAATTGGCATTGTCTGGCCAGCTGTTCAAAGGTGCAAAGCGTTGGGCTCCGGTACCACCGCCACCCCGGCCATCCGCAATGCGGTAGGTGCCTGCAGCATGCCATGTCATTCGGATAAAGAACGGTCCATAGTGACCATAGTCTGCCGGCCACCAATCCTGGCTATCAGTCATCAGAGCATAAAGATCTTTTTTAACCGCTTCCAAATCAAGCGATTTAAACTCTTCTGCATAATTAAAATCATCACCCATAGGGTTAGCTAAGGATGAATGCTGACGGAGGATGTTCAGATTCAACTGATTGGGCCACCAGTCACGATTTGTTGTTCCGCCACCAGCAGCTTGATGCAATTCACCATTCAAAAACGGGCATTTGCTTTCACCATTATCATTGGTACTTGTGGCATTAGTTGAAGTAGTTTGACTTTTGTTATTATCCATAATGCGATTGAATTTTATTTACTTTTCTTATTGTAGTAAAAGTACCAAATTGTTTAATTATTTGTATTGCTTTCTAATAGATAATTACTATGACCCATGCTTAAGTTCTATATGTAATATATTTTCCGAAAGTTGGATAATTTAAAAAAGATATCAGGGCATCCTTATGTAGCCTAAACAGCATTAGTCTGCACAAATTCAACAACTTTTGAATGGTTTAGCTCTTTGCTCGATTTTCCTATTCCGGTACAGCAAAGCCAGAGAGAATGTTCACAGAATTATAATTAATACCACTTACAAAAAATATAGTACATACCCTCAATACTATTTGAAGCTGAAGTACAAATTCACTACTTTAGAAGATGTTAATAATGTTGAGAGCCCGTGTCATATCCGGAACATTGGCCATACTTTAAAAAAACATTGCAACGGATAAAATAAAATACACATATTATGGACAAAGCACTGCGAACAATGATTGACAATATGCCGGAAAAAACCGGGAAATCATTAAATGAGTGGAAATCTATACTAAAACTAAAGTCTTTTACCAAACATTCTGAGGCTGTTAACTTTCTAAAAAAAGAACACAAAGTAACACATGGTTTTGCCAACACAATAGTAACGCTGTCAAAAGAAGAAAATATTGCGCCGGCCGATCTCGTAAAAAATCAATATAAGGGGAAAGAAGATTTAATTCCCATTTACGAAAAACTTTTATCCATTGTTGAAAGCTTTGGAAAGGATGTTACAATAAGCCCGAAAAAAGCAAGCGTTAGCGTTATTAGAAAAAAACAGTTCGCGCTAATACAGCCTTCTACCAAAACAAGAATTGATTTGGGATTAAAAATAAAAGAGAAGCCAACAACAGACCGTCTTGAAAATTCCGGCCCATTTGGAACTATGTGCACACATCGAGTGAAATTATCGGAACTCTCTCAAATTGATGGTGAACTAAAAGAATGGCTTAAGGAGGCCTATCTGAAAGCGGAGTAAAAACTGTAGCTAAATTTCGACATGCGAGGTGTAAAATTTTATTGGAATGTTTTAAAAAATGCGAGCTCAAAATTTATTGAGGATGAAATTTTTATGCATTCAGCAGCTTTATCTTATTATACTATTTTTTCGCTACCTCCACTCTTGCTAATTGTCCTTTCTATAACCAAATTATTTTATAAAGCAGACGGCGTAAAAAGCGAATTATTTACTCAAATCGAAGTAATAGTCGGAAATGAAGAAGCGCAACGATTGATGAAATCCATTGAGAATATCCATATTTTTGAGCCAACATTTTGGGCGACAAGTATGAGTATTGCAGTTTTGATTTTTACGTCTACAACTGGTTTAGTTACATTGCAAAATGCGCTTAATAAAATTTTTAAGGTAAAACCTAAACCGGAGAATTCAGGTCTTTTAAAAATGATAAGAGATAGGTTTCTTTCTATCGCACTATTGGTAAGCTTTTCTATTATCCTTTTAATTTCATTAGTTATAGATGCCTCAATTACAGCATTTGAATCTTATATGGAGGATTGGATCATTGGATCATCAACCATATTGACTTTACTCTCTTCTACAGCCTTGTCTTTTATTATAATCACCTTAATACTTGCTATGATTTTTAAGTTCCTCCCGCAAGTAAAACTTAAGTGGAAAGACGTATGGTTTGGAGCCATTTTAACCAGCATTCTTTTAGGTCTTAGCAAATACCTGATCAGTTTTTACATTGGTAAAAGTAATATTGCCGGATTGAATGATGCAGCGGGAAGTACAATGGTAATTTTGGTATGGATATTCTATATTTTCCTGATTATTTTGTTTGGAGCAGTTTTTACCTATTCTCGTATTAAAATGTTGGGGGAAAGTATTCAGGCCTCAGATAATGTTATAAAAATAAAATGAAAAGAAAAAGAGATGAGATAAAGATTAGTGAAATAAAATAAGCTTTTATCATAACTTTTAGCATTCGCACTTATTTAGTATTTTACTAATCCTAATTAATTCCATTAATGAAATACCTAAAGTTAACACTTTCTCTTCTTCTTACAGCATCTATTTTTTATGGCCTGAATAATAAGTTTGGTTCTATTCCACCCATCGGAAAATTTTTAAATCCCTCAACCGGTGTTTGGCAAAATGAAACTGATGAAACCATTTCGGGAACTGTTCCCATTGATGGACTCAGGGACAAGGTTACCGTGCATTACGATGCACAGTTAATTCCACACGTCTTTGCTCAGAATGAAAATGATTTATACAGGGCCCAGGGTTATATTACGGCTAAGCACCGACTCTGGCAAATGGAATTCCAGACGTATGCCTCCGCAGGTCGGTTATCTGAAATTATTGGCGAAGCAGCTTTAAACTATGACCGTCAGCAGCGTAGACGCGGAATGGGATTTGGCGCCGACCAAGCCATTGAAAAAATCAAAGAAGATCCTGAAACTACGGCTTTTTTAGAGGCTTATGCAGAAGGTGTAAATAGTTACATAAACCAACTACAGCCGAAAGACATTCCTATTGAGTATAAACTACTCGATTATCAACCAGAACCCTGGACGATAAAAAAACAGCTCTGTTATTGATGTATATGACCAAGGATTTGGCCGGAGGAGATTCTGATTTGGAATACACCAATGCATTGCGGATGTTTGGGAAAGAACGCTTTGATTTATTATATCCCGATTTTTTTGATGTCATAGACCCAATTATTCCTAAAGGAACCGATTGGAGTTTTATTGACGTGCCTATAACTGAAACACCGGAAAGTGAATTACCACTCGACTCTATTTCAAAAACCTTAGACAAGCCAAATCCTGATAATGGCAGTAATA
>Ga0265309_10000316_pt1 | contig 18318 bp, 19 predicted proteins | sample Helome_FD_192492 | JGI IMG/M metagenome (GOLD analysis project Ga0265309, IMG submission 192492) | Marine sediment microbial communities from subtidal zone of North Sea - Hel_20160524 (Illumina Assembly) | ecosystem: Environmental > Aquatic > Marine > Subtidal zone > Sediment ...
CCAGCCGCTCCGAACAACTACGCAGCTTCATCGACGCCGACTAGCCGTTTACTGTCACCCCGCGACGTGGTTGTCATCCCGCGGCGAAAGTTGTCATCCGCAGCGAAAGTTGTCATCCCGCAGCGAAAGTTGTCATCCCGCGGCTCGACCGCGGGATCCAGCAAAAAGTAGTCACAATGCAGACGGAGCATATTGCAAAATAAGCACAGCAGTATAAGATTCCCGCCTGCGTAGATATTAAGCCTGCTCTACGAGCGCGCTTGTCGGACTGGATTCCGGCTTTCGCCGGAATGACAAAACAGTAATTTTCTGCGTCGACGCCTGACGCAGGATTTTTGGTGGTAGGCAAGGCGGATATTTCGCGCACGCCGGGAGCATGGCTTAATGCCATGTGACCAAGCGACTACAAAATTCAACGCCGCATCGTGGCAAAAAGACAAGTCAGGGGGCCTGTAGCTCAGTTGGTTAGAGCAGTGGACTCATAATCCATTGGTCGGAGGTTCAAGTCCTCCCGGGCCCACCACCCTTCCCCCTTAATATCAATTAGTTACCATGATTTCCAGCCAGGAACCGGTGAACTAATAATCCACGGCTAGCTCGACAACAATAGAAAAAACACCACGATTGCCCTTGAATTTGGCCTGGAATTAATCGTGGTCTGTGCCAAATAAATGTCCCAACACTGCAAACTGACAGATTCAGGATAAACGATTGGCGCGTTTAGATAAGTGGTTTCTGCAATCCACCCTATATAACGCGCATCAAATTCAACAGAGAGAATCGAGATGTTTAGATGGCTTATCCGTGGGCTGGTTTTTCTATTCATTGCCTTTGGGCTTAGCAACACTAGTCTAGAACCCAATACGGGTTTTTTCGTTGCGATTGCAGTCTTTGCGATGTTCTATGGCCTGCTTGGGTTACTCGTTCGTGCGTACGGTGCGTACAGTTCGTATCGTTTAGCACGTTACATCAAAATAAGAGCCCAGATAGTGCGACAGGAAGGAGTATGTCGCCGACCCCTGTAAACCCATTACGGTGCCGTATCTGCGTCAAATTCGATATATCAGCACCCATGAATTTGAAACTGATTCAGCGACGATATTATTTTCCTGCCCTGGAAGTGCCGCTGAATAGAATAAGCTATTGATACACCCCTGGCTGGCTGGCAGCAGTGTCAGTTTATGATCCAGATCACGAAAGTTTAATGCAGATAGGTGGATGATGGTTATGTATCTGGGTGGTTGGTTATGAATCGACGCATAGTGCTAGTTATAATCTTAATTCTCCTCGGGCTGTTTATGGCATTCAGCGCGGCCTCACACCCTTATGATGAACCACTGACATTCATTTTGCATACGACAAATGATGGAAGACCTATATACACTAACATCCCGAAAAAATGTTTTTCGAATAGCGTCCTTACCTGTAATGGACTCCATCCTATATTCGGAACTCCGGTAAGCAACAAGAAAGCCGAATCAAGAACGACTAAAAAGGCTGCTGTTAAAGAAGGTGATATCCTGCCTGATGTCCTGCCTGACGCTCCATCTGATGCTCTGCCTATAGAGTTATCGGAATCTTCATATGAGTCAGAATTTAAATTGAGTACAACACATCGTAAATGTTATCGTAAGGGCACTATTCAATATGAGCAGACAAAATACTTCACTCCGTATGCTTCATTGGAAGAATGTAAGAAAGCCCGCAAGAATTCATCGAAAGCCCCATCTGATGCTCTGCCTGTAGAGCTATCGGAATCTTTATATGCGTCAGAGTTTAAATTGAGTACAACACATCGTAAATGTTATCGTAAGGGCACTATTCAGTATGAACAGACAAAATACTTTACTCCGCATGCTTCACTGGAAGAATGTAAGGAGGCCCGCAAGAATTTATCGAAATCCCCTAACACGTCAAATTATTGAGGAAAATATACGTTTACTGTTTTCGAGTTAGCGAAAAATTATTTTTTATTGAAATCGGCCATCCAGCATCCCAGGCACCAAACTTAGCCCGCCAGGGGCAATAAACAGCAACATCGTCGCCCTGCTCTATCAACCGTAAGTTGTTGATTCTTAATCAATACAGTTTAGCCCCCACCAGGTGTTTAGAGGATCAGGCCTAACTTTCCTCAGGATTAGCGATTAGCGCCTTTAGATAATGAGCAAATGTAAGGTACCCTATACAGAGCACAGCACAGGAATAGTAAAATGAAATTAAAAATTTTAACTTTCATCACCATTCTATTACTAACCTTTTCCGCCCAGGCCGATAACGATGATCCAGGTCCATCATGCTCGCAACCAGACAAACCAAATAAATTTACATCGCAATCGCAGTTGGATAGTTTCAACAGTGACGTTCAACAATATCAAAGATGCCTTTACGATTTTGTAGACGAGCAAGAGGAAGCCATACAAAGGCATCAACGAGCTGCAAACGTTGCAATAGATGAATGGAATAATTTTGTCAGGATGAAACTTAACTAATACAGCCAGCACGGCACGTCAATATAGGGGTCAGTGACAAATGCAAACAGGAATCATTTGTCACCGACTCCATTGTACGTAATTTGCAATAGCCGGCATAAAGGTTGAAATTACTAGTATTCCCATGCCGTGGTTTGATCAGTCAGGTACTTGCTGATCTGGCTAAGAATTTCGCGCAAATAGACGCGGCGAATTTTTCCAACGCCTGCCAAATCCTGGCGTTTCATGGCATCCAGCATACCGGTAATCTCCGCTTCCTGGTTTTCGATGACTTCATGCCAATCCAGCTGGGGTAGAAAAGTGAACCAGATTCTCGATACCCGATAATAAAGTATGTCGGTGATTTCGCGAAGCGGCGTACTGCCGATCATCGAAATAATAACTTCCTCAAGGCTATTGCAAAGCCGCGCATAGGCTTCAAAATCCTGATTACTTTTTAATGCCTTGTTCTCTTCAAGCAATGCCTGCACCGACGCCAGATCCGCTGCCGAAATCTTCTGTGGCGAAAGTGTGCCCATTAGCTCCGCAAGGTGGATGCGCAGGTCGTAAATTTCCTTCATGGTTTTCAGATCGATATCTTTGACGATAGTACCCACACCGTTACGAACTTCGGTCAAGCCTTCGTAGTGCAACTTCTGTAAAACACGGCGAATGGGTGTGCGGCTGACCTGAAACTCTTGCGCGAGTTCGTTTTCACTCAAAACCGTTCCCGGTGAATAAATCAATAAGGATATGCGCTCCCGTATCGCCTTATAAATACGCAAGTGCCGGTCTTCAGTGTTTTCGACCACCTTGATGCCAGGGCCTGATTGATCCGATGGCGTTGCGGGAATATTTGCGTTTGTAGGCATGATTGAGATAGTTTCAAGACGCTATTGACAGTTTTGCCAGCGACTGCGATATTATGCTTCGTACAGCCTGTATACAGGTTAAGAATAAACGATGCAAGATTTTCGAGATATTAATAAATAACTCACCATTGCAGGAAATGTTATGACACCCGCTCAGGTTTTATCTCAACCGACTTGCCACCTTGCACAGGCGCAGCGCGAGTTGTTCTACGATCAGGGCTACCTGACTCTACCCGAACTGATTGATGAACAGCAACTCAACCGACTTCGTAAGGCATTGGCAAAAATAGTCGATACCAGTCGAGCTATCAGTCGTTCAAGCAATAGAATTGACCTCGAGAAAGGGCATAGTGCGCAAAACCCCCGGCTGCGCAGGGCGACCTATCTCGATGACATCGATACCGTTTTCTGGGAGCTCTGCGCAGATTCTGTTATCACCGACATAGCTGCCGATATACTCGGCCCGAATATCCGTTTTCGCGACCTGATGGCGAATTTCAAATGGGCCCATGGCGGTGCCGAAGTCAAATGGCATCAGGATCTGCCCTTTTACCCGCATACCAATGCAGGCACCTGCCAGTTTCTGCTGATGCTGGAAGATGTCGACCTCGATCAGGGACCGTTACAGGTTATTCCGGGCAGCCATAAGGGCCCTGTTTTTGAACACTATGATGAAGGCGGTGAATGGACCGCGACGATTCGCGAGCAGGATCTCCTCAATGCCGGAATCGACAGGGCTGTTGCACTAACCGGGTCGGCAGGGTCGGCGACGGTTCATCACAGTTGTACTATCCATGGTTCGGCACAAAATACCAGCGCCTCCGGGCGACCCGTCCTGGTCATTTCCTACAGTGCAGCGGACGCGATTCCCTATACCGCAGCACCTTACCCAAGTAGTCACTATGGCACCCTGGTGCGCGGCGTAGAACCCCGTTACGCGCATCACCAGGAACTACACATGCCGTTGCCACCGGATTGGTCAGACGGCTATACCTCGATATTTTCACACCAGGACATCATCCGCTAACTCGAACCAGGCACTGCAGATTTATGACTGCTAGCAACCCAATTTCAGCAACCGTTGACTTTGACAGAAACGGTGTTCAGCACGGTTTCCCAAAACTGCCGCATTCGCACGACGATTCAGGCTATAGATGCACTGTTGCCGAAATTCTATGGCGCCAGCAACAGGCAGGGGTATAATTCCAGAGTCGCTAGCCAGAAAACAGTCTTATTTATCCATGAACTGTGTAAAGACCATAATCAATGCCCTGATTTCGATCGGCATGGTTTTGCTGCCTGCTTACGCCGGCGTTGTACACAAATGGGTGGATGAGAAAGGTATCACTCATTACTCAGACGAGGCACCTGTAGCGGACAGCAGCGAGATGACACAGATCGAATTACCCAGGACCACACAGGTGACAACAGCTGCGCAAGGTGATTATTACTCGATAGCCAATCAATGGGAACGCATGCTCAAGGAACGACTCGAACGCGCAAAATTAAAACTGGAACATGACCGGTTAGAAGCAGCAAAGCGGGAAGACAAACCCGACAAAATCTACGTTCGGGAGCCTGGCGAAACGCGCTACGTCACTTTCTACAATGGCTACAGACGCTATCATCGGCCATCCAGGAAATCGTCATCTTATCTCAACCATCCCAACAAACGGCTGATGTACAAGGCTTACCCGCCCGGTTTGCATCCGGGGCGTAACCGCTTACATGGCTCATATTGATTTCCACCTGGCGGTACAGTGGGGTCAGGTAGTGCCTCCCCGATTCACCTACGGGTATGCATCGATCCATGGAATTACAACTTAAGAGAGACGATCCATGAACGGTGCTGAGAGTTTGCTCACCTCCCTCCTGCAAAACGACGTCGATGTCTGCTTTGCCAACCCCGGCACATCGGAAATGCACTTTGTCGCCGCCCTCGACCGGGTCAGCGGCATGCGCTGCGTCCTCGGACTGTTCGAAGGCGTAGTAACGGGCGCAGCCGACGGATACGGGCGCATGCTCGATCGACCGGCGGTGACGCTCCTGCATCTTGGACCCGGTCTCGCGAATGGTCTGTCGAACCTGCACAATGCGATGCGGGCGCAATCGCCGATTGTGAATGTCATTGGCGATCACGCTACTTTTCACCGGCAGCTTGACGCACCACTCACGTCTGACATCGAGGGGACCGCACGCCCGTTCAGCCACTGGGTGCGAACCTCGACGAGCGCCAACGCGCTGGCGACGGATGCAGCGGCAGCCGTCGCGGCTGCGAGGAGCGCTCCCGGCAAAATATCCTCCCTGATCCTGCCGGCCGACACGGCGTGGAATGAAGTTAGCGTTGGGCAACCCGAAACAACCGTCGCTTCGCTTGTATCACCGCCGGCAAGGCCCGCCGATGCGGCCATCGATGCGGCTGCGCGGATCCTGAAGCTCAACGGAACCACAGTCCTGATCCTGGCTGGCCAGGCGACACGGCAAGCGCCTCTGGAATTTGCCGGAATGATTTCAGCTGCAACCGGCGCGCAGCTTTACTCGCAAACGCTGACACCAAGGATCGAGCGTGGCGCGGGTCGCGTTGCGGTCGAGCGCATCCCCTATCCGATTGATCAGGCAATCGACTTGCTGAAAGACTTCGACAACATCATCCTCGTCGGCGCGAAGGCACCGGTAGGATTTTTTGCCTACCCGGGCAAGCCAGGCACGCTGTTTCAACCGGGCACGCGAATGCATGAACTGGTTAGCGTCGACGGCGACATTCCCTACGCGCTCGAAGCTTTGGCTGACGCCGTCGGAGCGAAGAAGTTTGCGCCTGCCAGGGTCGATCTCAACTTGCCAGCGCGTCCGACAGGCTCGATTTCACCGGAAAAGATCGGCCAATTGCTTGCGGCGACCCTGCCAACCGACGCCATTGTGATCGATGAGAGCCTCACCACAGGCCGCTCATTCCTCTCGGCGACCAGGTCGTCTCGCTCGCATGACTGGATTCTGCCGACCGGCGGGTCGATCGGTTTTGCGCTGCCGGCCGCCGCGGGCGCCGCGATCGCCTGCGCGGATCGAAAGGTCGTGTGTCTCGAGAGTGACGGCAGCGGTATGTACATGCCGCAAGCGCTGTGGACGCACGCACGCGAGGGTCTGAATATTCTCACCATCGTGTTTGCTAATCGGAAGTACCAGATACTGCGCAACGAGATGCACAACGTGGGCGCGATGGATATCGGCCCAAAAGCATCGAGATTGCTCGACATTGATGATCCGGAAATCGACTGGGTCTCCCTCGCAAGAACCTTCGGAGTAGACGCTCAGCGTGTCGATACGATGGACACATTCTCTAACGCGCTCGACGCCGGCTTCGCAACCCAGGGGCCGTACCTGATCGAAGTGGCTTTCTGACACTGTTCGTGTGAGCACATAGAAAGAGGAACTATCGATTTAATCGAAAGCAGCAGGGAACCTGGGTTCAGGTCCTTCTCACCGCTGCGATTCTGGAATGTTAGACCTGGCCCTCTCTGTTCCTGCTCTTTGCCCTCTTTAGCTGCTGCAAACGAAACTGCCCCCCCTGGATTTTTCTCAGGTTGCCAAGGCGGGTTTGGTCTATCCTATTATTGTTAACGAGAATCAAAGGGGTCAGTTTCAATTGATTCCGAGAGAAATTTCAAACGAAACTGACGTCTTTGATCTATTCCAGTTATAAGGATCCATCATTTGAACAAACTTACAGTATTTTCACGTCTGGCTGGCTTCGTCCTGATCTGCGCGCTTACTTCAATTGGTCATGCCCAGCAGAGCCAGAACGCACAGCAATTGTTTGAGCAATTGCGCGACCGGGTTTACCAGGTGCGCGTTGTTGATATTGGATCCGGTGACAAGTACAGCATCGGATCAGGGTTCCAGGTCTCCGCCTCTGGTCTGGTAGCCACCAATTTCCATGTGGTGTCATCCTACGTGCATGATCAGCACAAATATCGACTCGAACTGGTACACAAAGACGGTCAGACTACTGATGTAAAAATACAGGCGATCGACGTGATCCACGATCTCGCCATTTTACATTCTGACGGGCTTGATACCGCTTACATGGCGCTCGGCAGTGCCTCTCTAAAGCAGGGTGATCGTATTTTCTCTATGGGCAATCCGCACGATCTCGGCATGACCATCATCGAGGGGACTTATAACGGGCTGGTGCAACATGTGCGGCACGAACAAATTCTGTTCTCGGGATCACTGAATCCAGGTATGAGTGGTGGGCCCGCACTCGATTCCAGGGGAAGGGTTATCGGAATCAACGTCGCCAAGGGTGGTGACGACATCAGTTTCCTGGTCCCGGTCGAAAAACTGCACAAATTAATACAGCGGACCGAGGCGGGAGTCGATGCCGAAACTGCCTACGCGGAGCGGATTCGCCAGGCATTGCACGACGATCAGGATGCTTTTTTCCAGTCCATCCTGTCACAGGATTTTGAAACCGATCGACTGGGTGAGGTCAGTGTGCCTGTGCGGCTCGCGCCCAACCTGCGTTGCTGGGGACATACCAAGGATGATGAAAAGGTGTATTTTGTCGGGGCGCACCAACATTGCCAGTCTGAAGATTCCATTTACGTCAGCCGCGGACTCTATACCGGTCGCATGACTTATGACTATGAATGGATAACCACGGACAGACTCAACCCGTTCCAGTTTTACCAGGCCGTATCGACCCGCTTCAAACATCATCATCCGCGCAGCTCCAAGGATGAAGAGGAAATCGGCAATTTCGCCTGTCGCCAACAGATGGTTGGCTTTGCGGGTCAGCGCTGGCAGATATCGACCTGTTTTCGCCGCTACCTTAAATACGACGGACTGTACGATGCCAGCCTAGCAATGGTATCCATCGATCGCAATGACGAAGCACTGCTGGTGAAATTTGCGGCCTCGGGTATCGACAGGCAGAATGCCATGAACCTGTTCAAACGTGTCATGGAGTCGATCGAATGGAAACTTTGATCGTCCAGACCGGTGGTAGACCGGGCCTAAGCAGAGAGCTGGTTAACCACAATGGTGAAGCCATCGGTATCGGTCGTGGGTTCGGTAACCACGTTATTCTGACCGATCCCTATATCGCGCCCGACCAGGCCAGCTTCCAATACGAGGGCGGGGTCTGGTATTTCCAGAATCTCGATAACACCAACCGGGTCCTGCTGAACAACGAAATTCTGCCGGCGCAACGAGTCAAACTGCAAACGGGTGATCGCCTCGTGCTCGGACGGACCGAAATCAGGATTTTCTCGCCCGATCACGAAGTGGCGCCAACCCGCAAGTTGTTGCTGTCGGGCTGGCTTCATTACGATTCGATCGGTTTCATGGTGCCGTTTCTGGCCATAATCGTATGCAACCTGATGGATTTCGGCATGGATCACCTGCTCGATGCCACGCGTGAGGTCGAATGGAAAGATTCCATCACTAACCTGCTATGGCTAAACATTATCCTGCTGGTTTGGTCCGGGGCCTGGGCGATCACCGGAAAACTGGTCCGGCATCACTATCATTTCGGACAGCAGATATTCATTACCACAATTGGACTGATCGGGATGATTATCCTGTTTCCGGTGTTGGACTATATTGAATTTGCCACAAACACTGCGATGTTGAGCACAATCGTCACCATCCTGGTCATGCTGGTGGTGGTCGCCTGGCTGGTGAGGTTCAACCTGTATTTTTCGACTTCCGGACGGCACGCTACCGCGGTCGGTGTTATCGTCAGTATGGTCATCGTCGGCGGAGTGTCGACGATCAATTATCTGTCGCAGGATGACTTTAATCCCAACGCCCAGAACAAAAGTGAGTTATATCCCGGGTTTACCCGCTTCGGCAGCGGCGAATCGGTCGACAGCTATTTTAACCAGGTAGAAGCCATGCTAGGCAGCGTCGAGCAGTAAAAAAATATGGGATAGACCATGTTTACCTATCCATCTCCCCCGATTGCGCAGCAAACATTGACACAGGTGAAATCTGTGGCATGCTCTGCGCCATCAGCAACAAAATAAAGGAGGTGATCTAGTGTCTACAGAGATATTGGAGAAAGCTGTCACTACGCTCGGAGGAACCGAGATTTAAAGTCAGGCTGAAAAGCTCTGACGCATCTGATCAGATTCGCTTCGAGCGGTGAATTAGACAGTTTTTCTCCCAGGTAACTCGAAGGGCCACCGGATACCGGCGGCCCTTTTTTATTGCGGCGAGCAATTCATCAGGAATTATGCTGACAGTTAACTTAATTTCCCCGCTGAGAAGACGTCAAATACGACGACTCGTTTCGGGCATTCGTCCGCTAAGCCTCCCCATCTATACTCCTCAGCACGTAAGCGTTCGGCTACCCCAATAACTTCAAACAGGTTCCGTGTATTCGGCGAATTTAATCGGTACACTAAAATGCCGCTCTGTAGCCGGAACTACCATGCCTTTTATTAGCGTACAAGATATTCAGGTTTACTATGAAATCTCGGGCCAGGGCCCGCGTTTACTCTATATCTCCGGCACCGGTGCCGACCTGCGTAACAAGCCTAATGTTTTCGACTCTCCACTGGCAGATCATTTTGAAATTCTTGCATTCGACCAACGCGGTCTCGGACAAACCGATCGACCGGATATCCGCTATAGCATGGCAGACTACGCCAATGATGCCGCCGGATTATTACAGGCCCTCAACTGGGGTCGTTGCCATGTGGTGGGGGTTTCGTTTGGCGGCATGGTGGCGCAAGAGCTCGCCCTGCGTCATGCCGATTGTATCGACCGCATGGTGCTTTGCTGTACCAGCAGCGGCGGTGCCGGAGGGCATTCCTATCCCTTCCATGAAATGCCCGATTTGCCCGCAGACGAAATGAATTCTATATCGGTCGCGATCAATGATAACCGTCACGATGCCGATTGGCAGCAACAAAACCCTGAGCGTTACCAGAAAATTCTGGCGCAGCGCAATGCCCGCAATGCCGGCATCGACGAACCTGGCCGGGAAACCGGTGCCAGGCGCCAACTCGAGGCACGTATTGAGCACGATACCTTCGCTCGTTTACCCGAGCTTAAACTGCCGGTTTTTATCGCCGGAGGCGCTTACGACGGCGTCGCGCCGCCGGCAAACCTTGAAGCCATCAATCGGCAAATTGAGCAATCAAAAATACAGTTTTTCCAGGGGGGGCACGACTTTTACGATCACGATCCATTGGCTTATCAACGTATCAACGAATTTCTACAGGGCAAGCTCGATGACCGATGAGTATCGATAGGTCAGCCCGCACGTGCTCCAGGGAGCGTATAACTTTTTACCTGGTATCTTTAGCCGATTGAATGAGAGATCATGCTAAATCATGTGCAGCGAAGCCTTTTTTTCTCGCTCTTGTACTTGCTTTTTACTCTATCCACATTTTCGGTATCACTGACGCTGCGATATCCTGATCTGCTACTAGACTTTTTCCTGGATTTCTTTCGGGATTTCTTGTTTTTTACGTATTTATTGAATGCTCTTTTATCTCGTTTATATTGATTTTGCGCCTGGATTCCCGAAGTTGATTTACCACAGTATGTATTTCTATCCCTATTACACTGATCCTTAATAGCCTTGATTCGGGCCTTATCGGCCGCCTTCGCTTGTCGAATTTCCTTTCTATAAACTTTTTTCAGTTCTTTACAGGCAGCAAGATCCTGTTCTTTTCGTTTTTCAGCCCCACTTTTCGCTTCTTTTCCGCTAGAGCTTTCCCCTGCTTCCGATTTATTGCTGCTTACGCTAGCGGGCTTGTCGAAATTCTCTATTTCTATCAAATCGGATTTATCTAAATCATCACAGGGCCTGGCCTGGTAACCAGTTTTTCCCGATTTATCGACACATTTAAAAACAGCTGCAGCGGCATTGGAAGAAACGGCGATGCAAAGCACAAAAGCAACCACGTATCTCATGACGGAATACCATTTCATTTCATTTCACCTCTCTATAACCTGATACCCCGACTCAATTTCAAGACCCCTCCGGCTGCAATATCCAGATGCGCTCTACCACATCACTACACCCGGTGATCGTCGGGGGAACATCTATGATGACGACACAGTTAGAGAGATCTACTTATCAATACTAGTTGAAAATCCATCAAACGCTAACTCTGGCGCTGTTCTGCCTGCTGGCCGAGCGCGCGATAAATGCCAACCAGGAAAAGATTCGATTGTGATGCAATCGGTTTGGATCGAAACATGCGGCCAGGCTAAAAAGAAACTATCAGTGGTATGGCAATAATTTCTTCATCGATGAGATTTTCATCAAACTGTGCGCAAGGCAGCATTATCTCTGGCGGGAGTTCCGGGGACAGCACAGCTGCTTACCTGTAACTTATCTTCATCGCTCAACAGGTGTACTGTCCCTGATACTTTTCAGGTTCTTTCAGACTCGCGTTACGCGGGAGGGCTGTACGCCTGATACTGGCGTTGTATGGAAATCTGGTCTGCGAGGTATTTGGCGTCGTGCCAGACACCCCAGATGAAGGAAGAGCCCCGCCGCGATAACCACGGCAATCCCAGGAAATAGATCCCGGGCTCAGCCGAAACACCGCGCTCATGTTTCGGCTTGCCTTCTTCATCGAATGCGTCAACTTTTAACCAGCTGTAATCAACAGCAAAGCCTGTTGCCCAGACGACTGAAGTTATTCCAGCCTCTGCCAGATTCAACTCCAGAACGGGCTCGGTCACGCACTGCGGGTCCGGTCCGACTTCGCGGGCTTCAGGCTCTTGCGGAAGGTCGAGGCCATTGCGGGCAACATAAGCGTCGGCTTCGTCCAGTACAGACAGGGTGTTCGCATTCCCTTGCGCTATATTGTCCGCGAGATCCGTCGCGAAGTGCATCACACCGTCTTTGAATGATTCCGTCCGACCAACGAGTGTCATCCCCTGCCCGGCGAGACGCCGGAAATCAACTGTATGACCGCCATGGGCACCGCTCACCGCGATGGTGACATGTTCCATGCCTGGCTCGAGGGCCGCGACATCCCACTTGCCGAGGACTCCCAGCCACCAGACGAAGTCACGCCCACGATAGCTTCGCGGAGGAAGGTCATGCGGGCCGACCGAGAGGTAAACCCGCTTACCTGAGCGCAAGAGTTCATCCGCGATCTGCGCTCCCGACGATCCTGCTCCGACGACTAGCACCGCACCCTCGGGCAACTGCTCGGGATTGCGATAGGCGTTGGAATGAATCTGCGAAATTCCAGCATCTTCAGGAATCACGGGCGGAATGACGGGCCGCTGGAAAGGTCCGGTGGCGGCAACCACACTATTGGCTTCGATCACGCCATCCGATGTTTCAACATGAAAACCGGGTCGGCCAACATTCCTGCGCACTTCCCTGACCTCCACTCCGCAGCGGATGGGGGCAGCGATCTTTTCCGCGTAAGCGACAAAATAGTCCGCAACGCTCTCCTTGGGGGCAAAGGCATCAGGGTCGATGTTGGAGAACTCCATGCCCGGAAATCGATCGTGCCAGGCCGGACCATTGGCAACCAGAGAGTCCCATCTTTCCGAGCGCCAGCGTTCGGCAATTCGGTGTCGTTCCAGAACGAGGTGAGGCACGCCGCAGTTACTCAGGTGCTCGCTCATGGCCACCCCTGCCTGGCCGCCGCCAACAACGAGTGTGTCTACTTTTTCAGTTGGCATTGACGGCACTCCTTTGCTGAATTGAATCCTTGTAATGTTCACCAGTGCTAATCACGTTTTTACCCTCGGTTGTGGAGCGGTTGGGTTCGTTTATTGCGCGGTGTATCGATACGACGCTTTGGTATAGTGCCAAAACCGTAACCTTTAATAAAATAATCTTTTTAGCGTTTTTGAATCAGAAATATTGAGTCAGGAATGCCACAGGTCTACCTGCCCGAAGCAAGGCTACAAAATATGGGGCAGAAAGCAATCTCTGCTAGTACCAGGATTTACTGCTCCCTGACCCATATTATTCCCGGCCAGTATAAGGAGATTTTAAGCGCGCGAACTTATTTAATTAGATACGTATGTATGGATCAGGGAAAAAATGTTTCTAATTCCAGGGATGCCAACTCACAGGCTATGTTTGTCGCATTAGGTATACTGTCTCCTTATCTTCCCCCGCACCTGACTAATAAAAACAGACAATAAAACTAAATGTTTTCAAAAGCACATTCCGACAAAACCCTAAGTATGGCGCTCTCTTTAAGTGCCGCGGCCTGGGGCCTTTACTGGTTTCCCCTAAGGAGCATAGAAAATGCAGGGCTATCGGGTTCCTGGAGTGTCGTCTTTTTTAACGCATGCCCATTGATCGTGTTATGCCCCTGGCTGGTGTTTAATTTCAAGACGCTAATCAGTGTCCTCGGACCCACGCTGCTTGCCGCGATTATGATCGGCATGGCTTTTACGTTTTACGCAAACGGATTGGTAGAAACCACTATCGTCAGAGCCACGCTGCTCTATTACTTAACACCTGTCTGGTCCACCTTGATCGGGGTAATGTGGCTATCCGAACCCTTAACCAAAGCACGCATCATTGCTATCGGCGTGGCATTTTCAGGATTATTTTTATTGTTATCAAACGGCGAGTCCTCGGATTACCCACTTAACATCGGGGATTTCTATAGCTTTTTGTCGGGTATCTTCTGGGCAATCGGCGTTGCTACCCTCAACCGCTGGTCGAATATTCCCATCCTGCCATTAGCCACCTTTATCTTCATTTCGACAACCGCCTTTTCGGCGCTGTTCGCCGGGGTCTTTTATGTCGATCCGCTGCCCGACTTTACGATGCTAAAAACGGCTTTTCCCACAGCCGCCTTCTGGTCCATTTTTATCTTATTACCCTGCTTTTGTATTATTTTCAGAGTTTCCCAATTATTGTTTCCCGGACGCGTTGGCATCTTGACCATGTCGGAAGTGATCGTCGCTATTGTCAGCGCTGCCATCCTGGTTCCAGATGAAACGATGCTATTGATGCAGTGGGTGGGCGCAATCGCTATCTTACTGGCCGGGTTTATCGAAGTATTATTTGGCCACAGTAAAAAAGAGGAACCCGTTCATTCATTGTTTCGCTGACCTGCAGCTGTTGAAGCGGAATCTCCCCCCTGTTGCTTGTCACGCCTTATCCAACGCTTCCAGGAACTTGTCCTTTTCATTCGGATGCATGGAGATACTGGTTTCCGCGTAGGGAAAATTTTTGCGGGTAACCTCGCTGTGGAATTCTTTCAGTGCGGCGACGCGTTCCTCATACATCTGCTTGTGTAAACGCGCCAGATTGCCGAACGCGTGAGCGTGCTTCGGTGGCTTTTCTTCCTCGCTGTCCTCGCCGCAGACATCCGACACAAACGACATGATGACATCACCTGCCATACCCGAGCCGAGGGAGAAAGTAACAACCGAGGTCTTTTCATTGACAGCTTCGAGTACATCCTCGGCGATACATTCGGCTTCGACGGCAAACACACCGACATCTTCCATGCGCTTCAGCCTGCGGTAGATTTCCATCGCCTCTTCAGCGGTCCGTCCCCAGCCGCGCAAGCCCCCGCACCAATGACTGAATGTCGGTATCAAACCGATATGGCTTTGCACCGGAATCCCTTCCCTGGACAGCATTTCCATCACCTCGTAAGAGCGCAGCGTGTAATACATATCGCCGCCCTTGCGCATCATGTCAAAGGCGTGGTCCAGAATCTCTTCGGATTTGCCGAATTGCGACCAGGTGCTACCGACACCCATAAAATGATGCGGGGCCACGCGCCGCACCTCTTCTATCTGGCTGTCCCAGACCACCAGCAGGTCGATACCCGCGTCAATACAGGCCTGCACCTCGATGGCATCTTTCGGGTTGCTCATACTGAGTTTTTTATCTGCGCCCTTCAGCGCCTGCAGGTCCGCGACGGTATAGTTACGCGCCGACGGACTGCGACTGAAATCATAGATTCTTTTCATTTTTACGCTCCACTTACCTACTTACATTATTGCTTAAAACACGAACCGGTCGCTCAAACCGGCTTTTGGCGGCGACTGTGAATACGCTCCTTCTGTAGCTTGAGCGATTCGCGGCTACCGTCGTGCCAACTACCGAAAATCTTGTCGAAAGGCGTCGGCGTATTGCCATAATTCAGGTTGAAATACTGGTGGTGCAGCTGGTGGTACCAGTCGCCTGTCTTCAGGCGTAGCTTACCGAGATCGAGGTAATCGAAGCCGGAATGCGATAGCGACGGATTCAGACCCTGGTAAAAGCCGGTCAGCACAATGATGACCGGGTGAACCGGCACGAACCACCAGAGCACGAATGGTGAAAAGTAAAGCAGGTGTTCGAGCGGATGCATCGAAATGCCGCTCCACGGCCCGACATCGACGTTGCGATGATGCAATTCGTGTACCTGCCTGTAGATCGACTGGAAATGGAGTACTCGATGTATCGCGTAAAAATTCGTTGTTGACCATAGAAACAGCAGGTAAATGCAGGCAACGAAATACCATGGGTTGTCAATGATCGGTAATCGGTCGCTCGCGTAAACCCAGTAGCTGACCGCCTCGAACCCGGTCCAGATCGTTACCCCTGAAACAATGCTCCAGAACATGTTGTCCTTGACCTGGTCGTGCCAGAGGAACAGCTTGTTGTCGCTGGACAGGTCCTTGCGGTTGAGTCGACAGGAAGCACCCTGCGCTCGGCGCCGGTGCAGGTACCAGTGCAACCCCCCGGCGAACAGAAACAGGAAGGCAGCGTTGCGCAGCCATAGCAGCCCGATCCAGCCGGGCTCGAAGGTTGCCATGGTTTCGAGCGCAGGTGTCAGGTACCACCAGGTCGGAAATGCCAGGGCAAGGTAAATAAAGCCCCAGGGATAAAGCAGATCAATCAGCAGGTAACGCAGGGCTTTGAGTGGTCGCGGTGGCCACGCGTACAACGGTGGCACTTCGATAATTTTCGGTTGGTATTTTAATTTTTCATCTGACATATCTAATCCTCTGCAAAAGGAGAGGGTTGCCGAAGATAAAGCCATTGCCGGCGGGCATACGAATAAACAGATTACGTCCGTTTCCACCGGCCTCGACCAGGCAAACCCTGACCGATGGATCTTCAGCCAGCAGCGACGCCAGCGCACATCCAACTGAACCACCGCCGGCAATAACATAATCGTAATCGGTATTCACGTAACGTTACTCGGTTCGCTCTAATATTGATTTTAAAGAATTATGCGATAACGGGACAGAGGGGAAGTATATCTATTAAATAGCTGGCGAGTCTTAACAGGTATACTGTCCCTGACTCCTGTATCAGGTATGCCTGAAATCCTGGCTCTCGCTGAGTCGCGACATTTGTTTGATAGCAGAGATGGGGTCAACCCATACAGACTTGGATAAAGAACTAGTCCATACTACCCTCACCCCGTAAAATAAATCCATCCGAGAGATATTGTTGGAAAAATTGAATAACATTCCCTTGATTGAAAGTGAAAGCCCTGCTGTCGAAGGTAATGATGCCCGGGTTTCACCGTCGCGCATTCGGCTGGAGGCTTCGACGCATTGCCAGCTTAAATGCCCTACCTGCGAAACTGCTACCGGTGAACTATACGAACAGGTGGCGCTGGGATTTCTGCGCTTCGACAATTTCAGGCAGTTGATCGATAACAATCCACAGGTCAGGGAAATAGAGCTGTCCAATTTCGGTGAAATTTTTCTTAATCCGCATCTACCAAAAATTATCGAATATGCATTTCAGAAGAACGTACAGCTTTCAGCGACGAATGGGGCAAACCTGAACACAGTGCGGGATACGACCCTCGAGGCATTGGTAAAATTCAAGTTTTCGCACATTCGCTGTTCGATCGATGGCGCATCCCAGGAAACTTATGAACAGTACCGGATTCGTGGAAATTTCGATCGAGTGATGGAAAATATCGACAAGATCAATGCCTACAAGAAGCAATACAACTCGGAGTTTCCGCTGCTGACCTGGCAGTTCGTGGTTTTTGGCCACAACGAGCATGAAATCGCCAGGGCCAGGCAAATGGCTCTTGATCGCGGGATGACCTTTGAAACAAAATTCAACTGGGACGAAACCTGGTCCCCGGTGCGTGATAAGGAGATGGTGCGCAGGGAAATGGGAGTAAATGCTACGTCGCGTTCTGAATTCAAAGAAAAAAGTGGTTCAGATTATATGGAATATGTCTGCCATCAGCTCTGGGATCATCCACAGTTGAATTTCGATGGCACCGTCTGGGGTTGCTGCCGCAACAATTGGAAGGCTTTTGATGGCAACGTATTCGAAGACGGTCTTGATGGCGCACTCAATTCCGAACAAATGCAATATGCGCGCAGGATGCTAACCGATGCCATTGAGCCACGGGCCGATGTGCCCTGTACCACTTGCAGCGTGTACAAGAACATGCGCAAGGAAGGGCGGACCCTTGACCGCTCAAATGTTGTTGGCTGGCGGAAAGGCTCGGCCGTTCCCCGTAGCACCTGAACCAGGGTAAAAATCAAAGCTCAATATCGATTGATCTGGTTTTCAAACCGGGCGTTCGCTGCTGGCCGAACTGAGCAGCCAAAGCCGACTATTTGACCCAGGACAATTCCCGCTCACACAACCAGGAGTAAAGTGATCTTTACATAAAAAATGGGAATGCAATGATGCCGATTAATATTGAATTTATCGCTAAGAATGGCGACACATTTTTTAAAGAAGATAGTGTCACCTTCGCTACTCCGGAAGAGTTGTTCGAATATATCTCTCCGGGTGGAGGCTGTGAGAGCATGCCTTCCGACCTGGGAGAGATTCGGATGATATTCCTTCCGCCAAAGCACCCGAACATCACGAATCCGATCGCGGATGAGCGCGCCACCCTGCAAATGGGAATCGTATTGATTACAGCTCCCCTGTCCACAATTGTGCAAATCTCGCAGGAAATAATCGACAAGGTGGGACGTGGTGAATTATCCGAGGCCTTCCTGGCGGTAGCTCACGCAAACTACTGACACAAGGGATT
>Ga0265309_10000318_pt1 | contig 18279 bp, 14 predicted proteins | sample Helome_FD_192492 | JGI IMG/M metagenome (GOLD analysis project Ga0265309, IMG submission 192492) | Marine sediment microbial communities from subtidal zone of North Sea - Hel_20160524 (Illumina Assembly) | ecosystem: Environmental > Aquatic > Marine > Subtidal zone > Sediment ...
GCTGAACAAACTCGACCAAGATGTGCCAAATGACGAAGACAACGAATAGCACGCCATTTATTGCACTGATCGCACTGTTAAACCTTGTCTTGCAGGCCGGCTGCGCAGGAACTACCGCGCCCGAGACGAAAACCGCACCACTTTCGGTCACTGTGATGAGCTTCAACGTCGAGAACCTGTTCGACAACGAAAACGACCCCGGCAAGGACGACAAGGCGTACCTGCCGATCGCGGCAAAGCTCGAGGAATCTCATATCGCCGCCTGCAACCAAATCGAGGTCGATCGGTGGCGGGACGAATGCCTGTTTCTCGACTGGAGTGATGCGGCCCTCGAGTTCAAATTGCGCGCGCTGGCGACCACGATCCGACAGGTTGGTAACGGATTGGGCCCCGACATTATCGCTCTGCAGGAGATTGAGAACTTAGGCGTCCTCGAGCGCCTGCGAACCGAGCATCTTGCTTCATCGGGCTATCTGCCGGCTGTCCTCATTGAAGGTAACGATGCGCGCGGTATCGACGTCGCGTTCCTGTCGCGCCTGCCGCTGCTGCGGCCGCCGACCCTGCATCCGCTTGTGCTGACCGATTTTCCGGACCGCGCCGCGGACACTCGCGGCGTGCTGCAGGCCGATTTCGTATTGCCTGATGGCTCGACTCTGACTGGCTTCAGCGTGCACTTCCCGGCCCCCTTCCACCCGACGGCAATGCGCGCCGACGCCTACGGGCACCTGACGCAATTGCTGTTATCCTTACCCGACAACCACCATGCCTTCGCAGCCGGCGACTTCAATACGACGAGTCGCGAAGACCGTGAAATGATGATGCTCGATACCTGGGCACGACCTTTCTGGATCGTCGCCCACGACCTCGGCTGCCGGGCCTGCAAAGGCACACAGTATTACGCGCGCGACGACAGCTGGTCGTTCCTCGACATGATCCTGTTCAGGGAAGCACGTGGCGGAAATACAACAGCGCAAATTCGCGCTGATTCGGTACGAATAGCGAACCGAAATCCGGCCCAGGTAGCGCCGAACCGGACACCCGAACGCTTTGACTGGGCGGGGAAGAAAGGCGTTTCAGACCATTGGCCCATGGTCGCGGCAATCGAATTCGACCAAAAACAATAGCTTGTAACCACATCGTAACTCTCTTTCTTGCGTACGCGCACGAAACGGGATTCGCTCCTAAGGACCTCCGTCAATAGCGCGCCCAAACCCTTATTGCGGAAGCATTTTCCCTGCGCTAGATTAGCCCCACCAATGAAAAAAATATTGCCCAGCTAGCGCCGCAGGATGGCGCCTCGCCGGGCAAAAAACTGTCGCGCGAGATCTTTTTGCCCTATTCGTGGCTCAGGCTTTCGCACCATTGCAATTCGGGGATTCAATATGAACTACAAATCTCGATTTTTCGGATCGACGCTGTCTGCCGTGCGGCAGTTCATCGTCGCAGCCTTGTCTGCGAGCTTGCTGCTCGCGTTGCCTGTTGCGGGAAACGCACAGGAAACGAGTTCGGCGATTCGCGGCTCCGTGACCGATGAAGCCGGACGCCCCGTGGCCAGTGCATCGGTTACTGTGACTAACCCTTCTATCGGCCTGACCCGAAGCACGACATCCAACGCGGCCGGTGAATTCACCGTGCGCAACCTGCCTATCGACACGAATTACAGCGTGTTGGTGATGGGCGAGGGCTACAAGACCGGACGTGTCGACGGCCTCGCCGTCAATCTCGGGCAGACCGCCAGTGTTGCTGTCGGGCTTATCGCAGCCGGCGAGATCGAGGAGATCATTGTCACGGCGTCATCCGAGGTGACGACTCACATCGCTACAGGTCCCAGCGCATCCTTTGGCCTCGAAGCCCTGCAGAATGCACCCGCCATCAATCGCAATATTACGGATGTGCTGCGTGCCGACCCGCGTGTCTACGTCGACGAGTCGCGCGGCGATATCAATGCGGTGCAGTGCGCTGGCAAGAATTCGAGATTCAACAGCCTGACTGTCGATGGCGTCCGCATGAACGACTCCTTCGGCCTGAACTCGAATGGCTATCCCACGGAACGCATGCCGTTCTCCTACGACGCCATTAACCAGGTTTCGATCGAACTTGCTCCTTTCGACGTCGAGTATGGCGGCTTCTCGGCCTGTAATATCAACGCTGTAACGAAATCCGGCGGCAACGAGTTTTCGGGCTCGGCGTTCTTTGATTACACGGATAATGATCTGCGCGCCGACAGCCTCGAAGGTGACGACATCGACACGGGCAGTTACGACCAGAATCGTTACGGCGTGACATTTGGCGGCCCGATTATCCAGGACAAGCTGTTCTTCTTCCTGGCCTACGAGCACCTTGACGGCGCCAACCTCTTTGACCGCGGCACGATCGGTTCCGGTGCCGTTAACGAGGTCGACCTTTCCCAGGCAGATCTGGACAGGATCGTCAATATCGCCCAGACGCTTTATCAGTATGATCCGGGTCAGGTTCCTCAGAGCCTGGATCACGAGGACGACAAGCTGCTGGTCAAGATTGACTGGAATATCAATGACCAGAATCGCCTGGCTTTCACCTACAACTACAATGACGGTGAGAACTTCACGCAGTCGGATGGCGACCAGAACGAGTTCGAGCTGGAGAATCACCTGTATGAGCGCGGCGCCGAGCTGAATTCTTATGCCGGCACGCTGTATTCCGACTGGAGCGATAACTTCTCGACGGAGTTCCGCATTGCCTACCTCGATCTCGACAATCGCCAGATCTCGGTCGGCGGCACGGACTTCGGCGAAATTCGAGTCGAGACGCCCGATGTTGACGTTTATCTCGGTGGTGACGATAGCCGCCAGTCGAATAAGCTCAGTTATGACGTCACGACTGTTGCTCTGAAGGGCAAGTACTACCTGGAAGGTCACAACCTGACCTTCGGTGTGGAACGCGAAGCGCTGGACATCTTCAACCTGTTCGTACAGCACACGGAAACCGAAATCCGCTTCGACGGTATCGACAATTTCGAGCTGGGTTTGGCTGATGCCATCTACTACAACAATGCGCCGTCGAATAACCCGCAGGATGCTGCCGCGGACTTCGAGTATGAGCTCAATACGGTCTACGCGCAGGACGAAATCGACGTCTCGGATCGCCTGACGCTGGTTGCCGGCCTCCGTTACGACTGGTACACGTCGGACGACGCACCGCTCGAGAATTCGGACTTCGTGGCTGACTACGGCTTCTCGAACTCGACGAACCTCGACGGTGAAGGCCTGCTGCAGCCGCGCTTCGGCTTCACGTTCGACTGGACCGGCGATACGACCCTGCGTGGCGGTGTCGGCCTCTATTCCGGCGGCGACCCCAACGTCTGGCTGTCAAACAACTTCCAGAACAACAACGTGCTGCAATTCGGCCAACGCGGTCGTTCCTTCGGCTATACGGACGGCACGCGTTCGCTGTTCGATACTGACATCGTCTGGGAAGGCTGCGAGTCGGGTGTACCGACAGGACCCGGGTACTGTATCCCCGGCGAAATGTATGATGCCGTGGCGGCAGGCACCGGAGACAACTTCGAGATCAACTACCTCGATCCCGATTTCGAGCTACCGTCAGAATGGAAATTCGCGCTGGGCGTCACCCATGTATTCCCGGGTGATTACATCGTGAATGCCGACTTCCTACACGAAGGGTCGGGATTCAGCGATGATCCTGCACGGCGACCTCGAGCAGGTTGGCACCGTTACGAACGAGTTCGGTACGTACCCGGAATACGACAGCGTTCGTGAGCCGACTTTCGTCCTGACGAACAGTAATGAAGGCAATCGTTCGAAGAACCTCTCGATTCAGCTCGCCAAGAGCATCGGCGATAACTTCGACTACTCGGTTGGTTATTCCTGGACTGATGCCGAAGACATCCAGCCAATGACGAGTTCGGTTGCGTTCTCTAACTACCAGAACCGCGCGTTCTTCGATCCGCAGGAAGACGTCCGTTCGACGTCGAACTACAGCATCGAGGATCGTTTCTCTGCTACGGCAAACTGGCGCAAGACGTTTGCGGACAAGATCTTCGCAACCCTGTCGCTGTATGGATCGTACAACTCGGGCCGCCCGTTCAGCTACTCGTACAACGGCACGAGCGATCCCTACGGTTTCACGCCGTTCCTGGACTTCAGAGACAACGTGCTGGCAGCGGGTGACGAGCGCAACGGCGAGGAAGGCGCATCGTGGACGAAAGTCGACATGCGCATCAACGTCGACTTCCCGGGCTTCATGGAAGATCACCAGGCCTCGGCATTCCTCGTCATCGACAACCTGACGAACCTGCTGAACGACGACTGGGGAATCCTGGATCAGCACAACTTCCCGCGCACGGTCGTACGGGGCGATGACGAGCCACGTATCGGCGACGCGTCTCGCTACGAAATCAGCTTCGGAGTTAAGTACTCCTTCTAGGCGGGATTCGCGGCCAACAAAAAGGGCGGCTTTTGGCCGCCCTTTTTTTTGGGACATTCTGCTTTTTTAAAAAAGCAGAATGTCCCCATTTCCTAGAGGCGTGCTTCGACGAGCTTGATCTCCGTATCGTCAGGGTCGTTCGAAATCGAGAAGTTCAGCGACTTCATGAGATTGAGCATCCTGCTGTTCTTACTCAGAACCTGCCCCTCGATGACCTCGAGGTCGCGATCGCGGGCGACCTCCATGAGGTTGCGCATCAGGTGGTGCCCGATGCCGCGGCCTTGCCACTTGTCCGACACAACCAGCGCAAATTCACAGCTCGTCTTGTCGACATTGGTCGTATAACGGGCGACGCCGATCTGCTCTTCTCCGTCACTCGACGTGGTTACGGCGATTAACGCCATCTCGTCGTGGTAATCGATTTGCGTAAAACGCACGAGCATTTCCTGGCTCAACTCCTGTATCGAGTTCATGAATCGGAAGTACCTGGCTTCGGGCGACAACTCGCGGATGAAACGATCCTCAATTTCGGCGTCCTCGGGCCGGATCGGCCTGATAACAATGTCGGTGCCGTCGTTGAGCTGCACAGTCTTGACGAGCTGTGCCGGGTACGGGTGTATCGCCAGGTGGTTATACGGGTCCGTCGACGGTTTCGGGTAGCCAACAACGATGCGGGCATCGACGGCCACGACACCGGTCTCATCAACGATCAGCGGGTTGATGTCCATTTCCCTTATCCAGGGCAGTTCGCAAGCCATGCTCGAGACGGCCAGCAGGACATCGATGAGTTTTTCCATGTCCACCGCAGGCATATTGCGAAACTCGCCCAGGAGCTTCGACACCTTGGTGCGATTGATCAGGTCCCGCGCGAGACGATTGTTAAGGGGTGGTAGCGAGATCGCCGAATCGCCCATGACCTCGACGGCCGTGCCACCGCTGCCGAAGCTGATCACGGGGCCGAAGACCGGGTCGCGGATGATACCGACCATGAGTTCCCTGCCATTCGAGCTGCGATACATTTTCTCGACTGTGACACCATCGATATCCGCGTCGGGCACTTTCTGTGAAACCTGCTCGAGGAGCTGCTTGTAGGTGCCTCGAACTTCCTGCGCCGACGCAATATTGAGCCGTACGCCACCCGCATCCGACTTGTGCGAAATATCGGAAGACAGCACCTTCATGGCTATCGGGTAGCCGATGGACTCAGCGGCTACGAGCGCCTCGGTGGCCGTACGCACCACGGTATTTCGAACTGTCGGTATACCGAAAGCCGTCAGCACCGCAAGCGATTCGGGCTCCGTAAGAATGTCCCGGGATTCATTGAGCACGGCCTCGATAATCAGGCGCGCACCATCCGTATCCGGCGCCTGCTGGCCCCTCGTCATCCTGGCCGGTGTCTGTAACAGCAGCCGCTGGTTACGGTCATAACGTGCCAGGTAGGAAAACACATCAACGGCGTTCTCGAGCGTTCCGAAATCCGGCACTCTGGCCTCACGGAAGAGCTGACGCGCTTCCTCTACCTGGGCGCCGCCCATCCAGCTCGTCATGACTGGTTTCTTGCTTTTTTTGGCCGACTCGATGACGGCCCTGGCGACTTCGGTCGGTGCTGTCATCGCCTGCGGCGTCAGGATAACGATCACACCATCAACGCCGGGGTCCTCCAGGCAAATATCGACCGCTTGTTGATAACGCTCCGGCGGCGCGTCACCAATGATGTCGACCGGGTTGCCGTGAGACCAGACGGTCGGCAGCACGTCGTTGAGGGCGGCCATAGTCGCGTCGCTCAATGAACTGAGCTCTATTCCCTGGTCCGTGGCACGATCTGCGGCCATAACACCGGGGCCACCACCATTGGTCACGATGACGAGCCGCTCGGAGCGCCCGCGGTGCTGCACTGTCGACAACGCCTTCGCCGCCGAAAACAGCTGGCCTATCGTCTCGACGCGCAGCACGCCCGAGCGGGACAATGCGGCTGAGAAGGTCTCGTCACTGCCGACGAGTGCCCCTGTGTGCGACATCGATGCCTCGGCCCCTGCCGCGTGTCGCCCGACCTTAAGGGCAATAACGGGCTTGATACGCGCGGCCGCTCGGACCGCGCTCATGAAACGACGCGAGTCGTTGATGCCCTCGATGTAGAGCAATATTGCCTTGGTCTTTGGGTCGGTAACCAGGTAGTCGAGGTAATCGCCAAATCCCAGATCGGCCGCGATGCCCGAAGACACGACGGCCGAGAAGCCGATGTCGTTGCCCTCGGCCCAGTCGAGAATCGCCGTACAGATGGCCCCCGACTGGGAGACGAATGCCAGGTTGCCCGGTATCGCGTTGTTGTTGCCGAACGTGATGTTGAGCCCGATGTCGGGTCGAATGATGCCCAGGCAGTTGGGGCCCATCAGCCGGATCCCGTAGCGCCGGACCATTTGAGTCACGCGGTCCTCGAGGCGTCGTCCTGCGGCCCCCGTCTCGCGGAAGCCAGCGGACAGGATCAGCATCATGCCGATTCCCCGCTCGCCGCAGGCCTCTACAATCGCCGGAATACTCGTGGCCGGCGTGGCGACGACCGCGAGGTCGATAGGCCCGTCGATCTGCTCGAGAGACGCGTAGACCTTCTGTCCCTGAACTTCCTCGCGTTTCGGGTTGATGCCGAAAATGCGGCCCTCGAAGCCTGCCGTCAGGAGATTCTTGAAGACGATGCCTCCAACGGAATCAGGCCGGTCGCTTGCGCCAAAAAGAACGACGCTTTCGGGCGTGAACAGCGGGGCCAGGTAATGTGTGTTCATGGGCAGGACTGCCTCCGGTTTTATTTTGCGGCTGCGAACTTTTACACTCGCCAACGCCGCAGCCTCAATACGGGATAACCACTTTGCGAACCGCCATGATCTCACACCCCGCTTGCCTGGGGCATGATACGGGCGCGGATCACCCCGAGTGCGCACGCCGGCTCGCGGCGATCAACGACCGCTTCGTGGCAACGGGCCTAGCCGATGTACTGCGGCACTTCGATGCCCCTCTGGCCAGCGACGAAGAGCTTCTCAGGGTTCATGCGCAGGATCACCTCGACACGATCATGTCCATGATTCCGGAGAGCGGGTATGCGCGGCTCGATCCCGATACGGTCGTGAGCCCCGGCTCGCTGACTGCCGCCCGGCGAGCAGCCGGCGCTGTCATCAAGGCCGTCGATCTTATTGCCGGCGGAGAGATGGAATCGGCGTTCTGCTGCGTTCGCCCGCCGGGCCATCACGCCGAGAGCCGGCGGGCCATGGGATTTTGCCTGTTCAACAATATTGCCGTCGGCGTTGCGCACGCATTGCAGGAACATCGAGTCGCACGAGTCGCGGTACTCGACTTCGACGTCCACCAGGGGAACGGTACCGAGGAGATGTTCAGTGACGACTCACGCGTGTTGTTTTGCTCAACGTTTCAACACCCGTTCTATCCGTTCACGCCGCCGCTCGAGAATGCGCCGAATCGCGTTAACGTGCCACTGAATGCGGGTGCCGGCAGCGCGGAATTCAGGGCTGCCATTACGGACCACTGGATGCCGGCCCTGCAACGATTCGAGCCGCAGATGATCTTCGTGTCAGCGGGATTCGACGCGCACCGCGACGATGACATGTCGCACGTCAACCTGACCGACGCCGACTATCGCTGGGTTAGCGAGCAGATCGTCGAGGTAGCTGCGGCATCGGCTGGCAATCGCATTGTTTCAGCGCTGGAAGGTGGATACGAATTGCAGAGCCTCGCGCGCTGCGTAGAGACTCATGTACGCGTGCTCATGGGGCTGCACTAGTCCTGGAAGCACCGCTCCCCGGCCTCGCGGAGCTCATGAATGCGCCGGTTTTCAACCATTATGGCCGCGCCGATCTTCTCGTCCCTGGCCTGGGCAGCCAGAATTGCGTCAAGCACGAGGTATTTGAGCTCCGAGCCTGGCGGTGTCACGGCCCGATCTTTCGGAATGTCGTAACCGTCGCCACCGCGATAGAGATAGTCGGGCACAACGACGCTGTACTCGGCATTTTCCGAGATTTCCTGCCAGCCTTCTTCCGCGGGCACCTGCAGGCTGACGATACGGTCACCGCTATCACGACCGCGATCGATGCACACCCGGAAACCCGACACCTGCGGGAAATAGCCTTTGCTCGACCCTTCGCCGCGGTAGCCGGCTTCGAGCACTTCGCCGAATTCGGCACCCGTCAGCATCGTTTTCCGAAGGTAGGAACTGAATCCGAAAGTCCGGCCGATGTCCTCGAACAGGACATCACCCTCGATGAAATCATCGATCCGAAGCGTGCCGCCATTGATGAAAGCGAGGTCCGCTACTCCGTCGCGAAAAGCACCGCGCATCTGGTCGGCAATGAAGTTGCCCCAGTTGCTTTCCTGGTTCCTGACCGTAACCTCACGACTGTCGAGCGGCAGCGCCGCCGTGCCGACGCGCGCCTCGAGGAACGGGAATTTATCAAGCAGGCGGGTACGCCATTTGTTCGCGAGCACCTCGTACTCGGAATCGAACGCGACACTGCGATCGAGCACAACCTGGCGCTCCGTTACCCTCGCGGCGCCGGCGGCATCGAAGTCGACGTCGATGGCCCAGACGATGCGAGCGTTCGATGCGCCTTTCATGACGATCGCGTTGTTATCGTCGCCGGCACTGTACTCGGGCTCATGCTCGTGGCCGCCAACGATGAAAGCGAGCTTCGGGTGATCGGCTTTAAGGCGTGCCAGCTCAACGTCCTGCCACATGTGCAGGTGAGTGACGCCGATAACGAGGTCAACGCCCTTTGCTTCGAGCGCCTTTATTGTCTCTTCGGCCACGGCCACGTAGTCGCCGTCATTCTCCAGGTAGTCCCTCTCATTGCCACCGTCGTCTGGATGCAAGGTCAGCGAAAAGACCCCGATCCTGCGACCCGCAGCCTCGAACGTGAACTCACGCTGCAACGCATTGTCGACGTCAGCCGCGCCCGTCCTGAACGTGTAGTTGTCGCCGAGCCACTCGAAGTCGGATTCCCGGACCGCGGCGATCAGCTGGTCGGGCCCGCGGCGGTCGAATTCGTGATTTCCCGATACGGCGTACATGGGCGCGACCGCATCCATGAAATTAAAGGCGTCGACGATTTGCAGCCCGTTCCAGAGCTGGCTTTCGAGCGACGGGTACAGGAAATCACCACCGTGCAGAAGTCGAACGTCGCGGCCGTCCTCCTGCAGCTCACGCACCAATGTAACGACCCGACTGAAGCCGCCCGCGTTGCCGTCCTCAACGGCCCCAACGCGATAGGTATCGTTCAGATGTACAAAGGTGATCCCTTCCGGCGCCGGCACGGTGGCGCAGGCAGAAAGGACAATGGCGGCGAGCAGCAGCGAGAATCTGTTCATGCAGGCATGCTAACCTGATCGGCCGGTTTAACGCATCAGGATAAACCATGATTCGAAGACTGTTCCTTTTGATCGCTGTCTGTTTCTTGAGCGCCTGCGCATCGAGCCCCGAACTCGCCGAACCACCCGCTGTCGAATACGACCACACGAGGGACATGGGGCTGCTGTGGGTCAAACATGCGGCCGAATACCGGGCTATTGCCGAGCAGGCTTATCGCAGCGCGACCGATGATCTTCCTCGCCTGCTCTCCGACCCGTCGTGGAGCGCGATGCCCGGGCAACAAGACGCGGGTTCCTTACCCGCGGCGGTCATCCTCGATGTCGACGAAACCGTCGTGAGCAATGTGGACTTCCAGCTGACGTTCGACCGGCCGTTTGCCAATCACAAGCTCGACACCTGGAGCAGCAACTACGATTCGCTCGCGATTCCGGGCGTCAAGGATTTCGTCGACACGGCACGGGCGGCCGGCGTGACCGTCTTCTTCGTAACGAATCGCCCGTGCGAGCACATCGAGGGCAACGACGATCCCTGCCCGCAGAAGACGACGACGGTCGACGACATTCGCGAAGTTGGTATCGACGTCACACCGGAATTCGTCATGCTATCGGGCGAGAAACCCGGCTGGGACCGCGAAAAACTCGTGCGACGCAAACTGATCGCCGAGTCGTATCGGGTCATTATGTTGATCGGAGACGATTTCGGCGATTTCGTGCCGTGCGCCCGGAAAAAAGTCGTCGCGCCCTGTACGGAACCCGCCACCCGCGGGAGTCGCGCCGAGGCACTCGAAGAACACATGAACTACTGGGGCAACGGCTGGTACATCCTGCCGAATCCAATGCACGGATCGTGGACTTCCGTGCGTTAAAGAGCGTATCCTGTCTACAAGAAAAATGCCGATAACACATTGAAAAGAAAAAGATCTCGCTGCCTGCAGGGCGCTTAGCAGCGACGTGTCGAAGGGGGTCAGAATGGCTAAAGTCAAATGTGGTTTGATTCAGATGGCGCTCAAGGGCGACGGCTCGATGAGCCCCGACGAAATCCGCGATCGCATGATCGAGGCCCACATTCCTTACATCGAAGACGCCGGCAATCAGGGCGTGCAGGTCCTGTGCTTCCAGGAGGTTTTCACGCAGCCCTACTTCTGCCCGAGCCAGGACAGGAAATGGTACGCCGCGGCCGAGAAGATCCCGGACGGGCCGACCGTCAAACTCATGCAGGACTATGCGAAGAAACACAGCATGGTCATTGTCGTGCCTATCTACGAAGAGCACATGACGGGCGTTTACTACAACACGGCCGCAGTCATCGACGCCGACGGCAAGTACCTCGGCAAGTATCGGAAGACGCACATCCCGCAGGTCGATCCAGGTTTCTACGAAAAATTCTTTTTCAAACCCGGGGACACCGGCTACCCGGTTTTCGAAACGGCCTACCTCAAGCTCGGCGTGTACATTTGCTACGACCGTCACTTCCCGGAAGGCTGGCGCGCGCTGGCGCTCAATGGCGCCGATTACATCGTTAACCCATCGGCCACGGTGGCGGGCCTCAGCAAGTATCTCTGGGAACTCGAACAACCGGCGTCGGCCGCCGCGAACGGCGTTTTCATAGGTGCCATCAACCGCATCGGCACCGAAGAACCCTGGGCCGAGCAGATGGGTGAATTCTACGGCTCGAGTTATATCGTCAATCCACGCGGCGCCATCGAGGCACAGGCCAGCTACGGCGACGACGAACTGCTCGTGCACGAAATTGATCTCGACATGGTTCGCGAGGTTCGTGACACCTGGCAGTTCTTCCGGGACAGGAGACCCGAGACCTACGGCCCTTTGACGGACACCTGACAAGGAAGATTCGATGTCCGAATCGCTAAGCAGGCTGCGTACGGTTGGTGAGCACGTCGAACTCGATGTCGGCGACGATATTGCCAACAGTCCCCGCTACAACGAAGACATAGCGCCGACGCGCGCTGCGCAACGCACCTGGACACGCTGGAACGTCGCGGCGCTCTGGGTCGGCATGGCGATCTGCGTGCCGACCTATACGCTGGGCGGAGTGCTAACGGCCTACTTCGGGCTGTCAGTCTCCGAGGCGCTCTGGACCATACTTATCGCCAACGTCGTCGTCCTCATACCGCTGACGCTGAACGCTTACCCGGGCACGCGTTACGGCATACCCTGTCCCGTAGTGCTCAGGGCCTCGTTCGGTATCATTGGCTCCAATGTGCCGTCGCTGATTCGCGCCATCGTTGCCTGCGGCTGGTTCGGCGTGCAGACGCTGTTTGGCGGTATCGCCATTCACCTGATGCTGTCCGCCATGTTCGACGGCTGGGCCGCCCTGGGAGGCGTCGGCGAGGTGCTCGGTTTCTTTATCTTCTGGGTCGCGAACCTGACGGTCGTAATCCGCGGCTCCGAGTCGATCAAGCATCTCGAGGCGCTCGCGGCGCCACTGTTGCTAATCGTCGCCGTCGGGCTCGTGTTCTGGGCCCTGCCGAAAATCTCTCTCGCTGAAGTGCTTTCCACCCCGGCGACGCGCGCACCCGGCGAACCCGTGTTCGGCTTTTTCATGGCGGGCCTCACAGCCATGGTCGGTTTCTGGGCGACGTTGTCGTTGAATATTCCGGACTTCAGCCGCTACGCACGTACCCAGCGCAGCCAGGTTCTTGGGCAGATCATTGGCCTGCCATTGACGATGCTGCTGTTCGCGGGCCTCGGCGTCGTTCTGACGGCCGCGTCGGTCGAGCTCACGGGCGAGGTCATTTCCGACCCAATCAACCTCATCGGACGAATCGACAACGATTTCTGGGTCGTCATCGCGATGCTCATGATCATCCTCGCAACGATCTCGACAAACACAGCGGCCAATATAGTCTCGCCAACCAACGTCTTCCAGAACGTCGCACCGAAGATCATTAACGAAGACCGCGGTGTGATCATCACAGGCCTGATCGGCGTCGCGCTCATGAGCTGGGAGCTCTTAAAGAAAATGGGCTGGCTCGAAACCGACGTCAGCGTCGAGAGCCTCTATTCCAACTGGCTGATCGGTTACTCGAGCCTGCTGGGCCCGATCGCGGGCATCATGATCGTCGACTATTTCCTGATCAAGCAGCAGTCCTACGACCTGATCGCTTTGTACAAGGACGACGCCGGATATCCCGCGTGGAACAAGGCTGGATTCACGGCGTTCCTGGTGCCGGTCGGTTTTACCCTGGTGGCAATTACGACAGGCAAGCTCGGCTGGTTCTATAATTATGGCTGGTTCACGGGATCTATACTCGGTGGCCTAATCTACTACCTCGCCGCACGCGGCGAGATCGGGAGATCATCATGACAGTACTTATCAAGGGCGGCACCGTCATCAACGCGGAACACACGTTCGCAGCGGACGTACTGTGCCAGGACGGCGTCATCACGGCCGTTGGCGACAATATCGATGCGCCGAAAGGCGCCACGGTCGTCGACGCGGGCGGACAATTTGTGATGCCTGGCGGCATCGATCCACATACGCATATGCAGCTGCCCTTCATGGGTACCGTGACGACCGAGGATTTCTACTCAGGGACGGCGGCAGGCCTGGCGGGCGGCACGACGATGATCATCGACTTTGCCATTCCCAATCCCCAGCAGAACCTGCTCGAGACCTATCACCAGTGGCGCGACTGGGCCGAGAAGTCGGTGTCCGACTATTCATTCCACGTCGCTGTGACCTGGTGGGACGACAGCGTCTACGAGGACATGGGCACGCTCGTTCGCGACCATGGCGTCAACAGCTTCAAGCACTTCATGGCGTACAAGGGCGCCATCATGGCGGACGACGAGATCCTCGTAAACAGCTTCTCGCGTGCGCTCGAGCTCGGTGCAATTCCCACCGTGCATGCCGAGAACGGCGAGCTTGTTTTCCGTTTGCAAAAAGAACTGTTCGAGAAAGGCATCACGGGCCCCGAAGGCCATCCGTTGTCACGCCCGCCCGAGGTTGAAGGCGAAGCGGCCAATCGCGCAATACGTATCGCCGAGGCACTCGGTTCGCCGCTGTATATCGTGCACAACTCCTGCAGACAGTCGCTCGAAGCGATTACGCGTGCACGCAACGAAGGACAGCGAGTCTTCGGCGAAGTACTGGCCGGTCACCTGCTCGTCGATGATTCGGTGTATCGCGATCCCGACTTCGAGATCGCCGCGGCGCACGTCATGAGCCCGCCGTTCCGCTCGAAGGAAAACCAGGAAGTCCTGTGGCACGGACTGCAGTCCGGCAACCTGCAGACAACGGCAACCGATCACTGCTGCTTCTGCGCCGATCAGAAAGCCATGGGCAAGGAGGATTTTCGGTCGATTCCAAACGGCACAGCCGGCATCGAAAATCGCATGGAAGTGCTGTGGCACCATGGTGTCGGCACAGGCCGCCTGACGATGAATGAATTCGTCAAGGTAACGTCGACCAACGCGGCCCAGATCTTCAACATCTACCCGCGTAAAGGGAGCGTGTCGGTCGGCGCCGATGCCGATATCGTCGTCTGGGACCCGACGGCGAGCAAGACGATCTCGGCGAAGACGCACAAGCAAAACGTCGACTACAACATCTTCGAGGGCATGACCGTGACAGGCGGCGCCTCGCACACAATCAGCCGTGGCAAGCTCGTGTTTGCCGACGGCGAACTCGACGTCGAACGTGGTGCGGGACGTTACGTTGACCGCCCGCCCTTCGCGGCCTATTACGAAGCGCTCCGGGTGCAGGCGCAGCGCGCCGAGCCCGTGCCAGTAAAACGATAGGCTCGCGATGAGTGACACTCGGCAACAATCAAACGTTCGCGCCCGTCGCCTGGATGACGCCGAGATCGCGCGCAACTTCGGTGACCTGCATCCGCCATTGGGCCGTTCCGAAGCGCTCATCGCCGCTGATCGCTGCTACTTCTGTTTCGACGCACCGTGCACGACGGCCTGCCCGACGGGCATCGACATACCGGGCTTCATCCAGAAAATACGCAGCGACAACCTGCGCGGCTCTGCGCACACGATTCTCCGTGAGAACATTATGGGCGGCATGTGCGCTCGCGTGTGTCCGACGGAAGTGCTATGCGAAGAAGCCTGTGTCCGGAATACTCACGAGGAGAAGCCCGTGGCAATCGGCCTGCTGCAGCGTTACGCCACGGATCCGGTATTCACCGAAGGCACTCAGCTGTTTTCCCGCGCCAGAAATTCGGGGACAAAGGTCGCCGTTGTAGGCGGAGGTCCTGCCGGACTCTCCTGTGCTCATCGATTGGCAGTGCTGGGCCACGAGGTGGTCGTATTCAATCGCGATGGCAAGCCTGGCGGTCTCAACGAGTACGGCATTGCCGCCTACAAGACGATTGACGATTTTGCGCAGAGAGAAGTGGACTACATCCTGTCGATCGGTGGCATCGAGGTCCGCAACAACCAGTCGCTGGGGCAGGACTTTTCGCTCGAGCAGCTTCGCGACGGGTACGACGCCGTGTTCCTGGGCCTGGGTCTTGCCGCGACTAATGCGCTCGGTCTCGATCACGAGAATATCGCGGGCGTGGACGATGCTATCGAGTACATTGCCGAAATCCGCCAGGCCGACGACCTCGCTGAATTGCCGGTCGGGCGGCGTGTCGTCGTCGTGGGCGGCGGTATGACGGCTATCGACATTGCCGTACAGAGCAAGCGACTGGGCGCCGCAACCGTCGATATCGTTTATCGTCGCGGCCCCGAACAGATGGGCGCCAGCGACTTCGAGCAGGACCTGGCCCAGACCAACGGTGTGACGATCCACCACTGGGCTGCACCCATAGAATTAATTGGCGACAGGCACGTTACGGCCGTGCGCTTCGCGCGCACCGAGCTTGACGGTAACGGCCGCTTGCAGTCATGCGGCGACGAATTCGAACTCGCGGCCGACACCGTGTTCAAGGCCATCGGGCAGGCCCTCGACACGCATCCGCTGGCCGGACAGGGTCTCGATCTCGAGGCCGGGCGCATCGTCGCAAGCGAGTCCGGGAAAACTTCGCTCGACGACGTATGGGCCGGTGGCGACTGCGTCGCAGACGGCGACAACCTGACGGTGACAGCCGTGCAGCACGGCAAGCTCGCCGCAACCGACATTGACCGCCACCTGAGGGAGGGTTAATCATGGCCGACCTCAAGACTGAATTCCTGGGAATTTCATCGCCGAATCCGTTCTGGCTCGCGTCGGCGCCGCCGACCGACAAGGCCTATAACGTCAACCGCGCTTTCGAAGCTGGGTGGGGCGGCGCGGTATGGAAGACGCTCGGCGAAGACCCTCACATCGTCAATGTCAGCGGACCACGCTACGGCGCGATCCACAGTAACGAACGCCGCGTCATCGGCTTTAACAATATCGAGCTGATTACGGACAGGCCACTGAAGACCAATCTCGACGAAATGCGCCAGGTCAAGAGAGACTGGCCCGACCGCGCGCTGGTCGCCTCGGTCATGCTGCCCATGAACGAAAAAACCTGGGCGAAGTATCTGCCGATGATCGAAGACACGGGTATCGACGGCTTCGAGCTCAACTTCGGCTGCCCGCACGGCATGTCCGAGCGCGGCATGGGCGCCGCCGTGGGGCAGGTGCCCGAGTACATCCAGATGGCCGCCGAGTGGGCCAAGAGCGCAGCATCGGTGCCTGTCATCGTCAAACTCACGCCGAACGTCACCAATATCCTGCCGCCGGCGAAGGCCGCGCTCGACGGCGGCGCGGACGCCGTGTCCCTGATCAACACGATCAACTCGATCATGCGCGTGGACTACGATTCGCTGACCATGTACCCGACGACGGACGGCATGGGCACACATGGCGGCTACTGCGGCGAAGCCGTCAAGCCGATCGCTCTGAACATGGTGGCCGAGATTGCACGCAACAGGGAAACCGCAGCACTGCCGATTTCGGGCATCGGCGGCATCACCGACTGGCGCGACGCCGTGGACTTCCTGGCGCTCGGCGCCAGTAATGTGCAGGTCTGCACGGCGGCGATGGTTTACGGGTTCAAGATCATCGACGACCTCGTCGACGGGCTCGATGCTTTCCTCGACGACAAGCAACTCAGCCTGCCCGAACTCGTTGGAAAAGCCGTCCCGAGCGTGACGGACTGGCAGTACCTCAATCTCAATTACATCGAGAAAGCCGTCATCGACCAGGAGCTATGCATCAAGTGCGGCCGATGCCACATCGTATGCGAGGACACGTCACACCAGGCGATCACGCACACCGTGAACGACGAACGGCGCTTCGAGGTCATCGACGAGGAATGCGTCGGCTGTAACCTCTGTGTCAGCGTCTGTCCCGTAGAGGGATGTATATCCATGCAACAGCTCACTGAGGGTACCGACCCAAGGACCGGCCAGCCCGTGTCTAAAGAAAAGGCGAACTGGACCGCCCATCCGAATAATCCCATGCGAGAAACAGACTAGATGGCAATCGCAAACGAAGACCTCATCAACGCAGCAACAGAAGCCCGCGAACACGCCTACTCCGGGTACTCGGGCTACAGCGTCGGTGCGGCAATTGTCGACGACCAGGGGCGCATGCACGTCGGCTGCAACGTCGAGAACGCGGCCTACCCACTCGGCTCCTGCGCCGAGGCCGGCGCCATCGGCGCAATGATCCAGGAGGGCGGCCGTCGTATCGACCGAATCGCGGTCGTCGGGGGGAGGGACGGGATCGCACCTTGTACCCCCTGCGGCGGTTGTCGTCAGCGCATACACGAGTTCGCCGATGACGACACCGTTGTCATTGTCATCGACGACAGCGGCGACTGGCAGGAATACTCGATCGCAGAATTGTTGCCTGCATCGTTCCACCTCGATTGATTAACGCAGGGCTCGACCTTTCGGAGAGAAACAATGAGAACACTAAATATTGCAGCAATGCTGGCCGCCTTCGTGTTGCTACCCTTGCAGGCCGGAGCGGGCCTGTTCAACAAGGACAGCGCCGACGAGCAGCGCGCGGAAATCCAGCAGAGCCGCGACGACGTATTGGCCCGGCTCTACGAAGAAGAACCCGAAACCGAGGAGATGATCGCCAAGGCCGAAGGTTACGCGGTCTTCACGAATCGTGGCATCAATCTGCTCCTGGTTTCGACGGCGAACGGCAAGGGCATGGCCCACGACAACGAGTCAGGCAAGGACATCTACATGAACATGTTCTCGGCCGGAGCCGGGCTCGGTGCCGGCATCAAGAAATTCAGCGCCGTTTTCGTATTCCACGACCGTGATGCCCTGCAGCAGTTCGTCGACAAGGGCTGGAACTTCACGGGCCAGGCCGATGCGACCGCAACAACCGACGCCGAGGATGACGCCGAGGCCGGTTCCGCCGAGACGGCAGTCGGCCTGAACGAAGGCGTGTCTGTTTACCAGCTCACTGACAAAGGCCTCGCTCTGCAGGTAACGCTGCAAGGCACCAAGTACTGGAAGGACGACGACCTGAACTAGCGCTCACGTATCCTTCGTGGCAACCGCCGCCGTGAAAACGACGTC
>Ga0265309_10000319_pt1 | contig 18274 bp, 15 predicted proteins | sample Helome_FD_192492 | JGI IMG/M metagenome (GOLD analysis project Ga0265309, IMG submission 192492) | Marine sediment microbial communities from subtidal zone of North Sea - Hel_20160524 (Illumina Assembly) | ecosystem: Environmental > Aquatic > Marine > Subtidal zone > Sediment ...
ACGCGATGTCGGGGTACTGGTTTGTATCACCTGGTTTGTGCTCGGAATAATTCGCGGGGCGGAAAAGGAATACAGCGAGAATTCGGATCGAGTCGACAAGCATACCGTACAGGCAATCAGCAAGCTGGTGCGCCTGGCGGTTATCATTACTGCCGCCCTGGTAATACTGCAGACACTCGGTTTCAGTGTGTCGGGCGTATTGGCGATGGGTGGTATTGGCGGTATCGCGGTCGGCTTCGCGGCCAAGGACCTGCTGGCCAATTTCTTCGGCGGGCTGATCGTGTACCTGGACCGGCCGTTTGTAATCGGTGACTGGATTCGTTCCCCCGATCGCGATATCGAGGGCACCGTGGAGAACATCGGCTGGCGGGTAACGATGATCCGCGATTTTCAATCGCGACCCCTGTATGTACCCAACTCGGTGTTCACCAATATAATTGTCGAAAATCCCTCGCGCATGGCGAATCGTCGCATCTACGAAACCATAGGTCTGCGCTATTCCGACCTGACCAGCATGGATAAGGTCGTGGCCGAAGTAGAGGCAATGCTTAAAAGCCACGACGAAATAGACCCCGATACAACCATGATGGTTAATTTCAATGAATTTTCAGATTCGTCGGTGGACTTCTTTATCTATTGCTTTACCAAAACCACGCAGTGGGTAAAATTCCATCAGATCAAGCAGGATGTCATGCTGCGCATTGGCGAGATCATCGAGGCAAACAACGCCGAGATTGCATTTCCGACATCGACAATTCATATTGGTGAACCCGTTGCGATAAGTAAATCCTGACATGAACGCAGACCGAGCCCAGCAAGTACACCAGACCGCCGAACTATTGTTCGACGATAACGCGGTCGAGCAGGCTATTGCCGAGCTCGCACACAAGGTCGAAGCTGACGGCGAAGAGGATTTTCCGCTGGTCCTTTGCGTCATGAATGGCGGGCTCTATTTAACCGGGCAATTGCTGCGTCACTGGAATTTTCCGTTAACGCTCGATTACGTGCACGCCACTCGATACCGGCTCGCGACGCTCGGTAAAGACGTTTTATGGAAAGCCTATCCTCAAAATGAAATCAAGGACCGCAACGTAATTATCGTTGACGATATTTACGACCAGGGCTATACCCTCGAAGAAGTCAAATCCTACTGCCTGAAGCACGGCGCGCGCAAATGTAGCAGCGTATTCCTGATTGGTAAAACCCATGAAAGGAAAAAGGCAGATGTAGTTCCAGACTACGTCGGACTCGAATGCGGCGACTGCTATGTCTACGGTGTGGGCATGGATTTGAACGGACATTTTCGCAATCTCTCCAGTATTTATGCCCTGCCTGAAAAGGTAGTCTGATGCTGGCAATCATTGGTGGTAGCGGACTTTATTCGCTCGGAGAAGATTTTCATCTAGAGGAGCAGGCACCTCGTAATACTCCCTTCGGTGATACTTCGGCAGATATTTTGCAGGGGCGCTGGCAAGATATTCCACTTGTCTTTTTACCACGTCATGGACCGGGGCACCGGGTGCCACCGCACCGCGTTAACTATCGCGCCAATATCTGGGCCTTGAAGCAGCTCGGGGTTACAAAGATTATCGCGGTAAATGCGGTCGGTGGAATCACTAGCGATATGCCACCCCTGACACTGGCCCTGCCTGACCAGGTTATCGATTACAGTTCGGGACGTGAACATACATTTTTTGATGGAGACGATGGTCAAGTTACCCATGTTGACTTCAGCTGGCCTTACAATGCCGAGTTACGCGGTATCCTGATGGAAGTTGGATTGCAAACGGGTCAACCGCTCGCTGCATCCGGTACTTATGGCAGCACCAATGGCCCTCGCCTCGAGAGCGCTGCCGAAATTACCCGGATGCGAAACGATGGCTGTAACCTGGTCGGTATGACGGGCATGCCGGAGGTGGCGTTGGCGCGAGAACTCGAGATTGATTACGCCTGCCTGGCGCTGGTTGTAAACTGGGCTGCAGGTGTCGGCGACAGCTCTATCAGCATGCAGGATATTCTGCAAAACATGGAACAGGGCATGCGACAGGTAAAGTCGTTGTTGTTCGCTGCGGCGAGATTGATGCAACAATGAACTACTGTAGCCAGTGTGGACAGCCTGTTACCCTGAAAATTCCGGTCGATGATAATCGTGAGCGCTTTGTCTGCGACAACTGTGGCCACGTCCATTATCAAAATCCGAACAATGTGTGTGGTGCGCTACTAACGCGTGGCGACAGGATACTGTTGTGCAAACGCGCGATCGAACCGCGTTACGGATTGTGGACTCTACCTGCCGGCTTTATGGAAAATAACGAAACCGTGGCCGAGGCCGCGGCCCGGGAAGCGATGGAAGAGGCCAATGCGGAATCCGGACCGCTGACCTTGTTCGGTATTTTCAGCATGCCGTATATCTCCCAGGTTTATCTCATGTTTCATGGAGAGCTTACCAGTGAAGAGATTTCGGCAGGACAGGAAAGCCTGGAGGTCGGTATGTTTACCCGGGAACAGATTCCATGGGACGAGCTTGCCTTCCCGGTTGTGACCCATAGCCTGAAATTGTTTTATGAGCATGGCACCGACAAGGTTCACCACGCCTGGTTCAGCCGTGGCGCAGATCGCAAAGTGGTGTTGCATTCAATTGACTAGATTGAAGCTGATAGCTTGCAAAGAGCAGCAGGAGAGAGATGACCGGGAAGCAGGGTCAGATATCATGGAAGTCCGTATCCACATTCTCATCCGCGTCCTGGATGAGCGAGATATCGGTGAATTCCGAAACCACCGTTTGGTTGCGACCGTTATTTTTTGCTTCGTAAAGGGCTACATCAGCGCGCTTAATCAATTCGCCAATGGACTCGCCCTTTACGATTGCCGCGCAGCCGAGACTGGCGGTTATCTGTCCTGCGGATTCGAATTTGGTTGTTGCAACAAGTTTCCTGATTGTTTCCGCTATGGGCAGTAAATCTTCCTCCTCGATCGTTGTGCAGCAAATCAGGAACTCTTCTCCACCCCAGCGTGCGACGAAGTCGCTGGCACGAATCGCGTTTTCAAAAATTGATGCCAGCTCCTGCAAAACCGTGTCCCCGGTATCGTGACCGTAGCTGTCGTTGACGTTCTTGAAATGATCGATATCCAGCATGATGATGCCGAAACGGTGATCGTGGCGTTCAAAGCGGGAAAATTCCTTGCGCAGAATCTGGTTCATACTGGTGCGATTCGACAAACCGGTGAGGTTGTCGGTTAACGCCATACGCGTTAATTCGCTATTGTCTTCAAGCAGTTCCTTTTGCGTATCGAGCAGGGACTCGGTGCGTTCATAGATTTTCTGCTCCAGGTAATTGTTCATATTCTGTAACTGGCCCGACAACTTGCGTCCGTACCATATCGCTACAAAGGTCACGGTAAGACTTACCAATACCGCAATGACCGAGAAAATAACGATTTGGATGCGATTTTTTTCAGCATCGCTAGTGGCCATCAGCAACACCTTTTGCACATCCATACGCTGCGCCTGGGTAAGTTCGGAAAGGTGGGAGAGTAAAGGTGCCGTCTTGGGCAGCACTTCCTGCAGCAGGATCTTGCTGGCCTCGTTACGACTGCCATTGAGAAACAGCACCGAAACCTGTCGATTCAAATCGTTGATGTCGCGATCCAGGCGATCAATCGCATCCATGATTTCGCGCTCGCGCGGTGCCAGCAAGGGTACCAGCCGGGTGCGGGTTTCAGTGTAGGCGCCGGCCAGGCGGTTGAAGCTTGGCCATGACTCTGCCTCGATGAATTCCTCATCGTGCAGCAGCATCGATTGCATGAAACGGGTGCGGCTCTGGATGATGGTGGAGAGCTCGTTTATCAGGTTTATTTTCTCGAGCTGTTGAGAAACCTGCTGGGTTACATCGCGATTACCGCTACTAGTCGAGTAAAACGCGATAACGGCCAGGGTAATCATCATCAGGATGACGATTGCAAAGCCGTAGATGAGTAAACGAGTAGGGTGATGCATTTACCGAGTTTCAAGCCTTGAATCTGGTGGCTCTATCCTTATGCCAGTCTCACATTAGTCTAATTATAGAATAGATGCGCAAATCTTTTCCTGGACCTGGTCAATATTGCGAAAAACCACACCGTGTATGTCGCTGTTCAGCGTAATCCGGGTTTTATTTTCGGCAATGATCAGTTTATCCAGCGTTTCGACGCTGGCGGGGGCCACCACCGGATCTTCATCTCCCTGGTATAGGTGGACATCTGCAGCGATCGTGAGGCTATTTGCGGTTAAGTGGTCGATAAATTGCTGTAACTGGTAAAGCGCGCGTACCGGGATATGCTGGTAATTGACTTCCGGGTTCTCGGATTGGTTTGGCGTGAAGGGTACCAGTCCCTCGGAACTTACCCAGCTCACGAGCCGATTGGCGTGATGCACCAGGGGTACGAAAACCATGTTTTTATTCTTGAAACGGACTGGCGCGTTGACACTGGTTACCGATTTTATCCTGTTATTGGGATGATTCGCGGCCTGATTCAAGGCCAGTAAGCCACCGGTGGAAAAGCCCACGATATGAACCGATTGACTGTATGCTTTAACAATGTCGTAGCCTCTCTCCACCGATGCGACCCAATCATGCCAGTTACGGCTGCGCAAATCCCAGGGTGAGGTACCGTGGCCCTTGAGTCGTACACCCAGTACATGATGGCCGGCAGCATGCAGACGCTCACCAAGGCTTCTCAATTCAGCGGGACCCGAGAGGAATCCGTGAATCAGCAGCACTGCCGAAGCCGATTTATTATTCGATTTGAGAAAATACCAGTTGGCATCGGCGGTTTGCGTTTGCTGAGAATTGATCTCTTCGTAGCGCTCACGTTGAAATTGCTTACGGTCCCATTCGTAGGCCAGTACCTGGTCATTAAAGCGATAATCGGCAAGCGCACGCGCGTTGATCTTGTCCGCTTGCTGCATCGCATTTTCAATGATGCGAGTTATTTTCGACAGGGGTCTGACTTCATTTGCATATACACTGATCAGGTTTTCGGTACGAATATCGTCGACGTGGAAATCTTCAATCAGTTTTTGATCGATCACGTAGTTGCCCTGATCAACATGCAGCAGCTTCATGCTGGTCGTGGTTTTGAGAAATTGATCCAGCCGACTGCTGCCGCGGTTGATGATCGCGCCATACTCCTCGGGATTGCATAAACTGCGGTGCAGGTGATAATCGGTTTTTTGTATAAGCTTGATTCCGAGATAAAGCATCTTATGAAAGCGGCCGCAGTCAATTTGGGAAAGGCCCTGCTCGAATAGTTCCATAATGATCAGCGATGCGATATGACTGAGGTTGACCGTAACCGCCTCGTACATGGAGCGCATGTAGTCATCGCGCACATGGTTGGATTTAACCTTCATGCCGATCGCATGAACACGCCCGCCCCAATGACCGGCACTGGGTTTAAGTGCGAATAGTTCGTTTAAGGTTTCGAAGCGATGCACGACGTTGGGGAGCAGTCTCTTTTCCCACCAGCGCCAGTAATCACCGGCGATAATCGGTCGCGAAAAGCGGATATCCATATCGGTTTCCTTGAATAACAGGTTACCCTCGATGATTAGTTCTTCGGCGAAACGCTTGTTAATACCCCGGTTAAACAGGCGTGCGGCCTGGTGCAAAATGTTGTCACTCACTCGGATCGGGTAGAAGGTAATATGACTCGGAACGATAACGGTCGGTTTTACCGCCTTCTGCATCAGGTGTTCGACACTATCAAATTTCAGTTGCTCGGCCCAGTGCTCGACGCGGTGATATTTACCAGCTGCGAAGTCATGCAATAAAGCGGTTTTAAATGCATCCACTGCGAGCGCGATCACTGCCGATCCACGGTGATGTTTGCGACGTTCGTTGGCGGTGCGTGAAAAAACGCTGTAACGGCCTTTTTGGTCGACCACGCGTTTATCCTTGACCATGCCACCCTCGGGAAACACGACAAGTTTTCGGCCATGTAGTATTTCTTGTGCCAGGAAAGGGAACAGGTTCGGCAGGTCGTTTGGGACAACGCCGATGGAGTAGAGGAACTGGCTGAAACGCTCGTCACCTTCAAAAAACTCTGCCGCGGCGACCGACCGACAGTAGGCGCCGGTCGCCTCGTTGATCAGGTATTGCGGAATAAAGGTCTCGAAACGCGCGAAATGATTGAATAAAAATATGTCGCCCTGCTGTACCGCTTCGTTTTCAGCGCCGACGTCCTGGTGCAGCTTGATATTGAGCTTAAGCAATTTCCTGGTAGTGCGGAATGCCCTGACACAAAAATCGTAAACGCGGGTATTGATCTGTGGATTATCCAAATCGAAGGGCATTTAGCGGTGACCTTTTATCACTTTACATACTGAGATTGCATGGCTCATTTTACTGAGACTCCAATTAGTTTAGAAGTTCCACTTCTGGCCGATAAAGCTTTTGTAGATAACTCTTTCTTATACCAATGCGCATGCGTATTTGTCTATATATGCTTTTAATTTCTGCCCTTACGCAGGGTCAGTTATTAGCGGCGGAGCCCCGCTATGACTTTCGGATCGTAATCGACGTTTCCGGAAGCATGAAGCAAAGCGATCCGCAGAATCTGCGCGTGCCGGCGTTAAAATTGATGAATGGTCTGATACCGACCGGTTCCCGCGCTGGCGTATGGAACTTCGGGCGCTACGTTGACATGAGCGTGAAATGGGGCGTGGTCAACGATGCCTGGCGCAAGCAGGCCGATTTGGGCGCGGATAGTATCCACTCCAATGCCTTGTTAACTAACATTGAAAGCGCACTCGCGAGGGCCAGCGTAGGCTGGAACAAGCCGGATGCCAAAACCAGTCGCATTCTGTTAATGCTGACCGACGGCAAGGTGGATGTGTCTAAAGATACCGCAAAAAACGAACAATCCCGTGCCCGGGTGTTAAGCAAAAGTCTACTTGCGCTCAAGCAAGCGGGGGCACAGGTTCACACGATTGCGCTATCGCAGGGTACGGACGAGGTGTTGCTGAAACAGCTCGCCCTTGAAACCGGTGGGTCATTCGCCGTCGCACAAAGTGCCGCCGAACTGCAAAAGGTGTTCTTCAAGATGTTCGAGCGCGCCAGTGAACCGGACACGGTTGAGCTAAACGGCAGGGAATTTCCGATAGATTCCAGTATCAAGGAAATGACCTTGCTGCTGTTTCGCAAGGCGGGTAGCGCACCAGCATTACTGATCCCACCGGATAGTCCCGCGATCAGTGCTCAAAAACCACGTGGGTCCCGCTGGCGTAGTGACCAGGGTTACGATTTGATTACGGTTAAAAATCCCCAGGCCGGTACCTGGCGAATCGATGCCGAGATGGATCCGGACAATCGCCTGATGGTGGTTACGGATTTAAAATTGCAGGTGGGCGGGGTGCCCGCCTATAGCACGCCGCGAGATGCGCTCGGGGTTACGGCCGAATTGTTTAATCGAGACAAGAAGATCAGCCGCAATAGTTTTCTGCGCTTTGTTGATTTCGAATTCTCCCATATCGATGCCGAGGGTAATGAAGTTACGCATGTAATGACACACACCGGCGTACGCGAGGATAAGGGGCGGTATCTTTATCCCCTCGAACAGAAACTGGCCGAGGGAATGCATCGATTTGTAATTTCTGCAGACAGCCGTACCTTTAACCGCAGCAAGCGCTTCGACATGCAGGTGCAGTGGCCGGTGGAAGTCAGGGTCGAGGCACAACAGGCGCCCGGCATTTATGAATTGAAACTGCGTGCACGCGAGGAGTATCTGAACCCGGATGGTCTGGTGGCCGAGGTAGATATCGAAGCAGCGGATGGAGCCCGGGACAGTCTTGCCCTTGATTTCTGGGCCGGATGGTGGCGTGCCGAGATTGAGACAAACCAGGCAGGACTCTACCGCGCCCATGTAAAAGTTTCGGCGCAATCGCATGCGGGCGAAATCCAGGAGATTGATCTCGGGACATTTTCGATGCTCGGCGTTTACCGTGCGCCGCCGGTTGCAGAAGCGCAAGTGGCCGAGGCCGAACAGGTTGAAATTGTTGAGCCGGAGGTAGAATCCGATGCCATCAACTGGGTACTGGTCGGAGGGGTAATAGTGGCAGTTAATCTTTCCTTACTTTTGCTGCTGGTACTTGGCTGGTGGTTGCTGAAAATGAAAAAGGACCCGCCCGAGCTGGATCTCAAAGAGGAGGAATACGGTGCTTGAAGTCAACGCAATTTATTTTATTCTACTGCTCGAAGGTTTCGTGCTGTCGCTGGTGCTGTTACTGGTCTGGTTGCTGGTGACATTAATTCGCAGGCGGCGTAGACGCAAGAGCATCGCGGATCTTGCTACAGCCATCAAGGGTCGATCCGCCGCACACCGACAGCAAACCGAATCTTTCCTGCAGGTGGTCTACCAGCTTGAAGGCGATGATTTAAGGAACACGCTGGCCGATATTGATAAACATGAAACAGAATTTTTCCAGCGCCTGATAGAGTGCTTGTACCGGGGCGGCAAAGCACAAATCAAGACACTGGATATGTCGCTGGACAAACTGATCAAGTCCTATAAATGCATGCAACCACGGGTTGAAATACCACCGCTGGAACAACCGGAAGTCGTCCAGGAAATGACAACACTACGCGGCGAAAACGACATGCTGCGAGGCGATCTTTCTGTTGCCCAGAACAAGATCAGCGACCTGATTACTGAATTCGGAGAAATCTTCGGCGGTGGCAAGGACCACCAGCTTACTTTACAGGAAGTCATGGACAAGGTGGACGCGATGAAAGCCGATCACCACAGCGCGACGGCAGTCGAAGCTCAGAAATAACCCGGTGCGTTGCCTTCGCGCCACTTGATATTGCAACCCACGCTTGGAACCTGTTCGCCTGATGGTAGAGTGCCAGCGAGCAACGCGTCGACCGCGGCTTTCATGTCACTGCCGCTGACGGCGGTACTATTACCGGGCCTCGACCCATCGTACTGCCCGCGGTAAACCAGTCTATGATCCGCATCGAATAAAAAGAAATCCGGGGTGCATGCTGCCTGGTAGGATAACGCGACCTGCTGTGATTCGTCATACAGGTAGGGAAATTCGAAGTCGAGATTTAGTGCCAATTCAACCATCTTTTCGGGGCTGTCGGCCGGGTATCCGGCAACGTCGTTGGAGTTGATCATGACCGTTTCGAGGCCGCGAAACTTTGCCGCGTTGGCAAACTCGGTAAAAGACTTGAGGATGTGCAATACGTAAGGACAGTGGTTACAGGAGAAAACCACCAGCAACGGCCTGCCGTTATAATCTGACAGGCTTACCTGGTTGCCGCTGGCAGGTTCGGGTAGTGAAAAGGAGGGCGCCTGGGTGCCGATTTCAAGCATTGTCGACGGGGTTTCTGACATTTCGGTACTCGGTAAAATTGATCAAGGTAAATTATACCCTGAAAAAGAGGCCACGGAAGCAGGATCGAATCCCCATGTTGCCGGGAACCGGCGCACAATTGTCAGGCCGGCACCGCTCCAGTTTGCCGGGGGCGTTCCCGGTGATGAACGGGAGGTCGAAAATCCCGGTCACGACAAGCTCGCGAGGATTGGTACTCGCCTCCAGGAATCCTTCTCCATACCGCGAAATCGAGCAGAACCCGGCTGGAGATACAGGTCACAAATACGTGAATTCGGTCCGGATTTCCCCCCAAATCGCACCTATACTTAGCGCTGTGAAAATTGAATTCTCAATGTTTTGACAGCGAAAACCAGAAAATCATCGAAAGCCAACCCCACTAAGCAGGAGTTGCAAGATGAAGTTGCGGAATTGCGCTCGCAATTAGCCGAGGCAGAGGTTTTATTCGAATACCGTGAATTTCGCAGCCAGGCTCTGTCAAAAATGCTTAACCTGGGTATCTGGGAGTGGGACGAAAAGGCGGACAAGGCATTGTCCTACTCGGATGAGTTGGTCGATGTTTTTGGAGTTACTGCTGCGGGACTTAAAAAGCTATTCCAGAATCGTAACAATTTTGAAAGTATCGTCCACCCGGATGACCTGGAACTGTTTCGCTCTCACCTTGATTCCAAATCTATTTTGAAGCCGGACAAATGCCATGTATTCGAATATCGAATAATGGCCGGTAAAAATAAAGTGCGCCATTTGCGCGAATACGAACAGGGTGTATTCGACGATGATGGCGACCTGGTTTCGAGCTTTGGCATGGTGCAGGATATATCGGAATCCGTAGCCTCGATTAATGCGTTACAACAAAGCGAAGAGCGATTTATCTCCCTGTTTGCACAATTGCCGCTGGGTGTGCAGGAGGAAGATTATTCCGAGATAAAAAAAGTAGTTGATAAACTGCGTTCCAAGGGCGAGGTGGATCTTGAAAAGTATTTCCTCGACAACCCCAAAATTCTTCAGGACCTGGTTAAGCAAACACGTATTACCAGTGTCAACGAGGCGTTGCTACGGATTCACGAAGCCGACTCCGAAGAAGTGTTTCTCGCCGGTGAAAACGATGTCGATGACTGGTGGAATGCGCAATGGGCCGAGTACTACGCCAAAGAAATTGCCGCACTTGCCAGCGATGACAATTACTACTCTGCAGAACGGATCGACTCTCGTTTAGACGGCTCGTATTTTGAAACCCGCTCGATAGTGACCGTGGTGAGGGGTTACGAAGATAGCTGGGAGCGGGTCATCACCATCCATGAAGATATCACCGATCGTAAAGAGGCGGAGACAAGATTGATCGAGGCCAAAACCCAGGCAGAGGAGGCCAACCAGGCCAAATCCGAGTTCCTGTCGAGCATGAGCCACGAACTGCGTACTCCGTTGAATGCGATTCTCGGGTTTTCGCAATTATTTGAATATGATCGGAGCCTGAGTGAACAGCACCTCGCCAACGCAACCGAAATAAATCGAGCTGCCAAACACCTGATGTCGCTGATCGACCAGATACTCGATTTATCCCGCATCGAAGCGGGTGAAACCGACGTATCGCTGGAGCCGGTTTCGCTGAAGCAGGTTTTAAACGATAGCGTTCACTGGGTGGAACCACTAGCCCAGAATCGTAATATCGTTATCGAATTTGATGCATCACGGTTCGAAAATTTAAACGTGGTTGCGGACTCGATTCGACTCAAGCAGGTTTTCCTGAACCTGTTGACAAATGCCGTCAAGTACAACCATGAGAATGGCACCGTCAGTGTTATTTTTGAACATGGCGACGATAACCTGTTGCGCATAGGTGTCCGCGATACCGGCGTTGGAATTTCACCCGAAAAACTTAAAGAACTGTTCCAGCCTTTCAATCGGCTGGGTGCTGAATTTAGCGGCGTCGAAGGTTCCGGAATTGGACTGGTGATTACCCGGCAGCTGGTTGGTTTAATGCGCGGTGAACTCGAAATCGATAGCAATCCCGGAGAGGGCAGTACATTCTGGGTAAGGCTCGAACTCGCGCCAACACCGAAAGCTGACAGCCTGGTAGATTTCCCCGATCCGAAAACGACCCGGGTCAGTCGACCCGATGGGGAAACTTCACACATCCTGGTTGCCGAAGATAACCTGATTAACCAGGAACTGATGGCCGCACAGTTGAATATTCTTGGCTACAGCGCCGACTATGTCGAAAACGGAGCGCAGGCACTCGAGCTCTGGCAGCGTGGGCACTATAAGCTGTTGCTTACCGATATCCGTATGCCGGAAATGAATGGTTACGAACTGGTGCAGGAAATCAGGGAGCAGGAAAATGGTCACGACGCACGCGCACCGGTAATCGCAATAACCGCCAACGCGCTGGAAGCGGATGTCGAGAAATGCTTTGCCGTCGGTGTAGATGACGTCATCCCCAAGCCGGTAGAACTCGATGATTTACGCAGTGCGCTTGAAAAATGGGCACCGGACAATGGTTCCAATGAAGCAGGGCAGGATAAACACGAAGCGGTTGACCTGGTTGTGGAAGGGGTCATCGACCTGAGTGTGCTGAAGCAATCCACCGGAGACAATCCCGACCTGCACCGAAGGTTGCTTAAATCTTATCAAGAAACGCTTGAAGATGAGCTTGAGAATATCCAGCAGGCCTTTGCCTGGAAGAATAACGAGCAAATTGCCGAATATACCCACAAGTTGAAATCGTCGTCGCGAAGCCTGGGCGCGATGGTCATGGCGCAAACCTGCCAGCAACTGGAGTCCAGGGCGACCGACGCGGCCTGGGACCAGATCGCGGTTATGATTCCCCGCTTACGCGAGCATGCCGCCGAAGCGTCAGGGTTCATCGAGAAATTTCTCGGTGAACCGGTACCCGAAAGCGCAGCGGTTGTTGTGGAACCGGAGTTCAATTCCCAGTTGCCTGACGATGACGAAGATATTACCCAGTTTAGTATCAAGCTACTGCTGGTCGATGACGACTACATCATGCACCGCGTGATGACGGTAATGCTGAACGACCTGGGTATTTCGGGGGTGTTAAACGCGATGTCCGGACCGGCGGCGCTGGAAATTCTGGAAGGCAATGGTGGCCAGGTCGATGTCGTGATTTGTGACCTGAACATGCCCGAAATGGATGGAGTCGAGTTTATTCGCCACCTGTCAAAACGGGAATTTTCGGGATCGTTGATTCTGACCAGTGGAGAAGATTTACGAATTCTGAAGACCGTCGAAAAATTGGCCATCGAACACGATTTACATGTGCTTGGCGTACTGGAAAAACCGGCAGTACCCGCCAAACTCAGCGAACTGCTGGATTCCCTCGACCAGATTCGCCAGGAAGGCACGATGATGATGGTTGGCCCGCTTCCACTTGCAGAGCTTAAAAAAGCGATCGCCGAGGGTCAGCTGGATACCTATTTTCAACCCAAGGTAGATATTAAATCCGGCCAGGTTGTCGGTGTCGAGGCGCTGATACGCTGGAACCATCCAGACAAGGGATTAATAAAGCCGAATGCTTTCATTACCCTGGCGGAAGAAAATGGACTGATAAGAGATCTAACCGACCAGGTTTTAATCAGGGTTCTGGAGTACGCAACGAAATTGAAATCAATGGGCCACAACCTCAATATTGCGATTAACCTGTCGGTGGATTCATTAACTGACCTGGACTGGCCTGACCGGGTTTCAAACATGCTCGAAAACTGTGGACTGGAGGCATCCAGTATTTCATTCGAAATTACTGAAAGCCGGTTGATGGAACATCTTTCGGTTGCACTTGATATTCTGAGCCGGCTATCACTGAAGCGCTTTAACTTGTCGATCGACGACTTTGGCACGGGTTATTCTTCGATGGAACAACTGCAGCGTATTCCTTTTTCCGAGTTTAAAATTGACCGTGCTTTTGTGCATGGCGTGGCGCAAGAAGCTTCGGCGCGTGCGATTCTTGAATCAAGCGTGCTGCTGGCGAAAAAACTCGACATGAAGGTAGTCGCCGAGGGCGTCGAGGACCAGCGAGACTGGGATGTTGTTGCCGAGGTTGGTTGCGACCAGGTACAGGGTTTCATCGTGTCGCGCCCATTACCTTTCAACCACCTGATTGAGTGGCTCGACCAACAGAAAGCGGGAAAATAATCCCGCGCCCAGCCTTGAAATCATAATAAAAACTCCCACATAGGACGCAGTGATCGCCAGGTCTCGAAGAGAGTGGCGGCACGTTTACCAATTGCTTCATTAGGAGAATTTGTTATGACAACTATCGATTTATCCCCCTTGTACCGCAGCAGCATCGGTTTCGACCGCATGGGTTCCCTGCTGGATAATGCCTTGCGTAGCCAAAAGACTACGGTCGGTTTCCCGCCTTATGATATCGAGGCTACCGGAGACGATCGCTACGCGATTACGCTCGCGGTTGCGGGTTTCGAAGAAAGCGAACTTGATATCCAGGTCGAAAAAGGCGAGTTGCGGGTACGCGGTAAAAAAGCCGATGACAGCGAGGAAAGATCCTACCTGTATCGCGGCATCGCCAATCGCAGCTTTGAGCGCAAGTTCAACCTTGCCGACCATATTGAGGTCAGCGGCGCAGACCTGAAAAACGGTCTGTTGACTGTCAGCCTGGTCAAGGAAATCCCCGAGGCAATGAAGCCGAAGTCGATTGCTATCGGCTCTGCCGACACCACCCTCGAGCATAAGGATAAAGCTGAAAAAGCAGCTTAAATAGTAGTGAGTTGCCGCAGCCTGGCCGGGGCTGCGGCGGCTTTAATAAGGTTTCCCCGCTTAAACCCCATCTATACGGCGTTAACATTCCGATTGATACCGCCAGATTTGTTAGAAAACTTCGTTTAGCTCTATAACAGACCTACTGAAACGATGCGAAACTGGTTTTGGTTCCTGCCTGTTGTGGTAATCTCTCCCTTGTTGATGAAAATAGTAATGCTACGTCAGTTCGGGAGGGTATATGTTTGGTTTTCGCGGCAATCGAAAGTATAGAAAGTCGGCCAGCAAAATTGGGGTGCTGATACACCGCCAGATACTCGATGCCCTGGTTAGTCATAAGCAGTTATTTAAAGCCCCGGAAGAAGTGGCATTTACTTCAGGTTATCTCAAGTCATTCTTCTGGAGCGTGTTGAATCGCCAGGGCTGTAGTGATATGGCCCTGCAGCAAGAACTGCTCAGAGATACCTGTAATAAAATTTCGCCCGACAAGTTGTGGGGAATCTATGAAAAGGGGATAGCATTGGCAGATCCTTTGGCAGCAAGTTATAAAGCGGGATGCTCGAATGCCTATGAACTGGGTGTGACCGCGGGCCTTAACGATTCAGAAGAAGGCGCGATAAACAAGGTTACGCCCACAAACCTGACGAGGTACTTACTGGGTAAGGCGCTGGATGGTCCGGCTTTTATTGAAGAAGATGCAGTGCAATTCACGACGAATCCTGTTGCTGCTGACGAGAACCTGGAAAGCAAATCAACCGACGGGGTTTGCGTGCCAGATTAAATTTATCGGCGCTGCATCGGCAGCTATATTCATCAGCCGCATGAAATAATTTCCCACGGATTCAGATCACGAGTCGAGCTGTTCGCAGGATACCAGGAACTTGTTAAATCGCTGGTAGGCATACGGGATAAAGCGAATTTTCTGGATAGGATTAACGGCTAATGGTAGTGCAGCCATGGCATATTTGTAATCAGACAGCATCAGCATCGCGTTAGTATCGCGTAGCAATTTCTCAAACTCTTTTTGTCTTGCCTGCGGGTTTTCAAATTCGGTGTTATCCAGGTAAAAATTGATTAGCAGGCCGAGTTCATGATCATCGAATTCGGGCTCTGCTATCCGAAAGTAAGGATAATCCACCTGCTGATGACGCATCACGGTTTCGGCAAACAGGTTGGAAAAGTCGTAAGCCTTGTTGTTGAGACAGGAAAATTCAAAATCAACCAGCTTGATCTCGCCGCCATCGAGTTTCATGATGTTGCCATGATAGGTGTCGTTGTGACAAAAAGTCAGCTCGCCATCGGGCAGGCATTGCCTGACCTTTTCAAGCGTTGCCGGACTGTAAATTTCGCGTAGCGCTTCGCACATGGCTCGCTCATTGGGCGGGAAGCAATCGATTTCATTTTCCAGAACCTGTTTTGCTAATTGGCCCCACTTATCGTGTAGCAGTTCGAAAAGCGATTGTCGGGGCAGGCCCGGTGGCATCAACTGGTGCAAGCGATAAAGTTGACTGGCGATCTGGCGCAGGTTTTCCGCTTCGAATAAATCATTGGCGGTCAAACTGCGACCCTGATAGAAGCTCTCGATGCGACAGGTTTTATCGTAGTAATGGCAGTGTGCAGCTATGTTATTGGCCCCCAGGGCAAGAAACACTTCCTTTTCGGTTTCAAAGTCCAGAATCGCATTGTCCTTACCCTCGAGTCGACGATAGAGGACCGCGGGTGGTTGTACCGGTTTGCTAGACCGAATACCCATCGTGAACGACGAAAAACCCCCGGGATCGTCAAACTCGAAATCTGTCATCGAGAGTGCAGACCACTCCGGGAATAGTCTTTGACATTGCCTGAATATTTCGCTTTTCATCGGGGTTGTGAAATGATTCTCGATTGCCTGTAGCTACCCTTCAATGGGATGGATAGCTTGTATTGCTGAAGTTTTTTAGTGGAATCAGCTCCGGCCCATGCCAAGGCAGGGCTCCGGGGAGTTTTGGACTGCTCCAGGTTATCCTTCAGAGACTGCTATGCCGAGTATATCGGTAACGATCGCCCAGATTAAAACAAATGGTAACAGCAGTACCAGGAGAAGTTTTGACAGGATCACCGTTATTTTAACCATTTTCTGCCCTGGATAAACAGGTTCAGTTTCCGTGATCCAGGATTCAATTTGCGTGACCCGACTCACAATGACGGAATCGATTGGTACCTGGGAGGCTTAAAACACCGGGGTGTTACACCAGTGGATGGGGAGAGCCTGATAAACAGGGATCAGGGGTATGGGAAATGCCGACTAATTAAAAAGGCGTTTTTTCAGGTTGGTTAAAAACCCGATACCTTTATCTACGCTAAGTTTATCGTTAATGGCAAGTATTTGCTCTTCATCGCGGTAAAATTTCCACCACAAAGCCCAACCCGCAACGGGCAGCACAAACGTGATTATCAATCCCAACGGGCTAAAAAAGAACCATTTGTTAAACATCAGCATACACAAAAAGGGCCAGGCGATAGAGATACCTATCCAAATTCGCATCGTCGTAATTTTTACCATGACATCCTCCGATGATTTATCTCATGCTTAATAATAGTAGATAGATGTCCTGGTGCTCAGATACAAGAGTGTGAAATTTTTCACTGCCCTTTAGTGGGCTAAAATTGGTACCTGTATGAACACCACCGGGGCGCAATCAATGTCATATCCATATACGTCCGCCGCCCACATTTTTCGGGGGAATAATATTAATCAACCACCAACTCGATTAATCTCCATTGTGGACTCCTCTTTATCGTTAACTGAAATGTCACAATCTCAGTTTGGCACATCGATGCCGATAGGTGAGGAGGAGTCCATCCCATTGCTTACAAGAAAGCTGCCGCTCAAGTTCGATGAATCAGCGGCGATTTACACCCAAAGGAGACGCCCATACGTGTCATATTCACGTCAAAACAAGATTTTTTCCTGGGCAAATTTTCAGGCTACTCTTTTACACAATGGTAATAGCTTTTCGATATCGTTTCCCAGTTCTCTTTCGTAAATGGAACAGAACTTACATAACCCGGGAGGCAGGCGGTTGCAATATACTTTCTCGAGGATAAGCCCGTTCTGAAGCGTTCTTCGGGCTTTATTTTAGCTTCCATTACCGGACCGGTATCGGCTTGAAACCGAATAGATATTGTTTCACCGCAAGAATTATCGACCCAGAGATCGTCTCCCTTGAAGTTCCAGTCTGAGCAATGCTCCATGTGCGGTGACAGATGCTCCTTCGGGCCCGGGCACAGCCCATAAAACAGCGCCTTCGTTAAAAAAAATGTTGGTCGAGACTCAAGTTGCAACAACTCGGGATAATCGTCTGCAAATGCTTCTATTGATGCAATCAATCTCCGAGACTCGGCATCCCTCTCAATACACGGCGGCAAATAGGGCATCATGTACTCCGATGCAAACATCAGAGAAATTATGATATTTGTAAAGCCCTGAAACAATCCATACGACCTGTCGTTAAATCTCCGGTCAATAGTTCGCATCTTGACCTCAAGATTAAATCCCTCGCAAAAGGAACTGCTGACCTGGCTATTCGGCGAGCATTTTCCAACAACGTCAGCCAAGTCTTGATCAAGCTGTTTCTGCTTTTCGTAGGCACAATTTTCACAGGTTTGCTGGAAATTTTGAATCTTTTCCCGTGCGGCCATAACGCCGGCGCAAAAAGATTGGTCTGCACTACTGGTAGATTCACACGCCGTAACAACTCGCCAGACGTACGACATCCCATCGATATAACCTTCACAAAATTCTCTCTTGTTCGTTTCTATCGATTTACACCAGCTCAGAAATTCTGCAGAGGAGTCAGGTTCTCCGTACTCTACTATTGTTTGGGCAAAAGATGGCTGAAAATAAAAGCCACCCAGGCCGATCAAGGGTATGGCAAACAGACCTATAAAGTAACGATACATAGGAACTAGTATGAGCAAACTTGATCGACGCAATGGTGATCAGCATCAATCATTTCTAAATCAGCGGCGAATGACTGTTGTTGGCCGAAGATTGCCCCTGGTTACGCGCTTTTCAGCGTCTGTATATGGACTCCACCTATTTTACAACGCTAATTTTGCATAAAAACGTAAACTGCTTGCGTATATACGGCTTCTCGTTGAGGAAGCTACCCTCTAGCCTTAGAT